>Ga0164313_10001636_pt1 | contig 19845 bp, 14 predicted proteins | sample GuaBasSedimGuay4_FD_113735 | JGI IMG/M metagenome (GOLD analysis project Ga0164313, IMG submission 113735) | Subseafloor sediment microbial communities from Guaymas Basin, Gulf of California, Mexico - Guay4, Core 4569-4, 0-3 cm | ecosystem: Environmental > Aquatic > Marine > Hydrothermal vents... | reverse complement strand
GCACATTGCCATGGAAATGTGGGAAACCACGGGTAAGCAGGCGATGGATGCATCCCTGGCAACCGGAAAAACCGTAGATCTCGGTGAAACCGGGATGGATGCCAAGGAAGAGTGGTGGTACCCAATGTATATGAAGGAGCGTTGCCCAGGATTGCCGGACTGGAAGGCACTCAACAAATGCGCCGAGGCTTTTGCCACTGCGGAGACAGCACCGAAGGGGCGCTACCTGGGCGGACCGGTGACCTGGGCAGGATTCGACGACGAACGTGTCGAGGCCCTGGGAATGGACTATGAAGTGGTTCACGCGGGTACCGATGCGGCCCTGTTCGCGGAGTTGGAGTCCGCGGTTCAACGTAAGGCGCCAGTGCTTTTATGGATTTATGCACCCCATTGGGCGGTAGCAAAGTATGAAGGCGAGTGGGTCGAATTTCCCGAGTATACCGATGATTGCTACAACGATCCGAGCTGGGGCATGAACAAGACCATGGCCTACGACTGCGGCAAGCCATTTGGCTGGATCAAAAAAGTTGGCTGGAAGGATGGCGAGAAAAAGTGGCCCGGGGCTTACAAGGCGGTACGCAATTTTCATATCGATAATGCGGCAATGAGCCAGATGATCGTCGAGGTTGACCTCGAAGGTAAGTCGGTTGATGAAACAGTCGCGAAGTGGATGTCTGAGAATGAATCAACCTGGAAGGCCTGGATTAAGTAGCAGTAGCTAAGAACAGACAGTCATTAGTCATGAATGGGCGGACCTGGCAGTTAGCCATGGTCCGCCAGTCCTGTCTGTTTTTCAGGTCTTACAATCTCGATCGCTTCCAGGAGTCACGCGTATGTCTCAAGTTCCGGCGTCAGACAGCAAAGCTTCGGCGCATTCTGAACCATCGATTAAAATTGCCTGTAAAAATGTCTGGAAGGTGTTTGGTACTGGTAGCGAGGCATTATTTGACGCCGATGGTAGTGTCGACCGGCAGGCACTCGAGCGCGGTAATTATATTAATGCGGTTTGTGATGCCAACTTTGATGTCTTCGAAGGCGAAATTTTCATCATCATGGGGTTGTCAGGGTCGGGAAAATCAACCCTGGTAAGATGTATGACGAGATTGATCGAGCCGAGTGCCGGCTCGATACAGTTCGACTCAAAGGACTTGCTGAAAGTCAGTGAAGCCGAGCTAATCAACTTACGCCGTCACAAAATGGGTATGGTATTCCAGCATTTCGCGCTATTACCCAACCGTACAGTACTCGGTAATGTAGAGTTACCCCTCGAAGTCCAGGGCATAGCGAAAGCAGATCGGTTAAAGCGTGCACTGGAGGTAATCGGACTGGTGGGTCTGGAGGGTCGCGAAGGATACTATCCGCGTGAACTTTCGGGTGGCCAGCAACAACGAGTCGGCATCGCACGATCCCTCGCCGTCGAACCCGATATCTGGTTCCTCGACGAGCCATTCTCCGCACTCGATCCCCTGATTCGACGCGAGATGCAGGATGAGTTTTTGCGCCTGCAAAATGTATTACACAAAACCATTGTTTTCATAACCCATGACTTTGAAGAGGCGATTCGACTCGCCGATCGGATCGCGATTATGAAGGATGGCGCAATTATCCAGATTGGCACACCGGAAGACCTGGTACTCAACCCGGCTACCGATTATGTCGAAGAATTTATTCAGGATATCCCACGCGCCAGGGTGCTTAGCGCGGCATCGCTGATGCGAGAAGTCAGCGGTGACACATTCGCCGGGTCCGTGCAGGCGAAGTCGACGATCGACGCAGAGCTGAAGCGCTTTCTTGATGCGGATCGGGATGCCGTATTCGCGGTAAAAAATGAGCAGGGCGAGACCATTGGCGCCCTCAGCCGTGAACTCGTGGTGGATTTACTAACGACATCAAAGCGCAAGGAATGAGCAGCGCCGCACTCCCAGCATTTTTACCCCTGCGGATACGATCAAATCCCTGGATCTGGCTGTGGCTGGCGGTCCTCGTCGGCACCATCGTCCTGATGATTGCAAAAGAGTCGGTGCCGCTCGCATTCAAATATCCGAGTGCCTGGAAATTACCGCTCGATGCCTGGATTTCCAGTTTCATGAAATGGCTGATTAACGATCTTGATTTCGGCCTCTTCACATTTAAGGAATTCACCCGTTCAATTGCCTGGCTGGTCGAGCAACCATACCTGCTGGTAAAAAGTCTGTTATCGACCGGCTTCCTGAAAGGCACGGGCAGTTATGCCGTGCAGGTGTTCCCGCGCATATCCTGGGTGGCGCTGATCGCAGGCCTGATGTTGCTGGCCCACTACGTCAAAGACTGGAAGCTGTCGCTGCTGGTCGGTGTCTGTTTCCTGTACCTGGTAGTGTTTGGTCAATGGGATAGTGCGATGATGACGCTTAGCTCGATCGTCATCGCAGTCCCCATCGGTATCGTCGGTGGTCTGTTGCTGGGCATAGTCGGCTATCGTTCGCCGCGCTTTCGAGTGGTACTGATGCCGACCCTGGACCTGATGCAGACGGTGCCGGTATTTGCCTACCTGGTGCCGATTTTACTCCTGTTTGGTTTTAGTCCCGTGTCGGCAATGATTGCGACGATTATTTACGCCTTGCCGCCGATGGTAAGGGTCACTCTACTGGCGCTCGATCAGGTCAGCGCGGAAGTGGTGGAAGCCGGGGCCATGGCCGGTTGCTCACCACGGCAATCGATGATGAAGGTGTTGCTGCCATCCGCCAGGCATTCACTCATGGTGGGCGTCAACCAGGTGGTCATGCTGTCGTTAAATATGGTCATCATCGCGTCAATGATTGGCGCCGGCGGTCTCGGTCACGATGTTTTATCGGCGTTAAGACGGCTCAAGATCGGCGAGGGCATAGAAGCCGGCGTCGCTATTACCCTGTTGGCGATTGCACTCGATCGTATCAGCCAGGCATACGCGAATCGATCGGAACCAATGCATACGGTTGGTGCACAAAGTATCTGGGCCCGACATCCTTACAGTATTAGTTTTGCCGGTATCGTAGGGCTAACCTGGATACTGGGTATTTATTTTCCAGTACTGGATACCTATCCTGAAAGCTGGCAGCTCACTACCGGTAGTTTTTGGGACGACATAGTGCGTTACATTAATATTAATTATTATGAAGTGCTGGAAAGCTTTAAAAACTTCCTGCTGCTGAACATCATGATACCGTTCAAGCGCTTTCTACTGGCCTTGCCCTGGATAGCCGTGGTCGCCGTGGTTGGGCTCGCAGGCTGGCAGCTCGGCGGTAAGCGTCTGGGTCTGCTAACCGCGTCACTGACAACCTTTATGGCCGTGGTAGGTCTCTGGACCAAGGCCATGGTAACCCTCTACCTCTGCGGCCTGTCGGTAGTAATCGCCTGCATGATAGGCATCCCGATTGGGATTATGGCAGCGCGCAATGATCGTTTACATCGTATCGTCAGCGTCGTAATCGATACCCTGCAGACCCTGCCCAGTTTTGTCTATTTAATGCCGGTAGTGATGCTTTTCCGGGTTGGCGACTTTGCTGCGATGCTGGCGGTAATTGCCTACGCGGTAACACCGATTATCCGCTATACCGATCACGGTATTCGCCAGGTACAACCCCACCTGATCGAGGCCTCGCGACAGGCTGGTTGCACGCGCAACCAGGTACTGTTCAAGGTTCAGTTGCCGCTGTCGTTACCGCACATCATGTTAGGGGTTAACCAGACCATCATGATGGCGCTGTCGATGCTGGTGATAACCGCGTTGGTCGGTACCCGCGAACTGGGCCAGGAAGTTTATATTGCACTCACCAAGGCGGATACCGGCAGAGGCATAGTCGCCGGCGTCTGTGTCGCGTTTATCGCGATCATTGCCGATCGCATGATTAATGCCTGGGCGTCGCGCCGTAAACGCGAACTGGGACTCGAATAATGGGAAAAACCAGATGACAGACAAGCAGCTGCCCAGTCAGGCAAAAATAGTTATTATCGGCGGCGGTATAATCGGTTGTTCAACCGCATATCACCTCGCCGAAATGGGCTGTAACGATGTCGTGCTGATTGAAAAAGGCAAACTCACTTCGGGTTCCACCTTTCACGCCGCTGGCCTGGTCGGACAGTTGCGTACCAATGCCAACATCACCCAGTTGCTGGGTTATTCGGTCGAACTCTACCAGTCGCTGGAAGCGAAGACCGGTCTTGCTACCGGCTGGAAGATGAATGGCGGGTTGCGCCTCGCCTGCAACCAGCAACGCTGGACCGAAGTTAAAAGGCAGGCCACCACGGCGCATTCCTTCGGCCTCGACATGCACCTGTTAACGCCCAAAGAAGCGCAGGATTTATGGCCAATAATGGATATTTCAGACCTGGTCGGGGCCGCATTTTTACCCACCGACGGACAGGCAAATCCCTCCGATATCACCCAGTCGCTCGCCAGTGGTGCGCGTAAGAGTGGTGTGCAGATTTATGAAGATACCGAGGTCACCGGCTTCGATTTCAATCGCGACAGTATCTCCGGCGTGCAAACCGACCGGGGAACAATCAACTGCGAGGCTGTCGTAATCTGTGCCGGCCAGTGGTCGCGCCAGCTCGGTCAACTCGCCGGTGTCAATGTGCCGCTGGTGTCGGTACAACACCAGTACCTGATTACCGATAAAATGCCATCTGTACCATCGGATTTGCCGACCCTGCGTGATCCGGATCGCCTCACCTACTTCAAGGAAGATGTCGGCGGGCTGGTGATGGGCGGTTACGAACCGAACCCGATTCCGTGGGCGCAAGATGGTATTCCGCATGGGTTTAATTTCACCCTGCTCGACAATGATTGGGACCATTTTGAACCGCTACTGGAACAGGCCATAGAACGAGTGCCTTCACTTGCCGACGCGGGTATAAAACAAATGATGAATGGTCCGGAGAGTTTTACCCCGGATGGAAATTTTATCCTCGGTGAAGCACCCGAACGTAAAAACGTGTTCGTTGGCGCAGGCTTTAACGCCTTCGGTATCGCCTCGGGTGGTGGCGCCGGTATGGCGCTGGCGGAATGGGTATTGAAAGGCGAACCACCGTTTGATTTATGGGCGGTTGATATATGCCGGTTTGGTCGGCCGCATGCGGATGTCGAATGGGTGCGCAAACGCACCCTCGAAGCCTATTCGAAGCACTACACAATGGCCTGGCCGTTCGAAGAAAATAAATCCTGTCGTCCATGCCGACGCTCACCGCTATACGAAACATTGAAATCGCAGGGTGCCTGCTTTGGTGAAAAGCTCGGATGGGAACGTCCCAACTGGTTTGCGCCCGAGGGTCAGACTGCAAAAGACGAGTACAGCTTCGAACGCCAAAACTGGTTTGCCGCGGTAGGCGAGGAACATCGTGCGGCGCGTGAACGTGTTGCTATTTTCGATCAAAGTTCGTTCGCCAAGTTTCGTCTCCAGGGTGCGGACGCGACGCGGGCGCTGTCATGGATATGCGCCAACAATATTGATACTACCGTCGGTTCGGTAGTTTATACACAAATGCTCAACCAGCGCGGTGGTATAGAGTGTGACCTGACGGTGATGCGAATCGCCGAAGATGAGTTTTACCTGGTAACAGGTACCGGATTTGCAACGCATGATTTCAACTGGATCTCGCGTAATATTCCAGCCGACTGTGATGATCTCCAGTTCGAGGATGTTACCTCGAGCTGGGCGGTAATGTCACTCATGGGACCCCGCGCAAGAGATGTATTGCAAGGCCTGGTGCGAGAGGATATTTCAGATTCGGCTTTCGCCTTCGCGACCATGCAGGAACTTGCCATTTCGGGGGCGATCTTAAGGGCCCTGCGAGTGAGTTATGTGGGTGAGCTGGGCTGGGAGCTACATGTGCCAGTCGAGTTCGCAGCGACGGTTTACGATTCGATCATGCAGGCGGGTAAAGAGCACGGCATAGCCAACGCTGGTTATCGCGCGATCGAATCCCTACGGCTGGAAAAGGGCTACCGGGCCTGGGGGTCAGATATAGGCCCCGACTATACACCGCTGCAAGCCGGGCTTGGCTGGGCTGTGAATCTAAACAACGAGCGGCCATTCATCGGCCGAGAAGCGTTTGTCGAGCAAAAACAGAAACCACTGGGCAAATCTCTGGCCTGTTTTACGGTTTCCGATAAAAATGTGGTCTTACTCGGGCGTGAGACCATTTTTCGCGATGGCGAAAGAGTCGGCTGGCTCTCCAGTGCGGGCTGGGGTTACACGCTGGAGACCAATATCGGTTATGGCTACGTGCGCCGGGCAGAGGGTGTCGATAAGGAATTCCTGCTGGCGGGCAGCTATGAACTCGAAGTCGCCACCGAGCGGGTGGCCTGTGAAATACATTTGCAACCGCTTTATGATCCGAAAATGGAACGTATGAAGTGTTAGGGGGGGGGTTGTCTCTGGGCATAAATTTGCCCCTCACCCTAACCCTCGCGAGGCGTCGCACCGCCCCAGAGGGGCGAGGGGACAATGATACTCCCTCTCCCCTCCGGGGAGAGGGCAGGGGTGAGGGGCAAGGATTGCACCAGGCTTACTATCCCCACATATCCATAAAGCATTCATATATATTCCCAAAGAGCCCTAATTTAACCACTCACAGAATTGCTAAATTTGGTATATTTTGATCTCGTATCTGATTAAGCGAGAAGCAGCATGCTGAATATGCAGTTAGACCAACCCGTGGTAATTAATACCAGTGAAATGGAGTGGCAGGCCAGCCCGATGTCGGGTGTATGGCGCAAGCCGTTGGCCCGCGAAGCTGCCGAACATGGGCATACCACCAGCATTGTCCGGTTTGACCCCGATTCATTCTTTTCTGCGCATAAACACCCCATGGGAGAAGAAATACTGGTTCTCGAAGGCGTGTTTTCAGACGAACATGGTGACTACCCTGCGGGCAGCTATATACGCAACCCGCCAGGGTCGAGTCACACACCGTTTAGCAAGCAAGGATGTGTACTACTGGTGAAACTCGATCAATTCGATAGCGACGATACTGAGCCGGTATGTATTGATACTAACAGTGCGACCTGGCTCGCGGGTGAAGGAAAATTTCAGGTAATGCCTTTGCACGAGTTTGATCATGAAAGTGTCGCGCTAATGAATTGCCCGGCCAATTCGAAATTTCCGCCACACCAGCACTTTGGAGGCGAGGAAGTCTACGTGCTTTCAGGTACAATACTCGATGAGTATGGCCGTTATCCGGCCGGTAGCTGGATGCGTTGCCCGCACAATAGCGAACATTGTCCTTATGTTGAGGACGAGACCATTATCTGGATTAAAACGGGGCATCTTTTGCCTGGTGAACCTGTGACTGATTCATGAATTAACATCAGCTGGTTATTTCGAAATTCCCCTCACCCCAACCCTCTCCCTCTGGGAGAGGGTTGGGGTGAGGGTAGCACACGAGGAATTATCTTTGTTACGAGAACAAATTTTACATTTAAAACAATACGTTAGTGAAAACATCATCGGCCAGGACGACTTGATTGAACGGCTCTTGATTGCGATACTTGCGGATGGTCATCTACTCGTCGAAGGCGCTCCGGGACTCGCCAAGACGCGCGCGATCAAGGTCATAGGCGAGGGTATCGAAGGCGATTTCCATCGTGTTCAGTTTACCCCTGATCTGCTACCCGCGGATCTAACCGGTACCGAAATTTACCGGCCGCAGGATGGTAGCTTCAAGTTTCAACGCGGACCGTTGTTTCACAATTTGATTCTTGCCGATGAAATTAATCGCGCACCTGCCAAAGTGCAATCGGCATTACTCGAAGCGATGGCTGAACGCCAGATAACGGTGGGTTCGGAAACCTACGCACTACCGGAAGTGTTCCTGGTCATGGCGACCCAGAATCCGATCGAGCAAGAAGGTACTTATCCCTTACCCGAGGCGCAGCTGGATCGATTTCTGATGCATGTCAGGGTCGACTACCCCGACGCCGCTGATGAACGGGCAATTCTTGAGTTGACCCGGCAGGAAGCACAAATGGGGCTGCGAGAACCACGCCAGCCCGAGAATCGAGTCAGCCAGGATACGATATTACAGGCACGTAAGGCAGTTCTGGACACCTACCTGGCCGAAAATATCGAGTCTTATTTGATTGAAATTGTGCTCGCAACCCGCGCAGCCGAAAGATATGGTGAAGACCTGGCAGGCTGGATCCAGTACGGCGCAAGCCCGCGAGCGAGCATGGCGCTCGATCGTTGCGCGCGCGCCTACGCCTGGATTAACGATCGTGACTTTGTCACCCCCGAAGATATTCAAATCATTGCACCCGATGTACTTAGACATCGCATCATCCTCAGTTTTGAAGCCGAGGCCGATGGCGTCACAACGGATGCCTGCGTGCAGGAGTTAATCAGTCGAATTGCGGTACCCTAGGGCAGTTTTATGGTTAGCAATACAGACAAAGGTGATGACATTGTGCGGATCAGGCAATCCACGCTGATAGGACTGCACCGCGAGGCGAAAAATATCCCGCTGATTGCGAGGTCGGTGAAGGCGCAATTATCGGGTGGGTATCTATCCGCGTTCCGGGGCCGGGGCATGGAATTCCACGAATCCCGACCTTATCAGGCGGGAGATGATATTCGTGCGATCGACTGGCGCGTGACCGCGCGTAGCGGTCGAACGCATACTAAAGTTTATCGGGAAGAGCGCGAACGCCCGGTATTGCTATGGGTCGATTTGTGTAACACCATGTTTTTCGGCACGCGCGTGTGTTTTAAATCGGTGTTGGCCTCGAAGCTGGCTGCGTTGTTGGCATGGAGCAGTATTTATCATGGCGACCGTATCGGCGGACTGGTTTTTTCCGAACAGCATCATATCGAGTTTCGACCTAAACGGGGTAAGGCCGCGGCGCTGCACCTGATCCGGCAACTCGCTTCGCATCCTGCCTGGGACGCGCATCAGCATCAGCATTCGAGTAACCCCGGCGATGCCGGTCAACAGGCCTTGAACCGGTTGCGGCATGTGGCTCGCCCGGGTAGCCTGGTGATATTGATCAGCGATTTTCGGTTTCTCGATGATAGTAGCCGAATCCATCTCACCCAGCTTGCAAAACATAATGATGTCGTCATGTTGTTCACCCATGACCCGCTGGAGCAGGCGCTTCCAGCCTCTGGGGTCTACCGGGTTACCGATGGTAAAACTGAGCTGGCAATCGATAGTGCGAATGCCGCCAGCAAACAGCAGTATCGGCAGCGATTTACCGATCACTTCCAGGAACTGAAAAACCTTTGTGCACAACAGCATATATTTTTACTCGACATATCGACTACTGCGAACCTGGTCGAAACGCTTCAATCAGGCCTCGGTCTAAACCCGGGTTACCGGCCGGGCCACAACAGGGCTAGCGCCTGAAATCATGAACGAGCTACCTCTAAGGGATATTCACTTGCCCGATCTAAGTCTCTGGTGGCCGCCGGCCGCTGGTTGGTGGCTATTGGCGATACTGGTTGCGCTTGCGCTCGTCTATCTGCCGCGGCTGCTGCGCTGGTGGCGCTTAAAGCCGGTCAAAAAGCTGTCGATGAGGGAATTAAAACGTATCCGTCTTGAACTGAAAAACAGTGATGACGAACAGCGCGCACTAAAGGACCTGTCGGTACTATTGCGTCGTACCGTGATGAGTTATTGCGGCCGCGGCCTAAGCGCGAGCCTGAGCGGTAATAGCTGGGTCAGACAACTCGAACAATTGGCGGGTATTAACTGTTTTAGCGCGGAACAAAATGACTGGTTGAGTGCTGGGCAGTACAGTCCCGCAAGCCGCTGTAATACCAAATCCATGATCGACAGTTGTGAAAACTGGATCAGGGCCCTGCCGCGGAGATACATCGATGCTGCAAATTGAATGGCCCCTGGTTTTGCTACTGATACCGCTTCCTTTGATGGTCTACTATGGCTTACCCGCTAAAAAGACTGCCCGCGAGTCAGCCCTGTGGGTACCATTTATCGAAGACTTTAAACTCTCACAGCAACCTGGACAGTGGCGTATAAGACTACCCTGGTTGAAATGGTTGAGTCTGCTCGCCTGGTGCCTGGTGGTTTTCGCGGCAAGCCGCCCCCAATGGATAGGCGAGGCGGTCAATATAAACATCAGTGGCCGCGATTTGATGATCGCGGTTGACCTGTCCGACAGTATGCGAACCGCGGATTTCAAAATCAACGGCCAGATCGTCGACCGTCTTAGCGCGGCTAAATCGGTTGCCACCGAGTTCATCGAAAATCGCCAGGGGGACCGGCTCGGTTTAATTCTGTTCGGCAGCAAGGCTTATCTGCAGGCGCCCCTGACCTTCGATACCAAAACCATTAATCAGTTACTGCTGGAATCGGCAATTGGGCTCGCCGGTGAACGCACCGCGATAGGCGACGCGATTGGTCTCACCCTGAAACGCCTGAAAGATAGCCCACAGGCGTCGCAGGTATTGATACTGATGACCGATGGCGCTAATACCGCCGGCGAGGTGACACCGATCAAGGCGGCACAACTTGCGGCGCAGCGGGGTCTGAAAATTTACACGATTGGCATAGGCGCCGATGAGATGGAAGTACGCACCCTGTTTGGTACCCGCAAAACAAACCCGTCGGCGCAACTCGATGAAAAGGCCCTGCGCGGGATTGCCGAACTAACAGGCGGGCGCTATTTTCGAGCCAGGGATATCGAAGAACTGGCGGAAATTTATGGGTTACTCGATGAACTCGAGCCGCTCGACAAAGAACGGCAATCATTTAGACCCGTCAATGCGTTATTTTACTGGCCGCTGGCGATGGCCCTGCTAATCGCCGCGGGCATATCCGCCTACATGGCTGGACCCTATATCGCGATGAGGCGGACATGATCGAGCAATTTACCTTGCTGCGCCCGCTCTGGTTACTCGCATTGTTGCCTCTCTCGGGATTGATCTGGCAGCTATTCAAAGGCAACCCTAACAGTCGTAGCTGGCAATCGGTAGTCGACCCCGAATTATTGCCCCATCTGCTCGGGGGTAAATTTCAGGCCAGGCAATCGAGGACTGTTGTACTGGTGGCCGTGATCGGTTTCGCGGCGATTATCGCGCTCGCCGGGCCAGTCTGGGAAAAATTACCGCAGCCTGTCTACAGGCAACAGGCGGCATTGGTTATAGCACTTGATTTGTCGCGTTCGATGGATGCAACCGATGTTAAGCCTTCTCGTTTAACCCGCGCCCGCCACAAGATTGCCGATATCCTGTCGCGACGCGGTGAGGGTCAAACCGCACTGGTGGTATACGCGGCCGATGCTTTTCTGGTGACACCCCTGACCGAAGACGTTGGCACGATTAAGGCCCTGTTACCGAGCCTGAGTACCGATCTCATGCCTACTCAGGGTAGTCGTGTTGATCGGGCATTGCGGCAGGCGCTGCGGCTATTTGACAATGGCGGCGTGAAACGTGGAGATATATTAATAGTCAGCGATGGTTTATCCACTAACGAAATTGTCGAAGTGGAACGAATCCTGCGCAATCTTTCGGGTTATCGTATTTCTATACTCGGTGTTGGCAGCAAAACTGGGGGACCGATTCCACTGGCAAGCGGTGGTTTCCTCAAAGATGCCGGGGGTTCCATTATTGTTCCGCGTATGCCGGTCGATGCAATGGCGCGACTGGCTGCCAAAGGCTCGGGCGAGTTTGCGACCATCACCACCGATGATCGGGACATTCTGAGCATACTGGATCACATACAGCGTAATCGTTTTGAAACCGAGACCATTGCCAGTGACCGAAGCGCGGATATATGGCGCGAACAGGGTCCCTGGCTATTACTTTTTATGCTGCCTTTTATCGCGCTGGTGTTCCGGCGCGGAGTACTATTTCTGTTGCCCCTGATGTTAATACCATTTTCACCCGGGGCAGATGCGTTTGGCTGGGAGGAGCTCTGGCAAAATCAAAACCAACGGGGTAGCCTGCAGTTTGAACAGGGCGCCCACGAGCAGGCCGCGGAGTTATTCCAAAACCCGGGATGGAAGGCTTCATCCTATTATCGTGCCGGTGACTACGACGAGGCCCTGCAATTCTGGGCCGAGGAAGCTGACGAGAGCGCATATTACAACCAGGGAAATGCCCTGGCCAAACTGGGGCGCCTGGACGAAGCGGTTAAGTCTTACGAGAAGGCCCTGGACATCAATCCGCAACACCAGGACGCCAGCTACAACAAGAAGTTGCTTGAGGATTTAATCGATCAACAACAGCAGCAACAAAAAGACCAGCAGGATCAACAACAGGACCAGCAGGGCAGCGAACAGCAACAGTCGCAAGATTCGAGTCAGGAACAGCAGGCAGATGGGGAAAGGGACCGGCAGCGCAGCGATGAAAATAACAATCAGCAAAGTTCACAGGCCCAGCAAGACAGCGATCCCCAGACCGCGGAGACCAGTCAACAGCAATCGACCCAGCCGCAGGCCTCACAGGTTGACCAGCAGGAAAACCAGCAGACTAGCGAAGACGAACAACTCGCAGAGATGGAGCAACAAATGTCCGAGCAGGCAGCCGATCAATGGTTGCGTAAAATCCCCGATGATCCGGGGGGATTGCTGCGGCGTAAGTTTATTTATCAGTATCAAAATCGTGCCGGAAATTCTGTTGAGGCCAATCAATGGTAGCGGCGCATGAAATATAATTTCCGCTGGTGGATTTTTTTATCGTGCCTGGTTCTGTTTGCTGAAGTAGCAGGGGCGGTGATTACCGTATCGATTGATCGTAACCCGGTCCATCTCAACGAATCTTTTCAAATATATTTTGAAGCCGACAGCTCGGTTGATGAAGATCCCGATTTTTCTTCCCTGCAACAATTTTTCTCGATTCTGAATAGCAGCCAAAGCAGTAATATCAGTGTTATTAACGGCAATTATAAACGTAGTATCAAGTGGACTCTGCAGGCTATGCCGAGGGAGGCGGGTACCTTCACGGTGCCGGCAATTCGCTTTGGCAACGAAAAAAGCAGGCCTTTCGAGGTGAAGGTGAATCCGGCGCGGCAATCGAGCACGCCGGGTGACGATGGCCTCATATTTGAGCTTGTCGCAGACAGATCGTCGCTTTATGTGCAAAGCCAGGTTGTGGTTACCCTGCGCCTGATGAGTGACAGGAGCATATCCGATTACAACATCGGCGATATGGATTTCGATGGCATGGATGTCGTCGTTGAGCCGCTCGGTGATATCACTCAATATCAGACCGAAATTGATAGTAGGGCTTACCTGGTGCTGGAAAAGAAGTATGCGTTATTCCCACAACAAAGCGGCAGGCTAAATATTGAACCGATACAGGCGGCTGTGCAGTTGGGTAGCCGGTCTCGATCCCTGTTCGATCCCTTCCGCAACAACGGCAAGGTGGTTCGTTTGCTATCACAGGGCTTAACCATGGAGGTTCTCAGGAAAGCAGACTCCTTTAAGGCGCAACACTGGCTGCCTTCAACCGGTATCCAGTTGACCGAAGACTGGCAGGGGGAACTCGATCAATTGTCGGCGGGAATACCGGTTACACGCACCATTACGATGACCGCCGAAGGTTTAACCGCGGCGCAATTACCGGACCTGGGCCAGCGGGATATCCAGGGAATAAATCAGTACCCCGACAAACCCTTTCTCAAGGATAGGCGCTCCGGCGCCGGCATTGTCGGCAAGCGGCAGCAAAAAATTGCCCTCATAGCTACCACTGGAGGAAGTTATACAATACCCGAGATTTCAATTCCCTGGTGGAATCTGGAAACCGATCAGCTTGAGTTTGCGCGCATCCCGTCACGCACAATCGATGTTCAGGGTGGCGAGGATACAGTCTCCGAAGCAGAAGTGGATGCTAAACCGGAATCGACAGAGGCGCCTCAGGTTGTTGTCGCTGCGCCCGCTGAGGCCAATTATTTCTGGATCTGGCTGAGCGTTTTGCTGGCTGCGGGCCTTATATTAAGCAACCTGGCCTGGTGGTTGATTCGAAAGCGTTCGATGCAACAAATGCCGAGCAGTGAAAAACCCGTTGAGATATCGCTGTCCAAAGCTACTCGTCGCTTGCGGCAAGCCTGTGCCGGTAACAATGCGATGGATGCGCGTGATGCGATGCTAAGCTGGGCAAACGCCCTCAAACCGGACCTCAAATTCAACAATTTGAACCAGGTCGCGCGCTTTTTCGGGAACCCCCTGAAGCAGTATATCGATGCCCTCAACCAGAGTTTGTACAGTCAGGCGGCAGGCGCATGGAACGGCGACAATTTGTGGTCAAGTTGTGAGCAGCTGCTCTCTACCCTGAAACCAGGCAGGCATGATGAATCTTCGACCGATTTAATGCCCCTGAATCCCTGAAAAGCCTTTAATTAGGCCGGATCTACCTTTGATAAGTAAATAATGCCGATATAGCTATTTAGTGCATATTGATATAGTGTTTATGGGAAATATTGGGCTATATTTAATAGAGGGAAACCCCCTGAAATCGCTTTTCGACCGGGTCAGATCATTTGGTCGAAAATTTTATGCGTAATAGATCCCGATTGAAAGCTTATGGACTTAAGAGATTTAACTACACATTTTGAAGAAAACGATTTTCTATTTGAAGAAGGCGATACCGGCGATTGTGCCTACATTATAGAATCTGGCTCGGTCGAATTATCGATCGACAAGGGAGGCCGGATACTGGTCATCGCCACGCTCGGCGAGGGCGATGTTCTGGGTGAGATGGCCCTTATAGATAAATGCCCTCGAACAGCCACCGCGCGGGCAATGGAAGAAACCAATACGATAGCAATTCCGCTCGACTACATCGAACAAAAAATCGATACCGCCGATCCGACCGTACGCCTGTTTCTGCGACTCGTTATGGAACGTTACCGTGATATTCATGCGCGTCTGTCACATGTGCTTGAGAGTATGTCACCATCTCGCGAAAAAACATCAAAGGACAAGATCAATAGCGCGTCTGGTGAAATAGAAAATATCATGACGCAATACATGGATATGCAAAAACGCATCAACTCGGCGCTGAGTCTGTCCACTTTTAAAGCCACCAAAAGTTCTCTCGGCGAAGAAACAATAAAAAGCACCAGGAAGCTGGTTACCGAAGAGAAAATTCTGAAAGCAGCCCTGGAGAACGAGGAATTTTGTGTCCATTATCAACCGATAGTTGAACTGGAAAGCGGTAAAACCGTGGGCTGTGAAGCACTGGTGCGATGGAACCATCCGTCCGGCAAGCTGATCTTACCTTCCAAGTTTATTAAAAAGGCAGAAGTCAGCGGCTTGATCATAGATCTGGGTTACTGGATCGCCGAGCGCGCCTGTCAATTTCAGGCCCGACTGAGTAGGGAGTTCGAGCAGCCGCTATTTGTTACGATCAATTTATCGGGCAAGCAATTTGACGATATTAGCTTAATCAAAACACTCTCGGATATCATGGATAAGACGGGTGTGGATCACGAGCGTATCAAGTTCGAGATCACCGAGAGCCTGTTGCTGGATAATCCGGAAATTGCCGGCAAAACCTTGCATCGTTTAAAGGAAACAAAGGCAAAACTGGCAATCGACGATTTTGGTACCGGCTATTCGAGTTTCAGTTACCTGCACCAGTTTCCGTTTGACACGATGAAAATCGACCGCTCATTTATTGGCACCATGTTGCAGGACAACAAGAGCAACGAGATCACCAAATCCCTCGTAAACCTTTCCCACGACCTCGGTATGAATGTGGTTGCGGAAGGCATCGGTAGTGGTCCCGAGGTCGAACTGCTACGCGGTTACCAGGCTGAATTCGGTCAGGGGTTTTATTACTCTAAAGCAGTGGCTGAAGACGCGTTTATTAAACTATTATAAAACCCGTATTAAGTAATCTCGAAAAACCTATACGTCATGCCGGCGCAGGCCGGTATCCAGTAAGTCGCTGAAACCACTGGATACCGGCCTGCGCCGGCATGACGACCTTTACTTTAATTCTACAGTCAAATTAAGTCCGCATTACGCGAGCCGGTACGGCATCAACCTCCACTAAGACACCACGACAAACTGCGCCATCATACCCTGATCCTCGTGTTCCAGGATGTGACAGTGGTACATGTAGGCCGCGGTCTCGTCGGCATAATTTTCAAATCGGGTTATCACCCTCACCGTTTCATTCGGATTCACCAGTACGGTATCTTTGAGGCCATGCTCATTCGCTTCCGGCGGCCGATTATTTCGGCTCAGGATGCGAAACTGGACATCGTGAATATGAACCGGATGCGGCATTGGGGATTTGTTGGTGAACTCCCATATCTCGATATCGTTCAAACGCACAACCTCATCGATACGTCCCATATCAAATGAGCGGCGATTGATCGTGAAGCCCGAACCGCGACCAGACATCATGCCCGGGCCCATTGCCATGTTTAGTTGAAAGCGACGGGTTTTCGCCGCCTGTTTCTCGTTCCAGTCAGGCATTGTTGCGAGTTGATCGGGAACGCCCGCGATTTCACCGCCAGGCGTCTTGCTTAGCAGGCGCATGATATTAAAGGGGCGGTCATTGGCGGACATCATCATCGACATCCTACCCATGCCCCTGTTGTTGGCCGGCAGTGGCTCGTGCTGCAGCATGACCTCTTCATTATGGGCAAACTCAACGACTATTTCGGCACGCTCGGCCGGTGCCAGACGTAAGCGATTCAGGCGTATCGGCTGGGGTAGAAAACCGCCATCAGACGCTATTTGCACAAAGGCCCGGTTATCACTAAATTTCAGATTGTATATGCGCGCATTGGAGCCGTTGAGCAGCCGGAAGCGCATCTGTTTGCGGGCCACATGGTGTTGCGGACGGATAACGCCATTCACCAGAATGTGGCTGCCATGTACACCCGCCATGCGATCACGCATGTTCGAGATATATCGAAACGAGCCATCGCGATTGAAATTACGATCCTGTATCACGAGCGGAATATCATCGACACCATAGGTTTTAGGTATATCCATTTTCACGCTGTTTTCATCATCGATATAAAACAACCCGGCAAGCCCCTGGTATACCTGCGGGCCGGTGAACTGGTGTAAATGCGAGTGATACCACAGCGTTGAAGCCGGTTGGCGGATAACAAACTCGGGCTGCCATAATTTTCTGACACCGATTACCTGATGTGGACCGCCATCCATACGCGCCGGCAGATTTACGCCATGCCAATGCATGGTTGTCGGCTTGTTTAAGCCATTGCCGACGTTGAAAGTGGCCTCATCACCACGTTTTAAGCGCAGTACCGGCCCGAGGTAACTGCCGTTAATTCCCAGGGTCGGGGTTTTATAGCCGTTGAAAAATTCAGTGCTGCCATGTTGTATTGCCAAATCAAAAACACGTTTGCCATTTTCAACCCGGCCATGATATTCAGCCGGGATCGCCAACGGCGAGCTAAAGTCTTTAGCGCTATAGGAATAACCGGCAATAGCTGGACGAGACAAATACAGGGGTAACAGGCCGGCAGTGCCTGCGATTGTTGCAGTCCGAATAAAGTTTCGTCTTGTTATTGTCATTTTCGTCTTCTCAATAATACGTTCGTTGCTGTTATAATACCCCCTAACTATCGTTAGGGTTAGAAATGGCATATCTCGATTTACACAATCCACTGATCGTGGCCCTGATTGTTACCGGGGCAGTCCTGCTGTTGGCTATTATTTTTATTATAGTCAAACAACGAAAAGCGGCTCGAGTTCAGCAAGAACTGATCGGAGCGAATAATGAGATGGCCACCAAACTCGCCCTCGAGCAGCAAAGCCATGGACAGCAGCAGCAGATCAATAGCGAGCTGAAAACCAGCCTGGACGATGAGCAGAGCAAGGGCCACGATTTGCGTGAAGCCCTGCACAGCGCCGAGAAAAATAACCAGGCGCTGAAAATTGAACAACAAATGGATCAGGAGTTCAATCAACAACGACTGCAGCAGTTTGAAGACAGTAAAAAGCAGCTTAAGATCGAGTTTGAAAACCTCGCGGGTAAAATCCTTGACGAGAAGGCGAAAGCGCTCGGTCAAACCAGTCAATCCTCCATAGAATCCTTACTTAAGCCGTTTCGCGAACAAATAGAAGGGTTTCAAAAACGTGTTAATGACGTGCATACCGAGTCAGTCAAGGGTAATGCGTCCCTCGAGAGTGAAATTAAAAAGGTGCTGGAAGTGGGTTTGAAGATGGGCAAGGATGCGCATAATCTGACTTCCGCGCTAAAGGGAGATTCTCAGCAAAGAGGTGGTTGGGGCGAAGCACAGTTAGAGAGAACGCTGGAGATGAGTGGCCTGGTGGCGGGTACTCATTTCGAAAAACAGTCAGCATTCAAGGATGCGCACGGCCGTCGCAAACAAACAGACTACCTGATCAATGTGCCGGGCGGTAAGCAAATGATTATCGATAGCAAGGTGTCACTGGTGGCGTATGACAAGGTGGTTGCCGCCGATACACCGGAAGCGCAGGCACTGGCGCTGAGTGAGCACGCGAATGCGGTGAAGCGTCACATCGATGATCTTGCCGGTAAGGACTATACCAACCTGATTGGTATTCGCAGCCCGAGTTTCGTACTGATGTTTATGCCAATCGAACCTGCCTATATCGAGGCACTGAAATTCGAAAAAGATTTATTCTCCTACGGTTACGAGAAAAATATTGTGCTGGTGTCGCATACCACCCTGATCCCAATCTTACGAACCGTGGCAAATCTATGGATGATGGAACGCAGCAACGAGGAAGCGCGGGAGATTAGTGAGAAGGCGGGCGATATATTCAACCAGGTTTGCGAGGTGGCGATCCGATTGCAAAAATTAGGCGGTAGTCTGGGTGCTGCCGTCAATCACTACAATGATACATTGACGTCCCTGGCGGGTCGCCAGGGCCTGCATGGCAAGGTGGAGCGGTTTAGCCAGTTGTCGAGCAAGGTCAGCAAGTCCTTGCCGGTGCTTGAACCCCTGCACAAGGACCTGGATCACGAAAAACTCGAGTTGATTATCGAGCCGCTAGAAAGTGATGAGCCGGATGAAAAAGAGGCGGTTAAAAATGTTGAAGTGGAAATTGCTAAAAATGGCTCTGCATGAAAATCATGTAAGTAAGATAGAACGTCATTCCGGCATGTTTTAAGCCGGAATCCATTGATGAAAATTCTAAGTATTTAAATACTGGCTTCGTTTTTAATGGATACCGGCCTGCGCCGGCATGACGATTGCTATTTTTATAAGCTATATAGCATTACATGATTTTCATGCAGAGCCAATTAGCTAAATGAATAACAGGTGACTTTTAGGGAATTTTCGTTATCCTATGTGCTTGAAATTTATACTATTAACACTATCTTGATTGCATTAGTATGGTGATTAATTTTACTCCGGCCAATAGACCTGGTCGTTTCTGGAAACACCTAAGCACAGATGAAATATCAGGATTATTATCAAATTCTCGACGTTACCCGGGACGCTTCTGGCGCGGAGATCAAAAAGTCTTACCGTAAGCTGGCAAGAAAATATCATCCGGACGTGAGCAAGGATGCCGGGGCCGAAGATAAGTTCAAGGAAGTAAATGAAGCCTACGATGTACTAAAAGACGCGGAAAAGCGTGCGGCTTATGATCGTTTTGGCAGCGACTGGAAGCACGGCCATGAATTTAACCCCGGGGGTTACTCGGGTGGGTTTGCGGGCGGTGACTTCAGTGATTTTTTCGAATCTATCTTTGGTGGCGGTTATCAGCAACAGGGTTCACCGTTTCGTCAGCCACGGCAAAAAGGCCCGGATCATCACCTCAAGCTCGATATTAGTCTTGAAGAAGCCTACGAGGGTGGCGCCAAAACCATCCAGTTTTCACCGAAGGCGGCAGCCGGGGGGCGGCCTGGAAGCCCCGAAATGAAAAAATTAAAGATCAATATTCCGAGG
>Ga0164313_10001635_pt1 | contig 19845 bp, 12 predicted proteins | sample GuaBasSedimGuay4_FD_113735 | JGI IMG/M metagenome (GOLD analysis project Ga0164313, IMG submission 113735) | Subseafloor sediment microbial communities from Guaymas Basin, Gulf of California, Mexico - Guay4, Core 4569-4, 0-3 cm | ecosystem: Environmental > Aquatic > Marine > Hydrothermal vents... | reverse complement strand
GAGCGTACTGATGTGAGAGGGGATTGCGAGGGCGGCAGTGATTTCACGAATACCCACGGCCGGATCGTCGAGGTCGAGGGGCGTTTTCTGAAGTTGGTAGTCTGCGTGATCGTCGGGGGCGTCGAGCCCCTGTCGATGGATCACGACGACGTCCATGATCTGGTCGACGATGGCCGTTGGCAGGGCGCGCCCCACCGCCCGGGCCGCAACCGCCAAGCTCGGTAGCCAGAGCAGCAGATGCGCATCGAGAAAATCTCGCGCGAGGGCGCGCACGGCGTCTAACTGCGGCGTCGCGTCATCTTCGCGGGCGTCCGCCTCGGCGACCGAAAGGAACGCGAGGGCCCGGAGCTGAGTCGACAAATGCTCCACACCCTCGCCGCGGGGGTCGTGGGCAAAACCCAGCGCCGCGTAGCGATCCCGAAGACGATCGGTGCACGCCCCCCCGACCTGGCCCTCGGGGTCTCGGTAGACGCCTTCGAAGGGGGGCACGGACAAGCCGAAGACGTGCTGGTGATCCGCCGCGGCGTCGTCGAGGTTCGCGTAGGAGTCGAGGGCCTCCGCCAGCACGGCGCTGGTCCGGGCCGGCGCGACCGTAGACGCGACAGGCCCCCGCGATACGAGATCCGCAAGCAACGCGTAGGCCCGGCCGCGGCCGCGCGCGACCTCAGCATCCGAAAGCGGCTCAGTCACGTCCCCAGGGCCGTTCCGGGAGCTTGTACGCCGAGGGGGCGGGCTTGAGGGGTCGCTTGAGCCAGTAGGGGCGGCGCGTGCCGTCGGGAGAGTAGTCGACCGCAGATCGCGAGAGCGCGATCCACTCGCGGTAAACCTCCATCGAGCGCTTGGTATCGACCGACACGTCACCGTGTTGATCGGTCGGTTTCGCCTTCTCGACCCGAAGCGCCTTCTGATGCCAGCAGTGAGCGCCGCTCACGGGGTCTGGGTGCACGGCGTGGGTGAGGTTCTGATGCACGCCGACATCTTCCCACCAAACGCGGCTGGTGTCTGGGTCCGGCGACTTCCAGGCGCGGGCCCCGTGGACCACGTGCAACTGGTGCTCCCCGTCGCTCTCATCGAGGGTCACGAGGTTGCTCATGCCGGCCCCAATCCCCTCTGCTTCCTTGAGGCGCCAGCGGCCGAGGTGGTGGCTCATCGCGATGATCCCCGGCTTGATGCCCTCGGTGACCCAAACGCGATCGACGAAATAGCCAATCTCGGTGGTGACCCGAATCAGGTCACCCGTCCGCACTCCGAGACGTTCGCCGTCGCGGGGGTGCATCCACACCGGGTTCTTGTGACTGATCTCGTAGAGCCACTTCGCGTTCGCCGAACGCGTATGGATGAGCGTCGGCAGGCGGAAGGTCGGCAGCAACAACATCTCGCCGCCCGTGTGATCGATGTTGCCGAGGGAGACGTGGCTCTCGAGGGTCCAAGGGATGCAGTAGTCCTGCTCTTTCCAGCCCCAGTCCGAGAGCGTCGGGCTGAAGAACTCGAGCTTCTTACTGGGTGTCTTGAAGCCGGTGCGCCGTACCCCGTCGACGTCCACCCCGTCCGCGTCCGCCGCCAACTCTTTCTCGTGGGGAACGTAGCAATCGGTGGTGATCTCGAAGGCGCCGTACTTGCGCATGTAGGCGAGAGGGGTGAGCCCCTCCGACTCGGCCTTCTCGGGCAGGCCCGGGACGCTGTTGTCGAAGATGTAGCCCCAGTACTCGTCCATGGTGATCGGCTCGCCGGGCTTGGTCGGGCTCTCGAAGTGCTCGCGAATGCCGAGACTTCCGTCCGGGTCCATCTTCCAGGACAGGTCGATCCAGAGTTCAGCCTCTTCCCAGACTTCTCCCGGGTTGGCCTCGTAGGTGCGCTTCACCTCGAGCCCCGCGCGCTCCATGGCGACGCGACGGACCGGCTGACGGAAACCTATCCACTGACCTGCGTGGGTCTCCTGGCTCATGAGGTCGTGACGCTCGCCGGAATGCCCCATCGGCAAAACGTAGTCGGCGAACCACGCGCTCTCGTTCCACGTCGGCGTGAGGGCGACGTGGAACTTCATCTTCTCTTCGTCCTGGAGGGTCTTCATCCACATGAAGCCGTCGGGATTGATCCACATGGGGTTGTAGACCCGCGTGAAATACACATCGATGTCGCCGCGCCCTTCCTCGATGAAGTGCGGGAGGAGGAAGCTCATCTCGTACATCGCGAAGGGCCACTCGTGGGGCAGGTGGAGCTCGTTCCACGTCTCGAGGGGCTTGGGGGTCGAATGCGGCTTGGGCACGAACTTGTTGTTGCTGTTGAGCCCGGTCCCGCCCTTCGTGGATACGCTGCCGGTGAGCACGCTCAAGAAGAAGAGCGCCCGGGCCACCTGCCAGCCGCCGCGATTGCCCATGGTCGCGCTGCGCCAGGTGTGCCCGCTGACGTGGGTACCAGCCGCGGCGATGGCCTCCGCCGCTTCGACCAAGCGCTCGATCGGAACCTGCGATTCTTTCGCGGCCCGCTCGAAGGTGAACTCGTCGTAGAGGGCTTCGAGGAGCCGCTCGAAGTCTTCGAAACGATAGGATCCGTCCGCGGCGCTCGCCTTGGCCTCCTGCGCTTCTCGGGCGATGGCCTTCACGTCGTCGTCGACGGCGAACTTCTCGGCGGCCTCGAGGGTCTCTTCCCAGTTGACCCATTGCCGGACGAAGTCGCGATTGTAGAGGCCGTTTTGGATGAGGTAGTTCGCGATCGAGAGCAGGACGGACGCCTCGGACCCAGGCCACGTGGGCAGCCAAACGTCCGACCGGGCGGCGGTATTGGACAAGCGCGGGTCGAGGACGATGAGCTTCCCGCCCTTGTGTTTGCCCTCCATGATCCGCTGAGCATGGGGGTTGAAGTAGTGCCCGCTCTCGAGGTGAGCGCTCACGAGAACGGTAGCCCGGGCGTGGGCGTAGTCCGGGCTGGGGCGGTCGGCCCCGGCCCACATGTAGTAGCCAACCCGCGCCGCGGCGGAGCAGATGTTCGTGTGGCTGTTGTGGCCGTCCACGCCCCAGCTCTGGATGGCGCGGTTGGCGTAGTGATCCTCGCCGGGGCGACCGACGTGATACATGATCCCGTCGCGCCGCTTGGCCCGGCTGGCGCGCATCTTCTCGGCGATGTCAGTGAGCGCCTCGTCCCAGCCGACGCGCTTCCACTTTCCCTCGCCGCGGGCGCCGACCCGCTTCAGGGGATAGAGGATGCGCTCCGGGTCATAGACCTGGTTGTGCGTTGCCGGCCCCTTGGCGCAGTTGCGGCCACGGCTCCCGGGGTGAGTCGGATTGCCTTCGAACTTGCGGATGTCGTAGGTGTCTTTGTCTACGTAGGCGAGCAATCCGCAGGCGCTCTCGCAGTTGAAGCAGATGGTCGGCACCAGGGTGTAGCGCCGGGCGACCCGCTTCGGCCACGACTTGCTGTCCCACTCGATCCACTCGTCCCAGGAGCTCGGCGGTGGATATTGGTTTATGCGCCCGTCGGTCTGTTCGACCGTGGTCAGGCGCACGGGCTTCTTCTTGGTGTCCGAGTACTCGGGTTGCTGCATCATTTCGCCCGCTGTCGTCGGGACTGCCGACGGAACCGCAGGAGCAGGACGCGAAGCGGCGTCGGGTGCGCTGCGCTTGAAGGCGAGCAGACGCGCGAAGAAATCGAGGGTGCCGGTAGTGGTGCTCATCGCGGCCTCAGCTGTTGGGGATCTCTTGAGGGGCCATCACGAACGCGTGTTCGAAGAACCAGAGGCCGGCCAAGGCCGCCGCGCCAGCGACGGCGAGGAGCAGCGAGCCACCGCCGATGACCAATGCCAGAGGGACGAGGTGACCGACGACGATGGCGCCATACCAGAACTGATTCTTGTAGCGGCCATGGCTGATTTCGTGCGCGGCGCGGGCCGCAACCTCGGATGCGTGGGGCATACCGAACTCACCGACGAGGGTGACGAAGAGGTCGAGCCCGACCGCAATGGCGAAGGTCCAGACGACCATCGACTCCATGACACCGAGGTCGATGAAGAACCCAGCGACCAGCAAGGCGCCGGCGCCCGCCATTGTCGCTTGGATGAGCAGGTGCAGAGGCAAGAGCGGGCTCTGCCAGAGGTCCCGCCCCTCGGCCTGGCCGAAGAGGAAGGCGGTGTAGATCGCGCCGCCGACGGCGAAGGGAACCCCCGACCACAGCAGGTAGGGCCGGGCCGATTCCGCGAGGGCGGGATCGAGGAAACCCGCAAAAGCCGCGAGCTCCACCGTCGTCCAGAGCCCGCCGATGGTCGAGAAGCCCATCAAGAAGATGGCACCGCGGGTGAGCCACGAGCGCCACTGGGGACGCAGGAGGATGTAGAGAAAGCGCTCGGGCCGCTCGAGGTCGATGACCAGGAGCGCCGTCGTCGCCAGCATGAAGACGGTGCTGATCATCCCGCCGACGACCGCCGTGAGCGGATCGAAGGGAGCGAGGCCCAGGCCGAAGATCATCGCGAGGAGCAGGAAGATGCCCGTGCCGATGCCCTTGGTGACGAGGTACGCGGGGACCGGCCAGTGCCAGGGAATCTTGTGCTGGGCGTTGTAACCGACCTGCACCATGTGCGAGGCCTGGGAGCCGCCGAGCATGATCGGGCCAGCCGTGGGCAGGCCCTGGGGCTGAGGGGCCCGGAGCGCGACTCCCTCCCGGTTCTTGCGCGGCGCGGGGGGAGCACCGTGAGACGCTCCGTGAGACGAGTGGTCGCCGGGGTGGAGGGGCAGGACGTCCGCCCACTGGTATGACTCGGGGGTACGCTCGGTCGCCGTCGGCACCAAGCTCACCGCAGCCCCATCGATGTAGAAGACCTTGGGCGAGGTGCCTTGTTCGGGCTTGCGCACCGAGACCTTCTCCCGCGAGAGCACCTGGGCGATCTCCGAGTCCGGATCGTCCATATCGCCTGCGATGATGGCGTGGGTCGGGCACACGACGGCGCACGAGGGCTCGAGGCCGACCTCGATGCGATGGGCGCAGAAGTGACACTTCGACGCGGTGTTGGTCTCCGGGTCGATATGAATCGCATCGTAGGGGCACGCCTGCATGCAGGCCTTGCAGCCGATGCAGGCGTCCTTGTTGAACTCGACGATCCCGTCGTCGCGCTGGTACATCGCCCCGGTCGGGCAGATGCGCGCGCAGGGGGGGTTGGTGCAGTGGTTACAGCGCGTGACCTGGAAGTGGCGTTGGCTGTTTGGGTAGGTCCCCGTCTCCGTGTATTTCACCCACGTGCGGTAGACCCCGAGGGGAACCTCGTTCTCGCTCTTGCACGCCGTACTGCACGCATGGCAGCCGATGCACGAGCGATTGTCGATGACGAAGCCGTAGTTCACGGGGCGGTGCTCTCGGGAAGAATGCGACCGCAGTTCCGGTTCGCGGGCAGGCTCACGGCGAGGTGCTTGGGCGGCGCGAGGCCGAGGCCGTCCATGATGACGGCGAATTCTTCGACGGTCTTATCGCCCCCGAGACGCGGGTTGAGGCGCTTCTCCTCGCCGACGGTGGACTGGGTGCGGCCCTTGTAGTCGTGGCCCGGGTAAACCGCGCAGGCGTCGGGGAGCGTGAAGATCTTTTCGTGTACCGAGGCGTAGAGGGTATGGGCGTCACCCTCCTGAAAGTCGGTGCGCCCGCAGCCGCGAATCATGAGCGCATCGCCGGTGAAGGCGAACTTCTGATCCTGGGTGACGTACGTAACGCAGCCCGCGGTGTGCCCCGGCGTTTGCCGTACCTCGATGCCCGACGCTCCGAGGCGGATGACGTCGCCATCACGCACCGCCACGTCAGCGCAGTCGGCGCCAGCGGTCGCGGAGACCACGGTGCGCGCACCGGTGCGGTCCCGGAGGATGGCTGCCCCGGTCACGTGGTCGGCGTGTACGTGGGTTTCGAGGATGTAGGTCAGGGAGAGACCGAGGTCTTCGAGCAGCCCCAGGTCTCGGTCGACCTGGTCGAGGACGGGATCGATGAGCAGGGCGGCACCCGAGGCTTCGTCGGCGAGCAGGTAGGTGTAGGTGCTGGTTTCGCGGTCGAAGAGTTGTCGGAAGAGCATGGGGGCCTCGCGGGACGGGGTGAGCCCTCCCCCAACGCATACTCCGAGCCAACCGAGAAGGACCGCTTTTGCCTACACTTTCCACGCCCCTGCTGGACTCCGCCGGCAGAGTGATTCAAAATGTCGCAACGTCGTCGCAACATGATCAAACGCCCGCGTCCGAAGCTCACCTTCTTCCACGGCATGGTCAGCTGTGCGCCGATCATGCTCGAGCTCTTCGAGCTGGTGCGCCGGGTCGCCCAGACCAACGCCTCGATTCTCATCCGGGGAGAGACCGGCACTGGCAAGGAGTTGGTCGCCCAGGCCGCTCACGAGCTGTCCCAGCGAAACCGGGCGCCCTTCATGGCTGTGAACTGCGCCACCCTCACCTCGGAGCTCCTGGCGTCGGAGCTCTTCGGGCACGTCCGGGGGGCGTTCACCGGGGCGGTCCGTGATCGTCAGGGGCTCTTCGCGCGCGCCGACGGGGGCACGCTCTTCCTGGATGAGGTCGCGGAGATCGAGCCGGAGATTCAGGCGCGACTGCTGCGCGTGCTGCAAGAGAAGACCTTCGTGCCCCTCGGCGCAACCGAGGCCGTATCCGTCGACGTGCGCATCTTTTCAGCGACCCACAAGGCGCTCCGCCGAGAGGTCGAGCAGGGGCGCTTCCGAGCCGACCTCATGTACCGGATACGCGTCGTCCCGATCTTCCTGCCTCCCCTCCGCGACCGAGAGGGAGACGTCGAAGCCCTCGCTTGGCACTTCCTCGACGAGCTCAACCGCGACGGCGGCCGGCAGGTGCAGAGCTTCACTGCAGGCGCGATGAAGGCCCTGCTCTCCCACGACTACCCGGGGAACGTGAGGGAACTCCGCAACGTGCTCGAATATGCCTTCGCCGTCGGGCAGGGGCCGGAGATCTCACTCGGCGAGCTGACCCCCGAGCTCCGGGGCGAGGGCCCGCCGCCGGAACTCGGGGCGAAGACTTCGGACACCGCCGTGACGCGGGAGAAGGCGCGCATCCTCGATGCCCTCGACGCGACCGGCGGCAAGAAAGCACAGGCTGCGGCGCGCCTCGGCATGAGCCGCTCGACTCTGTGGCGCAAGATGCGCGAGCACGCCTTGTCGTGACCCAGAGCGGCGACCGGGCCCCCACTCTCAATCGGTCGCGAGGCCGTATTTTTTCATGCGCCGCCAGAGGGTGGTGCGGCTCATGCCGAGGGCAGCGGCGGCACGAGCGTGGTGCCCTGCGGCGCGCTCGAGGGCTGTAGAAATGCGCCGGGCTTCGGGGGGAAGTTGCAAGTCGGCCGTCGGGGAGGCGTTGACCCGCGGCGATACCCGCCCCTCATCGGAGCCGCGAAGCTCCGGCGGAAGGTCCGCGTCGGTGAGCGCGGCCCCCTCCCCCATCACGAACGCATACTCGATGGCGTTCATGAGCTCACGTACGTTCCCGGGCCAGTCGTAGTCCTCCAGCAAGCTGAGGGCCCCCGGCGTGATGCGCTCGACCTGGCGCTCGAAGCGCCCGTTGAGTTCCGCGACAAAGCGGTCGGTGAGCAGCGCGACGTCTCCGCGGCGTTCGCGGAGCGAAGGCAGGAAGAGCGGAATGACGCGTATCCGGTACATGAGGTCGGCTCGGAAGCGCCCATCGGCGACTGCGCGCCGCAGTGATTGATGGGTTGCGCTGATGAAGCGCACGTCGACCGCGACCGGGTCTCGCCCACCGACCGGAATGACGGTTTTCTCCTGTAACACCCGGAGCATCTTCGCCTGGAGGTCGAGGGGAAGTTCGGCCACCTCGTCGAGGAAGAGCGTGCCGCCGTCGGCGAGGCGCACCTGCCCCGGCTCGTCCCTAACGGCGCCGGTAAACGCACCCCGGGCGTGGCCGAAGAGCGTGCTCTCGAGGAGGTTCGGCGGCAAGGCCGCGCAGTTGATCGCCCGGAACGGGCCGCTCGCCCGCGGCGACGTTTCGTGCAGGGCACGGGCGACGAGCTCCTTCCCGCTGCCCGTCTCCCCGCGCACCAGCACGCAGCTCTCACTGCGACCGACCTTCTCGATGTCGCGGAGGAGCTGCCTCATCGAGGGGTCCCGGGTGGTGATGCCCCAGCGATGTTCGACCCCCTCGCCCTCCCCGTCGTTCTCCTCGTCGAGGAGCAGCACGAAGCCCCCGCTGCGCAGAGGCGACGCACGCACACGGACGACCCGCTCGTCCCCCTCGGGCCCCGGCCGATGTACGTAGGCGCTCACCGGTCGCCCGGCGGCGAGGGCCTCGGCGACCGGGCGCTCGGGCCCCTCCCCGCAGAGCAGTGCGGGAGCGAGGGTGCCCGGCGTGATGGGGGTACCCACGAGCTCTTCGGACTGCCTCGTGGCACCGACCACCCGGAGCTGGGGGTCGAGCACCAGAGCGGGGCCGCTGAGCTCTTCGAGCGCCTCGAGGAGCGCGGTGATGTCCTCAGCCATGTGGGGAGAGGAAAGCATGAATGCCACCGACTCAAAAGCGGATCTGTTCACTGCTCCAGTACGTGCGCAATCATGGCCGCCGGGAGAGGGAGGCGCTCAGTCGGGGATGCAGTTGTAGACCTGGTCGACCCCGTTGAGTTGATACCGGGTGCTGCTCTCGGGAGCCGTCCAGTTCCCTACCTGGCGATAGTACCCGTCCATGAAGTGGTGCTCCCAGAGGTCGCTGACCAGGCCTCGCGCAAGCGTGGTGTCGAGCATCGAGGTGAGCGTGAGGGTGTTGTCTTCGAAATGCGCGAGGCCGCCGACGTGATCGAAGCTGAAGGAAAGCGGGATACGAGTCACGACGTCGCGGTCGTTACGGAAGCGCCACACCGAGACGTCGTGCTCGACGGCGAGGTTCTCGAAGCGAATGCGGAAGTCCTCGTCGCCGACCCGGGGTGAGCCGAAGGTGTAGGTGCCGATGAGGTTGTGATCCGCTGCGCCGATCTCCTTGTCGTGGAGAACCTGGGCCGTGAAGAGGGTCGCGAGGGCTGCGCCGAGGCTGTGTCCGGTGACCCAGATGCGCACGTCCGTGCCCTCGATCTCGCTGAGCTTGTCGCGGAGGAGCGGCATGACCGACTCGAGGGCGTTCGAGAAGCCCCGGTGCACATCACCCCATCCGTAGAACGGGTCTTTGCCGATATTGAGGTCGGCCCAGAGGTCCTCGGCGCCGTTCTGAAACTCGGTCCCGCGGAACGCCACGATGACGAGGGGCAGCGTGGAGTGTTCGGCCCACATGAGCTGCGTCGTGCCCTTCTCGAAGCTCTCCGAAGCCACGTCGAACTCACCGCCGGAGAAAAACTCGAGGCGGGCGCCGTAGTGGGCGGTCCCGATGAGCTCGGCTTCGAACATCCCGTCGACGCCTTCCGGCGCGTCGGTGCCGACACCGAAACGGCCGAGGTACCACTCGGCGGCGCAGTCACCCCAATCGGCGAGGACCTCTTCATCGACGAGGGGGCTGAAGTTGATATTGGCCCGGCAGCCGCGCCGCCCACAGCTCACGCGCCGACTCTCCCAGAGGCGCATGTTGACCAGGTCACCGCCACACTGGGCGAGCCGAGCGCCCTCTCCGGGGTTACCGAAGCCAAGGGCCTCCATCTCGGGCGCGAAGTGAACGAAGTCCGCGTAGGCGTTGCCCGCCATGTAGGCGAGGTAGTGGGCGTTGGTCTGGTTGACGACGGTGTGGGGGTTGCCGACGTCGGGATCGGAGGCGAGGTGGATGTCTGGACAGAAGCCAATCGGCGGCGGAGCGTCGAGGGTCGGGTAGTTGGTGAACTCGAAGTCCGCCAGGGTCTTCGGCTCCTCCTCCGGGTCCACCGGCACCGAATCGGGGGCACAAGCAGAGACGAGAGCGAAAAAGACGGTGAGTAGAAGATAGCGCTCCAACATCCCTCCAATGGTGAGCCTTGGAGGGCCCCCCGGACAAGGTGAACGGTGATACGGAGCTTCTCGCCTGGATCTTCCCTCGGTGTCGCCCCGGCGTCCTCACCACCCGGAAGTCGACAGCCTGGTTCCCTGGTGGACCCGGATTTCAGTCCGGTACGTGCACCCGCCGGAGCGTATTGACGTCGCTATGGCGGAAGACGTCGTCCTGGCCGTTCACCTGGATGAAGACGTTCGAGCGATAACGCATCACCCCGTCCTCTTCGAACTCGACCTCGTATTCGTAGCGGACGGTCTTGAACTCGCGATCGAGGAAGGGGTTCGAGGCGATGCCAAAGGTCGGCGAGCCGAGCTCGGCGAGGATTTCGAACTTGGTCGCGTTGGGCGTCGCGGCGCCCCCGGCGAGGACGGAGATGCCCCGGGGCACGACGAAGCACTGCATCACCTGCTCCCGGGACGCGTCCCAGAGCCAATAGCCCGTCTCCTCGTGGAACTCCTCGTCGAGAGGCATGCGCCACGCGGTCTTCGCATATCTGACACCGTGAAGGACCTGCTCGTGGTTATCCACGCGGCCGATCGACGTGACTACGATGCGTTCACGATAGCCGGTCTCGCCGACCTCGCGCTCAGGTGAAGGGGCGACATCCTCGCCAGAGTCGCCCACCCATATACCGACCATTTGAGCGAGGGGCCCAAGCCCCTCTAGTTCGTCGCCCATGAGACCTCCCAATAGAGGAGGACAATGTATCGGATGCTCCCACGCACAACCACTCATGAATGGTGCTACCGTTCTAGTCATGCTGTTTCGTTCCGCCTGCACCGTCGGGGCCCTCGCCTGCTCTTCCCTGGTTTTTGGCTGCGATGCGGCTCCCCCCGATGCCCCTCCTTCGGCGACCGCGAGCGCCGTGGCGACGCCCGCCGAGGGTGGGCGAGTCGAGATTCAGGGCGGCACGTTGAGCGGTGCGGTGCTCGAGGTGCCGGCCGGCGCCGTCGCGAGCGACACTGAAATCACCGTTCGGGTGGTGGAGGGTGAGCCCGCTCCCGGGCCGATGATTGACGCGACGGTCGATGCCGATGCGATCGGCGACCTGGCCCGGACGCTCTCGGAGGTACTGACGGATTGGGAAGACCTGGAACAGTACGGGTCTCTCTTCCTGCTTCAGCACCTCGCCTCCGAGGGCGCGACCACGACGGGCCCCGTCGTCGAGCTCAGCCCAGACGGGCTCACGTTCGAGACGCCGGTCCACCTCACCCTCCCCTACGACGCCTCGCAGCTCAGCGACCCGTCCCTGGCGAGCACCCTCCGGGTCATCCACCGGACCTCGGATGGGCGTATGCGCTTCCTGACGCCCACCTTCGACGAGGCCGCCGGCACGCTCACCGTCGAGCTCGACCACTTCAGCAACGTCGGCCTAGTCGACGGCGTCGCCAATTTGCTCTCTTCGCTGGGCGGGACCGCCGACGGGAGCGGCGGCGCGGCAGTGCCGACCGACACGACCGTGCTCGAGAAAGACACGCCGAAGTCGGAATGCAGCGTCTTCGGCGGAGTCGCCGACGGCATCGACCGTTTCCAAGAGGCCGTTCTTTACAGCTGCTCCGACTACGCCCGCGATTTCTCGATTCCTTCCCACGCCAATGGCCCCAACATGATGTCGCACCTCAGCATGATGTGGATGATCTTCACCCCTTGGGCCGAGATGGACACGGTCCAGAGCCAGTTCGTGACGGGCCAGGAGCAAGCGCTGATGCACTTCATTCGCGACCAAGATGGCCAGACGACCTACCAGGACGCCTACGCGGAATCCTATAAACTCAACCAGGGCAACGTCTTCGAAGCGCTGATGACCATCCACAACATGGTGCGGTTCAAGAACTACGAGCCGTGCTTTGTCGGAAACCGCTGTGAGTACGTGGACGACTACCTCGGGCCGCCCAGCGTGGAATGGACGCCCGAAGACCGCGCCTACCTGCAGGGCGAGTTCTCGAGCCGCCTCGCACCGATGACCGACATTCACCCGGAGATCTCGGATACCTACGGCGCCTGGTACCACATGAGCGGTCTCGCAGCCCTGAGCCTCATGAACGACAACTCGATCTTCTCCCTCATCGCTTCGTCGGCGGACGAGTACATCATCAGCGGCGCTTACAATGACAACTTCGACTGCGGCGAGCAGGTCGCGAACGAGATCGCCTCCATCGCCGGGGCCAACATTCGGGGCGCAGCCGCAGGCGCGGTGGCGAGCGAGCGCTGCTTCTGCGCCATGGAGGCCGACTCCTGTCGGGCCGGCGTCGAAGGCGAGTGCTGCGACGCCCTAGAGTGCATCGTCGGCCATTGCGCAGATTGCACCGGTAAGCTGGGCGTCGGTGAGGTATGCGACCGGACCGTCGTGGGCGCGTGCTGCGGGAACCTCACCTGCGCGGTGTTGTCCGCTTTGGACGACTTCCGCTGCTGCGCCACCGCCGAGGAACCGTGCGAGAACAACGCCAACTGCTGCGGCGGCATGCAGTGCATGGGGGGCTTCTGCGAATGTCAGGCCACCGGCGAGGCCTGCCTGTCCAACCGCGAATGCTGCGACGGCTCGATCTGCAGCGCCGGCAGCTGCACCTGACGTGAGCTGACAGGAGTGGGCACCGCCTCCCCTTGACGGCTGCGCGGCGCCTGCGGGACCGGAGCGATTGCGGTTCGCGTGTCCGTTCGCGTCGCCGGCGCCGTGCTTGTCTCCGTTCCCGTTCCCGTTCCCGTTCCCGTTCCCGTTCCCGTTCCCGTTCCCGTTCCCGTTTCCGTTTCCGTTTCCGTTTCCGTTTCCGTTTCCGTTTCCGTTTCCGTCTCCGTTTCCGTTTCCGTGGCCGGGGCTGGGGCTAGGGCTGGGGCTGAAGAGAATCTCCGGAGGGCGTGGTGCCCTCAGAGTCAGCATGCCTTGCGGCAGAGCTTGAAGAGGCTCGCTACGAAGTGGTCGAGTCAGTCGACCGCCGCCGGCAACTCATCGGTCCCTGGTGCCTCAGCGGTCTCGAGACAGGCCCTCGACTCCCGGGCCGAGCCCGTCGCGGTAGCGAACCAGGGGGAGACGTGAACGAGCCACTCGGCTGTAGCTGTGCATGGCTTCGCTGTCGAAGTCCGTGGAGCTGCACAGGTACAGACTAGTCGACGCGTTCGGGCGCAGCCCGGAGGCCAGTCAACAGCTACGCGAACGCGATTCGACGCGTCGCGTCGCGTCGCGACAGACTGCGCAGTCCGAGTTCACGGCGCGGCAGCCCCGACTCGGTCGTGGTGCACCCCGCCGCGGCTCGGCAGCGGGGGCTGCATCCATCAACTCGTGGGGCACGGGCCGTCGGGTCCGAAGCAGCTTTGGCTGAAGAAGCCGCGGCCGATGCCGACCATGTAGCTGCCCCAGCCCTTGTACTCGCTGCGCAGGGTGTGGGCGGTGCCGCTCACCTGAATGAAGAGCGGGTCGGTCGCGGTGGGGGTCGGCAGGAGTTCGAGCATAGCAGGGGAGATGGTCTTCGAGCCGACGCTACCCCGCTCGAGGCAGAGGATTTGAGCCTGGGCGGCGCCGCTGATGAGCTGCCCGAGGACCTCGACCATGACCCACTCGGCCTCGGTCTCCTCCCAGCTCACCGTGATGGAGTCCGGGGTCAGAGTCGCGTAGTCGAAGGCCGGCTCGAGGGGCACCGGCGACGCGATGCCGGTCTCCGTGAACGCACCGATGTGCTCGCCGCCCGTCATGGTGATGTCCATGCGCGTGTCATCCGTAATCCACGGAGTCGAGCCCGGCGGCGCCATCATGATGGGGGTGACCGGAGCGCAGCTGTAGGGCTTCGTGCCGGCGAGGTCGATGATGTTGCACTCCACCGGCGAGGGCACGGGCTCGGGCGGCCGGGGCACCGGACCCATGGTCAGGTCCTGCATCTGAGCGTCTTCAAAGCCATCGAAGATGATGGTCCCGGCGTCGCCGTTGATCAGCGCCGGGGGCACCGTCGAGCTGAACGTGAACGCCATGCAGAAAGGAGGCGCGGCGCCCTCCTGGCGGTCCGGGGTCAGCTCGGGGCCGGCGTTGATGATGCGGTTGTACTGGATGTCGATCGCCGGCAGCCCCGGGTCGAGAAGGCCGTGGGCCTGGGCGTGCATCGCGAAGGCGAAGTAGAGGCCGTACTCCGGGGGGTCGGGCCTGTCGACAGAGCACGCAGACGAGAACAACACGGTGGCGCCGAGGACGAGAGCAAGGGCGAGGGATGTTGAAGTTCGATTCACGTTACATGCTCGCGTTGAGGAGGAAGTTGAAGCTGTGAATCTCGGCGGGGGCGTCCGGCGCGGTCGAGCCGAACTGGGCCGGGTTCGGCCCGAAGAAGCCGGCTCCGTAGTCCTGGTCGATGAAGAGGTACGACGCTCTGAAGAAGAGGAACTCGTTGATCGGCATGATGAGGTAGGCCTCGTAGGCGCTGCCGCGGGTGTTCAGCTTGGTGAGCAGGTTGTCGGTCTGCACCGCGAAACTGATGTGGTACTGCGAGCCGTGGTTGAACTCGAGGCCGAGCTTCGGGTTGTTGAGGGCCTCGATCGGAAAGGCGTAGCGCGCCCCGACGTAGGCGAAATAGGTGAGCCCGTCATCGCCTTCGCTGGCGAGGAAGAGGAACGGGAAGCGCACCCGGGGCGAGTCGATGTCGTACGGGTCCGAGGGGATGTCGTAGGCGATGGACTTGCCGTTGGGCTGAAGGTAGCCGAGGGAGCCCGAGACGAAGAAGTCGAGGCCCGCGCCACCGATGTCATAGAACTCGAGGAGCAGGCTTCCGTTCATGTAGGAGCCGAGGGAATCGGGCATGTCCGCCGGGAAGAGCGAGGCGCCGTTGAGGGGCGCTGGGGCGTGGGTGTAGTCCGCATCGGGGTTGTAAGCCGGGTCGGGAATGGGCACCGAGAAGGGCCGGAAGTCGGGAACCGTGTAGAAACCGAGCTGCATGAAGTTTCGTCCAAGCCCGGGGATGGCCATCTCGACGTTGCCACCAAAGATTCGCAGGTTGTCCGTGCCGCTGCTGATGAACGGGAACCCGCCGAAGACGTCTGCCGAAGTCGGGTTGAACCACGATGCGTAGAAAGCGCGGATGGCGAGACTGTCGAGCACGCTGCTCAGGTTGAAGGTCATGTTGATGGTGTCGTACTCGCCGTCGACCATGTGAACGCCCCAGGTGGCCCGGCGGACCGTGGAGTTTTCTCGGAGCTCCTGCGGGTTGCCTTCGGCGTAGGCGATTCGACCGCCGGACAGGGACAGCCAGTCCGTGATGAACCAGTCGAGCCAGATGGTGTCGAAGCGCAGCCCCGCATCCCGGGGCACCCGGGTGCTGTTCGAGTCCTGGATGAAGGCCGGGCCTTGGGAGTTGCCGAACATCTTGTACATCGTCAGGCGACCCGTGAGGCGCACGGAGTCGATGGGCTCGGCCGAGAGGTTGAGGCGCATGCGATGGGACCAGATCTCGGCGTTGGTCTGGGTAATCGTATTGGTGACCGGCTGGAGGGGGCTGTCTTTGTTGTACGGGTCCGCGTCGGGGCCCGTGTAGTGGACCGCGTTGAGGATCATCCGGTAGTCGGCGCCGAACTGGATGCGGTCGAGGAGCGACTGGCGCTCGACCTGATCGACCCGGTCTTCGAGGTCGAGTAAGCGGTCCTCGAGGGCGTAGTCCTCATCGTCGTAGCTCTCGGTGGGGACCTGAACCTCGGGCAGAGGTGCCGGCTCATCCGGAATGACCTGCATCTGCCCAACGGACTCCTCCGAGTCGAAGCCGGGATCGTCGGCAACGGGGGCCTGGGCCGAGGCGGTTTGGACGGCTACCAGCGCGAGGATGGCGGCGAGCATCATGGTGGACGGTGAGCGGGTCATCGGACTCCTGCGGCAGTATCAGATTGAACGTCTGCGGCGTTGGCGACGAGATAAGCTTTGACGTCGGCCAACTGCCCCACACTGAAGCTCTGGCCCAGCATCGCCCGGCGTCCATGACGTCCCGTGGCAAAGTATCGGGTCCACTGCGACTGGGTGTAGCGCCGTGGGTTGAGGGCTCCGGCGGTGCTCCCGTGACACCGGCCGCAGCGCGAGTTGGCGAGGCTACGGCCCGAAGACGCGCTCCCCGACATACCGCTGGGCACCCGGATGTCCCCGCGCCGTGCCGGCTGCGAGGGGGCCGCGGCCGCGACGGCCGCCACGGCCTGAGGAGCGGCCTGGAGGGACGCCATCAGGGCAGGGTTTCGGCCGGCGACAGGGGTCACCCGGGCCGACCACGGTCGGTACCCCTGGAGGCTCGCCGAGATTCGATACTCGCGGTTGGGCTCGAGTTCGATGTTCATGAGCGGAGAGGTCCCGCGAGACCGTCCGTTGACGAGGATCTGGGCGCCGGAGGGGGTGGTGACGATGTTGAGGGTCGCTGTCCGAGGCGCGCCCGGGGCGAGCTCGAGGCGCACGTCGCGAGAGCCGTTGGCCTCGACCGTCGCCTCGCGGGTGGAGGTGCTGAAGCCGCTGGCGCTCGCGCGGACCGTGTGGGTACCCGGGGAAAGGTCCGAGACGGTCACCGGAGACGAGCCCGCGATGGTGACGCCATCAACGGCGATGTTCGCCGAGGACGGCGAGTAGTAGATGACCAGGCGACCGGAGCGACCGGTGGACGCTGCGGCGGCGGAGGCCCCGCGCTGGCCGCCCATTCCCCGGCGGGGGACGAAGCGACGCCCCCCCATCGCGGCCGCCACCGGGGCGACACCTCCGTCGCCGGTATGCTCGGCGGCTTCGTCGGGCACGATTTCATCCGCGGCGGCGTAGAGTAGGTCTTCGGTGACCTCTTCGAGCACCAACTGGAGCTCACGGCGCCCCTCGGCGGGCATCTGCACGGTCTGGCGGACGGTCTCGTAGCCCTCGAGGGCGACCTCGACGGTGACGACCTCGGCCTCGCCGCGGGCGATGAATACACCGTCCGGGCCCACTTGCTGGGCGACGAGGGCACCGTCAACTTGGACGGTCGTGCCCTCGGGAGACGTATGCACGATGATCCCCGGGATCTCGGGCTCGGGCCCTGCGACTGGAGGTGGTGCCTCCCCGAAGCTGCCGAGGAAGAACGCCGTCCCTACGATGAGCAAGACCGCGATCACCCCGACGACGATCCACGGCAACATCGACGGCTTTTTCTCGTGCATGACGAGGCCGCTAGGCACGCTGCCCATGCCGGTCGATCCGACGTCCGAGAAGGCGCTGATCGCCCCCGGCGACGTGAACATCGGGGCGACATCGCTGTGGTCACCGAGGTCGCCAGCCATGACCTCCTGGGCGACCTGGCCCTCGACGGCGAGGCGCCGCTCGTGGGCTTCGTCGAAGCTGGCTCGCATCCACTCGCCGACGTCTTCGCTCCCGGCGACGATGCCCAGCTCCTGGGTCGCGTGGCGAAGCTCGTTGATGAAGTCTTCGGCGGTCGCGGTGCGCTTGTCGAGGTCGCGCTCGACGGCGCGCATGACGACGCTGTCGAGCTCCTTGGGCACGCCCTTCAGGACCTGGCTCGGAGGCACGATCTCTTGCTCCATCACCGCCTTGATGACGTCCGAGGGAGTCTTGCCGCGGAAGAGCCTTTGGCCCGTGAGCAGCTCGTGCATGATCACGCCGAGGGAGAAGACGTCGGTCGCTGGGAAGACGTCTTCGTAGCGCACGCGCTCCGGCGCGGCATAGGCGAGCTTGACCCGCATGTCGTCGGGGCGAGCGTAGACGTGATGGGTATTGGCCTTGGCCAGGCCGAAGCCGTCGAGCTTGGTGAGGCCCTCGTAGCTGACCAGGATCTGCTGAGGGGAGACCTCGGCGTGCACGATCCCGAGGGGCTGACCGTCGAGGTCCGTGGCTTCGTGGGCGTAGGACAGCGCCGACGCGACGTCGTGGATCATCTGGCAGACGACGGCCGTCGGGATCTGGCCCTCTTGCTTGCGGATGTCCCGGCTGATGAAGAGCAGCTCTTCGGCGCTCAGATACTCGGTGACGAGGAAGTAAACCTCGCCCTCTTGGCCGACCTCGAGGGTCTCGACCACGTTGGGGTGACGGAGCTGACCCGCCTGCCGGGTGCCTTCGAGGAAGAGCTGAATGTAGTGCCCGTCGTTGATCAGTTCGCGACGGAGGCGGCGCACGACGACGAGGCGCTCGAGGCCGGCCATGCCGACCTGCTGAGCGAGGAAAGACTCGGTGGTCGGCCCCTTCGCCAGGCGGCGCACGGGACGGTAGCGGTTCAAGGTCATCGGGGCGACTCCATTACGGGCACGTCATTCATGGCTACCGGCATGGACACGGAATCCAGCGTTGTATTGGCTGCGGAGCGGCCGGCCCGGCCGGCGACGAAGGCCACGACGATGAGCGCGACGAGGACCAGGACGACGAGCAGAACGAGGAGCGGCATCTTCCAACTGGGCTCGGACTTCTCGGCGACGCTGAAGCGCTGGTAGTAAGCGTCCGACCCGACGCCCCCGGGACCAGGCCGAGAGCCACCGCGGCTGCCCGGGTAGCTCGGATGAAGGGAGGGAGCGCGCATGCCCGAGACCGAGCCTGGCAGACTGCCGGGGTGGCTACCGGGATGGCTGCCCGGGTGACTGCCCGGGTGACTGCCCGGGTGACTGCCGGGATAGCTCGCCGTCGGATGAGACGGGCGCCCATACCCCGGAGCCCCTCCGGCCGCGGCCTGGCCTGGGACCGCCTGGTTTCGCGAGATGGCGATCGCTTCCTTCTCGAGGACCAATCGGCTCTCGAGGTTTTTCGGGAAGGTCGCCTTCATCCACTGGGCGAGGTCCTTCGTGGTGACCTTGGCCATCAGGTCGGCCATCACGACGCCGAGCTGCTTGCGAACGACGTCCGCGGAAGCCGTCCGGGCCTCGACGTCCCGGTCGAGGGCGCCCATGACGATTTCGTCGAGCTCCGTCGGCACGTCGGGGTTCACCTCGCTCGGCTTCTGGATGGGGTCCGAGAGCACACACCGGAGGGTCGCCGCGGGGCTGTCCCCCTTGAAGAGGCGCTGCCCAGTGAGCATCTCGTGCATCAGGATGCCGAGGGCAAAAACATCGGAGCGTGAATCGAGCGTCTTGCCGCGAATCTGCTCGGGGGAGCTATACGGGTACTTGCCCTTGATGGTGCCGGGTTTGGTGTAGGTCGAGTGCGCGCTCGCCTTGGCCACGCCGAAGTCGATGAGCTTGACCTGCCCGTCGTAGGTCACGATGACGTTCGACGGCGCGACGTCTCGATGCACGAGGTTGAGGGGCCGCCCCTTGGCGTCCTTGGCCGTGTGGGCGTAGTAGAGCGCTTCGGACAACTTACTGATGATGTAGAGCGTGATCGGCAGGGGTATACGGAAGGTGCCGTCCCGCTGAGCACGAACTAGGCGCCGGAGGTCTTCGCCGCGGAGGTATTCCATCGCGACGGTGAAGACCTCTTCATCGCGATGGATGTCGAGGATGCTGACGATGTTCGGATGGCGCAGCTTCGCGGCGAGGCGTGCCTCGTCGAGGAACATCTGGACGAAGTGCCCGTCCTCGAGGAGGTGCGGCAGCATGCGCTTGACGACCACCAACTTCTCGAAGCCGCCCGCCCCTTGCTGCATGGCGAGATAGACCTCCGCCATGCCCCCGATGGCGATTCGTTTTCCGAGTTTGAATGAGCTCGACACGCTAACTGTTTCAGACTGGCGTTGGGGGATGGGGGACATCGAGGAAGCAGCGCCGTATACCCCGATGAAATGTCATGATACGTTAGTGAAACACAAATTGAAATGGCCGACGAACCCTCAAACGACCTTCTACGAGACTGGCTTCAGTCCGTTGACCCCCTCGGGGGCTTCGAGCTGCTTACCGAACTGCTCCCGGATGCTGGTGTATTTGTCGTTAACTCCGAGCGCCACATCATACATTGGAGCCAAGGTGCCGAAAAAATACTGGGGTTCCGTCGAGATGAGGTCGTCGGCGAGCATTG
>Ga0164313_10001634_pt1 | contig 19853 bp, 10 predicted proteins | sample GuaBasSedimGuay4_FD_113735 | JGI IMG/M metagenome (GOLD analysis project Ga0164313, IMG submission 113735) | Subseafloor sediment microbial communities from Guaymas Basin, Gulf of California, Mexico - Guay4, Core 4569-4, 0-3 cm | ecosystem: Environmental > Aquatic > Marine > Hydrothermal vents... | reverse complement strand
TTCTATCGAGAATACGAGGCTGCAAACCCCGAGTTTCAGTGGGAATACCGCTACCCCATGGAAGAGCCCGGCACAGCCAACCTGAGCATCGCCAACAACCATGTCGGCCAGCGATTTGATTGCCTTTCACTGGCCATTGAGATGCCCTTCAAGGATAACGTCAACGCACCGGATCCCCATCGGGGATGGTCAACTAAACGCTCAATGAATTTAGGTGCGTCACTATTGGAGCCCGTGCTGGCGGTATTAGATGAGCTTGGTTGTAACAATTAATAAAAACGCGACTCGGTAGAGTACCGGACTTTTAATCCGATGGTCGAAGGTTCGAATCCTTCACGGCCCACCATTTAAATCAAATAGTTGCAAGCTTTCAACACCTTCGAGCGGTCTATTTGGCACACTCGTGGCACAGTATGGCTCAATAAGTCTCCCTTCTGTTGCTGATTTGTTTTGTGTTGCTTGGGGGCTTATAACGGTTAGTAGAAACCTATATGGTTCAACTTAACTGAATCAATATTCAGGCCAATTCCTATACGCATGTTGATAACAATTAGAAGAAGTCGAATTGTGTTTTTTGAAGTCAGCTTCCGGCTATTTGTTTTGACAGGGGTCCACAGTTCATTTCGGTAATGCAGATACAATGGTTATAGGTTAGTTGTGGATTTTAATATCGCTTGAAACAAAACTCAGTCAGTGGCTGGCTTTCTTGAATAATGAATGGCTGCCAATAATTGACAATCTAGGCCGTGGTTACCGGTTTTCGGGAATATCTCTCAAGTAATCTTTAGATAGTTAGAGTCTACTGCTGGAGCCGTGGAAGTCTAATCAAGGTCCGGAGTCGTCATAAACGTTGTAGGAAGTCCAACGTACCAATAAGGTAGCAAACTCAGAAGTTTTCCCAGTTCGTAATCGCTTACAATTAGTTCAGTGAAGTGTGAACTTGACCTGTCAGTAAGGAACATCGTGACTTGTTAATCTTAAGAGTGACAAAAGTTATGGTGTTTAATAATGTCCTTAAAGAGGTTCTCAGTAATGATCGCAATTAGTTCGAGAGTAGCTCTTTATCTATTTATCGGTTTGACGATTTTCGTCTTTATATTCGCTATGTACAGGGAGGGGGAGCAAGCAAGTGACTTTCAAGGAAACGGGCTTACTCAGTTTCGGCGGTATGTTTCTGATGAAGTTCCACGAGGTCAAATTAGCGACCGCAATGGAAATCTACTCGCAGAATCTGTACTGACAAAGTCAGTTTGGGTGCAGCCAAGTGAACTTCTTGAATCGTGGGAGCGTTTAGCGGAGTTAGAGCAAGCTCTAAATTTAGAGCAAAGAACTTTGGAAAACTTGCTCATTCCACGTGCCTCGAGGCAATTTGTTTGGTTAAAGCGCCACGCAACTGCCTCCACTGTGGCAAAGGTTAATGAGCTAAACATACCTGGTGTATATTTCAAAAACGAATATGCCAGAAATTACCCCTTTGGTGAGGCTATTGCACCCTTAGTTGGAATAACAAATCTTGATTCTATCGGCCAAGAAGGGCTTGAGCTTGCCTACGACGGTTGGCTAAGCGGTACTAGGGGAGAACGCATAGTCAAAAGAGATCTCAAGGGCAATATCATCGAAAACCTAGAGCAGGTTCAAACGCCAATTCCGGGTAGGGGCATGCAGTTAACTATAGACAGCAATATCCAAATAATGGCATTTAATGAAATAACTGAAACAGCGGCACACTATTCGCCAACTTTGGTAAGTCTTATATTGCTTGACGCTACAACAGGTGGGGTTTTGTCGATGGTTAATTTGCCAACATTCGATCCAAACTTGCTAGAAACGGCCCAGACCCAAGCTACTTCAAATTTTGCACTTCGACTTGAATTTGAGCCGGCTGCTTTAATGATTCCGTTTTCAATTGCTTCTGCTTTGGAAAGTGGGATCGTGGAACCTCTGACTCTGATAGACGTTGCGCCCGGAGTTTTACAAATCGGTGATTTGGTTGTCAGGGATCCGGCAAACTTCGAATTGCTTACGGTAGCTGAAGTGGTCTCCAATAATAGCAAAGTCGGAGTAGGTAAAATCGTATTGGAGCTTGAAGGGAAAATTCTGTGGGAGACTTTCACTAGATTTGGGTTCGGTAAACCAACCGAAATTAGTTTTCCGGGCGAATCATCAGGTGTATTGAGAAATCCTAAGACATGGAATAGGCAAGATCAGGTAGCACTGTCTTATGGAGAGGGAGTGTCAGTTCACAGACCTGAATCGCGTTTTTTCCAATTCCGTCAGTTGTCGCAATTAGCAGCCTTTTGTCGATTGCTGGTCTGTTGGATTCACTAAGAAATTTATCAATGTCGTGTTTGGTAACTGAATACTCAGGCGAGTAACACTTCGCCTGAACTGCCCAGATTTCTCCATTTTTGTGCTTAAAAACTAAATCGACACCACAGTCTCTCCCCCATCGATCTGGGTACTCGTCCCACAGCCAGATTTGATCGACTTGAGTCGACCACTCAGGATCATTTTTAAGAAACCACTTAACAAATTGCTCGAACTGTTTACCGTCCGAGTTAAGTGTGTCAATAAAGCTCGTGAAGGGTGTCCTATGTTTCAAGTCATTAAGAGTCCGGTTCATTTTATAGGGGACCATATTATCGAAATATAGGTGCGTGGGATTGACCTCCGTGGCCAATCGATTGACCTATCTAAGTGTCTTTGTCAAAAGACTCATGATTGTTTCTAAATCAACACCATTAACTATGGGTTATTTGGCAAGTCTCAAATGGAATGAGGAATAGCCCACGTCGGTGTATACGCTTTGGTCACCTGTGTGATTTCATTTGAGTGAACTTAAGTTCATCTGACCAATGGAGTTATGTCTGTTATACTTTCCACAAAATATACCTAATGTTGAAAGTATAGGATACCAAAGGAGGCATCCATGGCTAAGATACTACCCTTCAAAGAAAAGATTCAGTGCCCTCCAGACAACATTTTGCGGAAAGTTCCTTCGCGCCCCAAGAATCTGGACGTCCGTAGCCGGGAATACCTGACCTTAGAAGAAGTAAATGCTCTTATGAAAGCAGCAGGTAACATTGGACGCCATCAACACCGAGATCGATCGCTGATTCTAATAATGATTCGACATGGTCTACGTGTTTCGGAGGCCATTGATCTCAAGTGGGACCAGGTTAATTTCAAGGCTAGTAGTATTTACATCCGCCGATTAAAAAACGGAAAACCCGCCACGCATTACCTTGAGGGTGACGAGATGCGTGCTCTGCGGCGACTGAAGCGTGAATACCCTGATAGCCTATATATTTTCGTCACTGAGCGTGGTGGTCCACTGACGCGCTCTACGGTTAACAAGCTAATTACCAGGGCGGGGAAAATAGCGAAATTTGGTTTCCCAGCACACCCACACATGCTGCGACATGCATGCGGTTATTACCTAGCCAATAAGGGAATTGATACACGGACGATTCAAGACTATTTAGGACACGTATCGATAACACATACTGTTCGGTACACAGAATTGTCTCCACACAAATTTAAGGGTCTTTGGTCATAGCAACTCTTTTATGAATACAAAGCTCTTAGGTGACAATTCCAACTTGTTTATGTGCCAATACGGGATACACGGCTTCACACCATGATCGCACTGTACGAGAAAGTACATCAAGGCCGTCAAAAGGACGATCGGGTGTTACGAATTCATGGTTAAACTGCTTGATTAAGGAGTCTATATCGATCTCATTCGAGGTCTGCTGAAAACCCGAAATGAGTACTGCTGTCATTGATAAAGTTGCGTTATTGCTTTTTACCCATTTTGCCAAAACCTTAGATGAAATTTCATCATTGGCCCAATTGCGTATTATGGAAACGTCAAACTCTCTATAGCGCCAATTCCATAGTGGCTCAGACAGAAGTTCTTTAACGCAGGATTCCGCGGTATCTTCGTCTTTTGTTGCGATGGAAAATAGCAACCTATCCCTCGTTCCCCATTCCGACATTTCATTGGGTAATAACTCCTGCACCGAAGATATAGTTTTTTCATCGGACCATCCGAATGCCAAGTAACCCAAGACTCCATCTTGTGGTGGGCCATAAATTCTTGATTGTTCAGAAAGCTGTTCCAGAACTTCGCTAATCACATTTTTATCTTCACTAAATTGGTCTGAGAGATGATGAACTGCGGAAAGCGATGTCACATATCCAACATTTGAACTTGTTATTAAATCTATCAATAGTTCCCGAAGAAAGGGGCTGCCTGCTCGGAGTCTTGCTAATAGGTCCAAGTATTCCGGTCGCAGCTCCTTGGTCAAATCGTCATCAATAAAAGTATTTAGCTCGCTTTCAAGGTCACCTGACTCAATCAGTAGTTGTCCAAAGCCGGCATGAATAATCCCGTCTATTGGTAAGCGTGCGTCTGGAAGATGAGACTGCAACAGTTCTTTCATTTTGTTCCAGTGCTTAATAATGTTGCTCAATGAAGCTGCGTCTTGATCGAAGTAATCTATAAGTTGATTTATCCAGTGCTGATCAACGCCTTCACCTGTAAAGTAATCACCAGACTCCGGTTTCTCAATTTCGAGAAGGGCTGATAAGGCCGTTCGTCGCCGCATTGAATGAACCATGCCGACGGATTTGATTTCAGATAATAATGATTCGTAAAACAATCGGCCAGCTGGTATCTGGACGTCCGAGGCTTGAGCCAATGCAATCAATATATTTGAACGAACCCCGGCATCACTTTCGGCTAAATATCTTGGAACCAGCTCGGTTAATTGATCAAAGTTCGCCCTTCTAATACTCAAAGTTGACGCTATTGCCATTCGCACGTCAGAGGAACCTGGAGTCGCCGCGTTCAATACCTCGAATCTAAGCGCTGCGATTTGTTCTACGCTAGAAACCCAAACACCAATTGGCGGACCATCAACTTCTGTTAGTGCTCGCTCAAACACTTCAACACTTGACTCTTCGTCTGGCTTAAGTGCCGCAATCCTTGCTTCGAGATCAATACGATTATAATACCAAATATCGTTTCCCAAATTTTGTTGAGCTAGCTTGTAAGCCTCTTTGTCCGGAAAGGACTCAATTAGTTGTCGAATAGCAGAGACAACAGAATTACCTTTGGCCTCTTTTACAAGCTTCTCCAACCACTGACGTCGCTCCTTCTCATCAGTAAATAGCCTTTCCGAAAACCGCGCTAAAGGCGCGCTGGTTTCAATAGAGCTTTGGCTCCAAGATTTCATTGATTCATGTACTACTTCATCCTTCGGCCATCCGAACTCAAGAACTTCAGCAATCCAACGTCTGCTGGAGTGATCGTCCGTTGATTGGAAAGCCTGGATAAGCTCATCGCGCACCTCATCATCACCAATAACTGCATACGCATAAACTTGGGCGGGATACCAGTGTATGGACTCGTACTTATCCTTATGTTCTCTCAGCGCCGTTCGAACTTCTTGAATCAAGTCTTGATGGCCGCGAAACCCTTCGAGGACGTCTAACCATATTTGTCTGGAATCAAGTAGTAAGTGCAACCCATGGTTTCTTAACAGGCTTCCTAATGTGGCTGCCACCTCATTATCACCAGGGAAAGTGCGCACTAGGTACGTTAATAATATGTCTTTATCAGGACGACCCGTTGCTCGATTCTGCATAGAGTCAATAAATCTTCTTTTTAATCTGTCATCTCTAGGCCAGCCTGAAACAAGAACCTCAACAAACTCATTTTTCTGCCAGAAATCAATCGACTCCGTACTTAACAGTCGATACATTCTGTTCAAATCACCGTCATCATGTGCTCCACTAAAGACGCGGATCCTGGTCACTTCTAGAAGTAATTCTGAAGAATTCGAGTCCAGATTCTCATTCGCACATTTGATCCCCAGTTTTTGCCAATTCTCATTAGTTAGAAGTGCTCTCAATGCAGCTGCTCTCACCTCAGACCTAGTGTGGTTAATTGACAATCCCTCAAGAATCCCCGGCAATTCCTGATCCTCGTTGAACTTCTTTCCAAGCGTTTCTGCAGCGGCTCTTCTGCAAATTCCTTCCCTGTCATGAAGTCCCTTGAGAAGATATTCGCGAAGATCTGAAGCGGGAGTCCAAGCAATTAATGCTTTAAATATCTCAGCTCTGGTCTGCGCTGGTCGACCTGGCATCCATCGTTGCAGACACTGCGAACACTCCCTCTGAACGCTCGAACCAAGTGCTCCAATAGTCAGGCTTTTCGCCAAGGTCGTACGATGTTCTGAAAAAGGTGACTTTTCGATCGCTACTGCGGCTTTTTGGACGACGTCTCGGGCGCGGTTCATCGGCAAGCCGTTGACTTTACAGGTGAGCGAAGTCAAAAGTTCCAGTGCATTCATACTTTCTAATTGACCAGACTTACTTTGGGCCTCAATGAGGTCTGCCGATTGTCCGGCTAGCGTTTTCATTCCTCTTACTGCTTGGATTCCAAACCAATTAACTAAACACTCCCGCCAGGAAGCATCCATCCATATTTGAGAAATCCAATCTAGTTGTTCTTGTTTTGGTCTTCGAGTTAAAGCCTCAGCAGCGAGAAACTCTTGCATGCTTAAGTGAAAGAAACTCAATTCTTCTGGAGATTTTTCAACTAATAGGCCATACGTTGATACCAGTGCCTTAGAAGTAACTCGAGCCAACTGGCGTGCACCGGCAATATCCAGACCCAACCCATCAATGTCATCGGACAAGTACACCTCGCAAATCTCTTGACACTTGTCTTTCGCAATCACTATTGTTGGCCCTGCTGACTGCATATGCCATGCCACTCGAAGCGCTATTTCTCGCAAATCATTACTGTTTACTTGCGATAAGTAGCCCCTTGGCGGCTTTCCTGCAGCTCGTGCACGCGCGCCTGGGTGTCGCCTTAGGAGTAGACTGAGGATCTCCTCATACAGACTTACCCTGTCCTCAGGCAGTTGATGTGAGGAACGGAACAGCTCAATCATTGTTTGGCAAAGTAATGGTGTGCGTGCCAGCTGGTAAGACTGAGAACTTGATTGGACGGTTGCGAGAAACTCCTGAGCCCGGCCTTCTGATTGTTGCAATGCTAATTTGAATTGCTCGTCCGAAGACGTGTCGTATTCAGTCAAAGCAAACCATCGATTACTAAGCTCTTTTATTTGGTCATACGACATGGGAGCTAACGATGCTGTTGCCCAGTCTGACGGTACACCAAGAGTGCTGAATCCTCGCGGACGACAGGTACAAAGAACATGTGACCCCTTTGCCTTCGCAAAAGCGACTAGCCTGTCAATTGCTACTTGGGCGTGATGTTCGGAGACCGCTTCATCTAGTCCATCTATAAGTAGTAAGACTTCCGAATGATTTAATGCGCGACTAAAGAGTGTAGATACATCGTCAAAACTGTTTTTATGTAGCCAACCATGAAAAAAATCTTCGACACTAATGCTATCGTTCTGTTCGATTTCGTTTGAAAAAGCGGCGAAAGAAATCCAGACAGGTAGGCGACGCAATTGCGAAGGATGAAGTTGCCCAGACAGAGATTCATCTTGACTCAATAAAGCGAGTGATAGAAACCGAAGGAAGGCACTCTTTCCAGATCCTGGGTCGCCGATCAATACCTGGTTCTGTTGGTCTTGTAACCAGGATGTCACGCGCTTCCTAAGCTCGTGAGACTTGGCAACTCCAGCAACTTGCAGACCTTTGTCTTGTGCTTGACTGTCAGATTCGTTCGTAATTTCAGGTGACGATTGACCTAATGCATTTGATTGCCCGGGCAAAATCTTTGTTGACTCAAGTACATCTGCTAGAACATAACGATAAAGATAATTGAATTGATTGCTCGTATCGGATCTAATGCCAGGATCATGCTGATTAAAAACTGTAGTATACAAATCCAATAGGCGTGGTCTTAGCTTTGACAATTCAGCAGCACTCATCCGCTCACCAAATTCATCAACTGCAGATTGTCCGTTAAAGGAAACCACCCAGGGGCGACCGAAGAAATCATCAACAAGCAATGGTGAAAGCTTCAAAATATCGCAAAGTCGGCCCGAAGCAGAACCATCCCAAACCCGAAAGTTAACTCCTATTTTTTGTAACCGTTTCCGTTGATTAGCAATTTCATCAACTTGGTTGGTTGAGTTGAGAGAAGCCGAGGCGCACAACACAAACTCACTTGCCGAACCTGAGAATCTCCCCTCTACAAACTTATCCACCGCACTCCTAATGTCAGAAGCACCGAAAACTTTGGTCTGCTTACACTGATAACACACACTCTTCTTTTTATCGCCATTTTTTGACGCGAGAATGTCGAGCCCCTCCTGAGCTTGCCCTTTTGTGCCATAAATTTGGCAATCAAGAATCCTGCTATCTTGACGAACTATTCGAAGGATAAGGCGTTCAAAATCTTCCCACTGCAACTCTTGAAAAGGCAGCTCTTGAGATCTGGTTTCAACGGGTGGATCGGGAGTCAGCCCTCTAGGATGACTTTCCAACCAGACTGGTACGCTATTATTCATATTTTATGACTAATCCACTTTAACAAACTTGGTATATCCCCTAAGTGATGTTTTCAGAAAACGTGTAGAGATCTACTAAATTACAATCTCCACTGGCATTCATTGTTTTTGATTTCTGATGTGTAGTTCATTTGTTACAGCGGCTATATTATAGAAGCTTATCTCAAGTACAACCCCACTAACGATCATGCGTTAGATAGTAGGATTTGAAGATCATATGTATATCGCTCCTAACTTCACTGCAAAAGACTGGTTCTTGTTACGACTAGATGAGAATAAAGAGGATGACTGGCAGATTGCAGTCAATGTAATTGAGTCAAGACTGTATTCAAGATATATAGAACCGTTAGACGTGCTACTTGCGGCGGAAGAGGCCATACCCGCTTCCAAACGTAAGTATGGATTCACGATTCTTGCAATTGATTTACTGCTTATGGAGACGCTTCAAGCATTTAAGGAAGGGATTGATGATACATCGGGTAAATCGAAGTCAATTTTTAAGAATTTTTTAAAAGAAAGCCCCCGTTTTTCACCATATTTTCCGGATGATTCTTCTCGAGAGAAATTCTATAAATCTTTCAGATGTGGAATTCTCCACCAGGCAGAAATCCAGAGTTCTACCTTACTTTGGTCGATCGGTGATTTGTATGAAAGAGCAGGTGACATCGAGATCCTGAACAGAAATGCAGTTCATCAAAGCTTAAAGCTAGATTTGGATGACTACATTCTAGCCTTACGGGACAAAGGAAATGCAAAGTTAAGAGCCAGATTCAAAGACAAAATGGATGCACTGGCGGCTCATTAATAACAAGTATTCTTAACTTAGCCTTAAATACTTGTCTAGGTTTCAAGTTAGTATTTTGACTGACTGAAGAACGGGACCAAACGGAGCGATCACCTCAGACTCAATGGAGCTTTTCTCGCGTGAGTTTTGCGTGAATCAGTACCGCATTGTTATGCCAATCAATCGACGACTATTAGCCGTCAACGGCCAATGGTTTTCTCATGAAACGAGCGCCTGCCACTTGTCGGAAAGCGGTCAGTTGATTTTATTATGAAAACTGACATCAATTTGTCAGATTGAACGTAGGTTTATACACTTTAATCGTGCCTTAGCAAACCCAATCCAGCCCAACTCAGACCACAAAGTCCCTGGCAGCGCGGTTCGAACGAGAACACCAATGGCCTGCTTAGACAGTACTTCCCAAAAGGAACCCATCTGTCAGTACACTCGCAAGCTAAACTTAGTGCGGTCGCCAGGCAGCTCAACGAACGACCGAGAAAAACGTTAGACTTCGAAACGCCAGCCGATCGATTTAACCAATGTGTTGCATTGACCGGTTGAAATCACAGTCACATAGTAGTCAGTCGCTGGGCGAAATTTACAACGATGTGATGGACTGCAAGCAGCGAGGAACAGAGCTGCACAACTTAAAGATCTCTCGTTAGGTACTGTGCACTTGACGAGGAAGCTTACGCTAGATTAGGCATGCCGCGTTGCCAAACCATCTGCAGTTTTTCGAATTTCTAGTTCCGGGTCAGCCTGCATTCTCTTTAGCCATTGCTGAATTATATTTTCAGAAAGGTATTCTCTTCTTAAGATTCCGCAAGCGGCGTATCGCAATCGGGGGTTGTCACTAGATAAAAATCCTAGTATCTCTTCACACTCCGATTTTGAGAAGGGAGTATTGGCTTTTAGCGCATCACGAAGAAGATTTGGGGATAGATCACCAATCTGGGTTTTTTTCAAAAACTGTCCTCGAATTGCGCCATCACTCATCAATTTGGAACCTAGAATCGGTTTCGCGATTTCTGACACTTGATGTCGCTTATCATTTGCAGCATCAAATAGTGTTTCAATGTCGAGCGCTCCAATCTGAACAAGAACAGATAGGATAGCAGGGCGAGGTGTCTCAGCGATGACTCCGCCATTTTCTGGATAGGGCCTCTCAGCCACACGCCAATGTTCATAGGCTTTTTGAACCAGTGAAACAAGCTCACTGTTTTGAGAAGCATTCAATTTCCCGGCAAGCATTGCAGCAGAGCCAGCGGTGCTAACATTGCCTTGTAGCAAACCATTACTCAAGATGGCATATAATTCCTCATCAAGCGGTGGTGTTAGTTCTGCTAAAAAATCAAACAGGTAGTTGCAACCGTTTACAAGCTTTTTGTTTAGTCGTTCCCGGACAGTTGATTCAAAAATTTTGGCTTCTGATTTCTCCGCATAATACGAAGCAATGCCTAAGCAATATCCATGTCCTGTTGAAATCAGGCGCTTGGTGGCTTCAGCCAGGGTATCGTGGTCGGTAATATGTTCAAAGATATTAGCTGCATGAAATGAGACAAAGGACGAGCCATTATAAAGAGCGTTTTCCACACCGCTTGCATCAAGATTCAGTTCGCTAGCCTTCGAGTAATCCAGTTTTGGCACATCAACTTCAGATTGATAATCAGATCGGTTAAACCCATCGCCAGATTGTGATCCGATATTAGCAAGTATCAATTTTGATTCTTCGATTAGTTGTGAATATTCTGCACAGCAGATTTTGGCTATGGCACAAACCACAATTCCCAAAGATCCCGAGACATCGGGCTCTTGCAAACGATGATATTCTCTTAAGGGCAATTCATCAATTTCAATTGCTGCTAGAAAAGCACTGAAGTGAAGGAATGAATGTGTTGAGGAAACTGATTGATGAGAGTTAAAAGAATCCAGGCTGTCGTCTAGAAGACAGCGAACCAAAATTTCGATTACTTGTTCGTCCTTTTTCCGCCATGCTTCTAGGTCTGGAAAATTCATCAGCCCGCCAAAGGCAGAGGTTAGTGAGGATGCACTGTAATCGCGCTCCGCGGCCTTAAGTAGATTGTCAGCTCGGTTGACGAAATTGAAAGTTAGGTTCTTTTTGTGGCCAATCACCTCTTTAATAATATAGTCACCTTCGTTTACTTCCAGTTCGCTCAAGATTTCGGCAAGTGCCGCCAATCCAAAAGCTTCAATAATCTCCCGCTTATTCTCTCTAGAAACTATAAGCCCACCAGAGAGGGAAGCCCTCATTTGTTCGTCCTTTAACGCCAGAAGATTCTTAAACTCCTCAACTAACTCTTCAAGCTGGTAATGATCGCTACCTGCCGTCGCTAGGCATGCCCATGCGGTAAAACGTAAGCTACTGTCACTGCTGCCGCGCACTCCGGTCGCATGTTTTACAACAAGCGTCGGATACCGCTTCACAATTTGAATTAATTTTTTGCATAAACGACCTGACTCCTTAGCATCAGCATCGCAAACGTAACTGAACCCAGTTTTGAGAATTTGCTCGATTAATTCAGAGGATAAATCAGACTTTTCATTTGCAAGAATGCTTAGGCACAGCTCTACTAACTTGATTCTGGAATCGTTCTTGTTCAAATTTGCAAGTGCTGTCTCAGCAATCAATGAGCCCAAACCCAGTGCGCTTGAAAATTGCAACAATTCTCTCGATGCTTCTCGCTTGATTTCCTTTTTAATCGCGCGACTACACTGATTAAGAGGAAGACTTGATAAGTATCGCGCTGCCGCAAATTCACCGAGAGTCTTGTGCACAAAAGTGACAGTCTCGACCGTTAGGTGGTGTAACCGTTCCAACATTCCAGATTGCTGCCAAAAATCAAGGCTGAACTCGAATATTTCTCTTGCCTTAAGAACTGGCTCGCCAAGTTCTTTAGCTAAAATATTCGAGCATTGTGTAGAAATTTCGTTCATGGTAGAAACCTGCTGGGTAACGATCACCCAGCCGAGAATCTCGATACATCGAGTCGCAATTGAACTTTGTTGCTGGGCAGTTACATGTGTGTTTGGTGTGGTCTCTATCAGCTTGAATAATTTGGCATAGATCTCGCCCTTGTCTTTGCCAAGATCGACACGATTTACTCCAAGTGAGACTACTAAGGAAAGTAATAAAGGACTGCGAGTCAAAAACGAAATATCAAGATTGCGTTTTAACTGTTTTGTTATCCTATTATAAGTTTCATCAAACTCTTTCGAAGAGTGTGGGTAAATGCAGCTTAATAACTGCTCGACATTTAAAGTTGCATTACTCTCTCCCAGCGGAAGTAGATCATAATGTCGCCACTTCGCAAGGCGCACGGTCTCATAACCCATAGAACGTGTGGTGACAATAATACGGCAATCAGAATTAGTCACAGCGAATGCTGCCAGATGTGTTGCCAATTTTTCCTGATTATTACCTACTTCATCGAGTCCATCACAAAGTAGGACCCATGAAGTGAGATTACAACTTCGTACTGCCTCCCAATTTAGTCCAGATCCGTCTAGACCGAGCTTGAACAAACTCTCTTCAAACCCAGCGCCTTGACAGATTGCGGCAGATAGTGCTCTAAGGTCAACACAAAGGACAGGAAAATCATCACGAGCATATTCAAGCGCCAGCTTTCGCAAAATCATCGTTTTCCCCATGCCTGGTCCTGCTACCAGAACACAATGAGGGAAAAATCGTCCAAGCGTAAAGTCAGTAATTTTTTGACTGTCCGTTATTGCCTTGCGGTTTGCCCAGTCATGATATTGGTCAACGGCTTGCTGAATTGAGTCTGGCAAATCAACTTCAGTATCATTTTCACGAGCCACAATCTCTAGATCTATCCATGCCTCATCAATCAATAACTCGCACGCAACACCAATAATGCTGAAGGCTCTATTCATAAGTAATGTGTTTTCTTTCAACCGAGCCTTAATGCTTTCAGTGCTTTTATCGTAAGCAGAGGGAGTGATCTTAATTCCACAACTTGACAGGTAAGTTATTAGTGACCCTGTTGTATGGCGTCCTCGTCGTTCCATTAGTGCATGCATTTCGGAATAGAGAGCATGCCAAGCCGCATTAACTTGGGCTTGATCCATGCAAACTTGTTCAAGTGAGGCACTTGCCGCTTTTACGTCCGCGTCATTTTTTGCTAAGCAATGTAAGACTTTGATGCGCATTTTTTGACAAACATTTGGGGGGTCGACGCCGATTTTGATAAGCCGCTGATGAAACTCACTACTAATGTCTTTTAACTGATCGGTTCGCCCGTCACCGATTCGAATTATGTCTTTAGCCAGATGATTTTGAATAGTTTGAGATGTGTGTGTGTCAACAATTAAAAGTCCAAAATCAATTTTGTGATTTTCAATGGCAGTCGCGAGAGATTCAATAGCAGTCCAAAGTTTTGCACCCTTTCGCAGGCCTTTTTTAACCTGAACTTCAAGTACTATTCCCTCATAAAATTCTATTTGTATGTCGTCGCCAGCCCCTCCGCTTTCGGCAAGCAGCGCTTTTGGGACGTCCTCGAAGATTCCGGGCAGCCATTCCAATGGTATGCTTCGAATAAGCGCGATTGCAGCTATTGATGTTGCCGCGGCTTGAAAGTTGAAGCCACCGCTTGCGGCACTTCCTCCCGACTGATTATGTTGAGTATTGATAGCCATTATTCCTCTGAATTTATGGGCATAAATTTATAAGCAAGCAGTCGGTTTTAGTAGTTTCGCAACTCCAACAAATCTTTGACCTACCCTTATTAGTTGGTACATTTTTTACGATTGTCGAAATGACCATTTGGCTCATCTTCAAAATACAAGGCGTGAGGTTTGCCAAGCAGTTTCGAATACGCGTTATAGAATATATTTCGAGAGCTATCATACCCACTTAAGTCGAACCTGAGTTACTGCAATGGATTAAGAAGCGGTTTTCCACCGAAGAACTCGCCACACCTCGCCTTAGCTTCTGCCTGGTAAGCTTCTTTGCTGCTACCAACGGTTACATATTGGTAATCCAAGTGATCATGTATGAATTGTTTTGTGAGCAAATCGAGCTTTTGTTCACCACTTGAGATTCTTGGTAAGTCCCTTGATCTCAATGAGGGAGTTACAAGTCTGTTTGCAACATATACACACAAATTGGTCACCGCTCAACCTTTCCGAGGCATGACTATTAAGCCTGGTTACTAAACCATATTTCTTTCTGCCATCATTTAAAGCTTTTTCTAACCCCCTTCCAGACATCCCACAATAAAACAACTATGATCCATTCCATATTGCGTATACACCAGCTGCAACCAAAGGAACTTCCGGATTGGGCCAGTCTGAAAATTTGTATCTCTTGGAAAACTTCATCCTTTTATCATTGTCTTGATCTACAACGATGCGCGAATAAATCTTGATAAATGAAATGCTATCAGTGAAACATCATCTTGCGATAACTTGTCAGTTTCATTTGAGAGAAATGCTTCTAGTGCTTTCGGATTTAATACCCAGACATCTTTCATATTTTTGGATTCAACATACCAACCTGGAAAGACCAATACAGGCTTCACCTGAAATGTCTTACCCGTAGACTCACGCAAGAGGTCAGTTAACCAGTGCGCTTGAGCTTTCGCTTGGACCACAGGGTCTCGGTCTGGTTTGAAATTGTTCACCGACAAAGTAGAACCGTCAAATTTTACAGATGGATTTTTACCGACAGGTTTGCTAAATGTCTTAGTTTCGACTGAGAAGACTCCTTTCCTCCCGATTAAAACGTGATCGATATTAAATTCGTCTCCAATCACATCATGGAAAACTTTATATCCTTGTTCACGCATTAGGTCCAGGTACTGACCAACAGCTTTTTCACCGTCTCTTCCAAGCCTCAGCCTTCTTAATTCCTGACGAAACCTAGATAGTTTCCTTGTTCCAACAATCGTCACAATGATTGCAACAAGGGAATATGACAATGGTGAGAATGGGGGGTCAGTGTACCACCGCCACCATTCTAGCCCAGCAAGCATGATTGTGACGACAATGAAAACAATCCACATTGATATTTCGTCATCAACAAGCTTATTAATCTTTTCGTCAAGAGATTGACCCGGATTCCTCAAAGGGCTGGCTTTTAGAGGTGATTTGGTGTCGTTCCCTGTGTTCAAGTGTGTTTCCCCTTCGTTATGGTTTCTTAAGCCTAGCATGACGGAGTTTGGCACATCTCGTATTGTCACCAATTGACTTTCGTCTTTGCAATTTTCTTATCACTGTGAATAGCGACATACTTAGCCCCTGCTGCCGGGGCGTTTCTCATTTATAGGAAAAATGGATTCAATTAGCCTACTGAGAACTGTGCGTGAATTTTGCGTGAATCAGTGCTGCATTGTTATGCATAGTGCTGCAAATGTGGGCATCGGGCGACCCGGTAACTCATTGATTAATAAAGACCAGAAGCTTGACATTGCGGATTGAAAATCCGCGTGTCGGAAGCTCAATTCTGTCAGGATAAATATTTCTTCCTCACTTTGTGGACAGTTTTAGCAATTCGAGTGTTGCCGATAAAAACAAACGGTAATTCTATCTGCAAATCTAGGTCCAAAATCGTGCCCTAAAATTTCAACCTTGTTTGCGGTTCATGCCATGCCCGTTTCAGTTATTACGGAAGTGTGGAGGGTGTTGATTCCTACCTGCTTATCATGGTGATTAGCCATTATGTTGCAAAATTAAGAGTTGTAGATTTTCTGATTTATTTTTACATCCCCCCAGAAAAACAAAGACAATTTTTTCTCATGTCCTGAGAACTGTATTCGTTAGTCTTGTCTACCAAACCTCAAGAATTGCGAATGGAGTATGTCATGGGCCTCACTTCCACCCTCGAAAACACTTGGGCTGAAATGTTCAATTTTGTGAGTGAAAGCAAAATCAGTAACGTTTCACTGATGGCTTTTCAACTAGGCAGAGCCATTAAGGAAAAGCACCCCAATCTTGGATTCAGTTTCAACGGGCATCATTTGCTGTCAGATCCCGCAAAACCAAATTTTGTAATTTGGGAAAAGAGTAAAAAACAAAATGTTCTTTTCTTTGGAACCCTACTATTTGAACCCGAAGAGCGCCCTTCATCAGAACACATAGTTAGTCATTTTTTGAATGTTATCGAGTACAACAATTTTGATGTGCTGTGCAATGATTTGGACGGTAGAGGCCAACAATACGAGACGCGGCCGCTTTCTCCGTATTTTGAGTTCGGCCTGTTTTTTATATGTGCTTCGGGTAAGCAAGGGTATAGTTTCAGATCCCTGTGGGGACCCATGACGCCAAATCAATTATCGAGGTTTCACTTTGCACAGATCGAATCTGATGCTATTGGTAGTCAAAAGACAAAATCTCTATATCGCAGTCCTCCTGAAAATCATGAAATGCGAAGGGGGGATGAAATCCCAGACCTGAGTTTTAAGCTAAATGATGGGCGAGAAGTCCATGTAAATGCTCTGATCTGGGAGCCTACGTATAGTGAAAAGAAACTTATACGCAAAGAGGGTGAAGAAAGAACTCTGCTCGCGCAACAGAAGCGAATGAAGGCGGAAGAATTTTTTGGCAATAGAGAGGTACTGTTTCTAAAAGCAGACTATGTCGATGCAGACCCTCCACGTATTGCAAATACAGCAATTACTGCTTGGCTGTCATCAACCCCCTTTCATACCTCTGCAATTCGATCTGAGTTAGTTGTTGTGTTTTTTCTTGATTACTCAAAGGGAACTAGTTTGGAAGAGATGTTGCAGTCGTCGCTCAGTGATGTTTCGTGGGGGGCGCATGCCAGTGATGCGAATGATATTAATATCGGTCTATGGAAAGATAATTGGTTATTATCTTGAACAGTGCTCTATGAGGTCTCTCCGGTCAACATACAAAGGCGGCTAGGAGATATTGAGCAATGGAGTGCAATTCTTAGCTGCTCTGATAGAGTGAATAGCCCTGGTTACACAGAATCGGCTATCCAAGTCTCAACGTGCATTTCAAGGAGAATACTTGCATGGATCATCTTAATTTTTTTAACCCTTACGAATCAAAACCCGGATATCACGAGGACAACCTAACGAGGGCTTATCTCGTAGTTCTAAAATATTCCAGCCATGCCTTTTTTACGTTCATTGAATATTGTCGAAGCAACGACAAAACCTCAAGCGAAGAAATGCCAATTTCAATGAATGATTATTTGGAGCAACCCTGGGATATTGATACCCAAAGGGCAAACCCTGAAATCAATGCGAATTATTTAGTATCAGTTCTTATTACAGATTCGCAAATAGAAACAACGGGAACTTGCATTCAACCTAGTGAGAGAAATGCTATATACGACGGCATAATTACATTTGGTGGCGATCTGACAATTGTGATCGAAAATAAACCACGCTCAGCCAACGTGTGGTTCGATCAATTGAATCCATCTAGGCAAAACCTTGCCGATTACACAGTTGTTTATTCCGCCCCAATAGTCCTTGAGTGGAAAATGATAATTAACCAACTTAATCACTTGTTGGGCCTACCAACTATGTCGGGTCCTGAAAAAATGATAATTGAGGACTTTCTTTCATTCGTTGATGAAAATTTCGCTTACTTGAATCCCTTTGATAGTTTTCATCAATGCAAAGGAAACTACGAACTGCTTAACCGGAGAATACTCAATTTGCTCAAGTCAGTTGTGCAAGACGAAAACAATGTTGGTTACCATAGAAATTGGGGAAACTTCATTCAAACACCATATCGTCAAATTCAACAAATCGGCTTAATTCTGAATAAGGATGAGAAAGATTACTGTATTGAGTTGAGCTTGTATTTTGGTGACACACAGCGGCAAGCAATTGAGTTTTACAGCTCCAATCCAAGCATCAATCACCTAAAAAGCAACGAATGGAGCCATAGTCCGAACTTCCATGTTTCATATATGTCGTCAGGTCTGGTGGGGTTTGATTCAGATGACAGCGAAGATTATTTGCGGTTTTGGGAAAAGAACGTTGGGCAAATATGCCAACAAAAAAGAGAAGATGTTCCTCATTACCTTGCGCGGTTGGAAAGTGAATCAGTCATTCAATTAACAGAAGAGACGAAAGAGCAATTAAATAATAAGTTTTTCAATACTGAGAGACAAACGTTAAACATTTGTCCGGGATTCGTGATTATTCATACAATTAATTCAACCGATGCGGAAGAGCTTGATAAACAGGGCAAGCTCAAACATGTCCTAATTGAAAAGATTAAAGAAGGTTTGAGAGTGGCGGGACTTGACGGCTCCGATTTGCTTAGGCAACTAAAGAAATAAGTAGGATTTTCTCAGAATATTTCCAAAGTAACTCAAGGGCAAAGGGGGGCGAACATCGCCTCCTCGCCAAGTGAATTTCACACGTTTCTTTGGCTCATGGTAAACAAATTGGATTTGGCACAGTTGCAAGCAAATACTGGCAATTATTGACAATTAACGCCAACAATCAGGTTCTTCTAGGTGATTGATCTAACTATTGTTATTAATTGTGACTGATTGTCTTCTCTAGTAAGTTTAGGACTTTTAATCCGATGGTCGAAGGTTCGAATCCTTCACGGCCCACCATTTTTTCAATTTCCGCTTGTATAGCAGTAGTTTTTACTCTAACCCCAAATTCTCGAATCTGGCCGCTGTGCTAAAACTGTTGTCGCCCTGGTCAAAAATTCGTTGTAGCCCAAAATATTGAGTCTTTATGAGATTTTGGACCTGATAAATTAATGAAGGAGGAAGGAATCGAATTGTCTCCGTAGTACGGTCTAATTGGCCTATAAAGGCGGACTCCTTGACGACGTGCGGGCCAAAGGGTCATAGAATCTACTTCGACAATGGGAACCAGGTAATCATTGTTTTCAATTTCCCGCTTGTCGATATGGAAAATCTGTCCGGTCAGAGTGACCTCGCTTTCTACTTTGAGATCTTCAGGGTCATAATAACCCGGTTTGCAGGCAATAAACCGGCCATCGGACTGGTTGGTACTTTGCGGTCGCATCGATTTTTCAATTGGTCTGGCAAGTACCGCGAAACAGGTGTGATCTTCCTGTGGGCGGGTTTCAAATATGACACCCGCCCAACGGACTGGTGTTTCAAGATCTTGCTCGGAAACATCCATGGGTCTCAGTGTGGAATATTCACCCTTCAGTTGTTCAGGAACAGTTGTGCATGCTGAGGAAAAAACCATGGTAAGGGATACCAGGCTGATGAGTTTATTCAATCGATTCACTTCATGCTCCCTGATTATTAAGGAACCAGATTTGGAGGTGCAGAGCGCGGCGTTTGTCGCTGAAAAAATTCAGCCAAGTCTGCACGGCTACTATAAATATTAACATAACGGCGAAAAGAATAACTACCCTTGCACTACTCAAAATATTTTCACCGACAGTCAGCGTATTGCCAGCCTGGATGGGTGGGAGCCAATGTGGGAGAAGAGCGAGAACACCCATATCTCTAAACGCTTAAAGTGGATGTGTGTCCTGACATATTCCCTCCTTTTTCAATCCGATATAGCCTTGAAATAAGCTTCATCCCAAAACACAGAAAACTCTCC
>Ga0164313_10001633_pt1 | contig 19886 bp, 13 predicted proteins | sample GuaBasSedimGuay4_FD_113735 | JGI IMG/M metagenome (GOLD analysis project Ga0164313, IMG submission 113735) | Subseafloor sediment microbial communities from Guaymas Basin, Gulf of California, Mexico - Guay4, Core 4569-4, 0-3 cm | ecosystem: Environmental > Aquatic > Marine > Hydrothermal vents... | reverse complement strand
TGGCCGACGCGGCCCATTGGGCGCCCGGGACAAGGACCTATCATGCCGATGATCATGCTGTAGGCCATGCCTGGGTGGATATTTTCCTGATCGATCAGACCAAGGCCTACCGGTTGACCCGCACGGAGAATCGCCTGGACAGAGTCATCGCCAACCCGATCACGGAAGCGCTGGAATTTGGAAAACCCGTGACCACACCCGGGGTCCGTGTGACGGATCGCTGGACTTGGTGTGATGCGCTTTACATGGCGCCCCCCACTCTCGCACGCCTCTATTCGGCAACGGGCGACACGACCTATCTCGACTTTCTCAAACAGGAGTATCTTTACACCTACAATCTACTCTACGATTCCGCCGAGGGGGTTTTTTACCGGGACAGCAGATACATTGACGACCTGACACCCAACGGGAAGAAGGTTTTCTGGAGCCGGGGAAACGGTTGGGTCTACGGCGGCCTGGCCCTGCTCCTTGATTACCTGCCGCAGGATCATATGGACCGGCCATTTTACGAGGGCCTTTTCCAGGAAATGACAGTTGCGGTCATCGCCGCCCAGCAATCCGACGGGTTGTGGCGTCCGAGCCTTGCGGATCCTGACCACATTCCGGTTGGGGAGACCAGCGGCAGCGGGTTCTTCACCTTCGGGCTCGCCTGGGGTATCAATAACGGCCTGCTCGATCGAGCCACCTATTGGCCCGTCGCCGAGGCGGGCTGGCGAGGACTGTTGACCCGATTGGGGACCAATGGACTCGTCGGCTATGTCCAGCAACCGGGAGCCGCCCCGGCCGCGTTTACGGCGACATCGACCCGCGAATACGGAACAGGCGCATTTCTACTGGCCGGCTCGGAAGTCCTGCGAGCCATCGGAGGTGCGGCATCCATCGATCCGGCCGTTCTCCTGGCGGCGGCTGAAGACATCCGGAACCCACCGCTCCCCTCCGAGACCCGGATGCTGGTCAACCTGTCGACGAGACTGTCGGTTGGCCCGGGAGACGTGGGCATCCAGGGATTTGTCGCAGGGGGCACGGGTGAAATGCGGGTTCTGGTGCGAGCCGTTGGTCCCGGCTTGTCCGCTCTCGGTGTTCCGGGCGCGATGCCGGATCCGCAGCTCACACTCTACGAAGGCTCCACCCCGATCGCTGGGAATAATGACTGGGACCCGGATGAAATTGGAGATGCATTCGAACTGACCGGCGCATTTCCATTCGCAATTGGAAGCCGGGATGCCGCACTCGTTGTCACCATCGAACCAGGGAAACTCTACACCGCACACGTTCGCGGAGACGATGGGGGCATTGTCCTGATCGAAGCCTACGACGTCCCTGCTGAATGAACGGAGCGACCCGGGGTCCACCTGTTCGAAGGCACGGTTCACGCGCCAATTGACACTGACGCTCAAGGCAGCTCGCGAATCCGGATATTTCGATATTCGACCGGCGCTCCTTCGGACTCCAGACAGAGATAACCCTGCCGCGGTTCGCACTCGGTGCCTCCGGACACCTCCACCCCATTGATCCACAGGCGAACTTCGCCGTTGAGAGCCCGAACGTAGTAGTGATTCCACTCGCCGACACCGCGACTCCGGTTGAAACGCGGAAAACTTCGCGCGCCACTCGGCGACAAGGGAGGAAATGGCTTCATGATCGATGTGCCCACTGCAAAAACATCGCCGTGGGTGGAGAAAAACTCACCGCGCTTCCCTTTCCGCGCCTCATAGAGCGCATGATAACCGTGGTCGAGCATCTGCACCTCGATGCCACCGCGGGGGAGCTGCCCCGGCTCGATATCCTGCAGCGACGCCTCCCCCACCCAGACGAAAACTCCGGAATTGCCCCCTGATCGCATATGGCGCCACTCCACCATGAATTCGAAATTCGTCACCTGCCTGTTCATCCGCATGACACCGATCGGCTCCCCTGAACAATGGAGAATGCCTCCGTGCCAAGTCCAGGTGTCTTCATGACCGTTGACGTCGGAAAAGTCCGCCGCCTCCAGGTTGGTCCATCCCGGTTCGGTCCCGTCGATGACCGCTTTCGACATGAACGGTGTTTCACTTCCTGACAGGATTGGAATTCCTGTATTCTGAGCGTGAATACGCCGGGCTTCTTGACGGTCAATTTCACGGATAAACAGATTGCGCCAGTGAATCTCTCCTCCATGGGTCTGCAGTTGGATCGGGCCCTGCTCCGGGATCGGGCGCCTCTGTTCGGGCGGCAGCTTTCTGTCATGGTAGTTTTCGAGTACCGCGTAATCGACGACGAACTGGTCGTTCAGCCAGATGCTGACCCGGTCTCCAACCATGAGGATGCGGAAATGGTTCCACTCGCCCGGCGGTTTGTCCGCCCGCAAGAGCGGGTCCTTGCCAGGGGCGTCGGTCGAATTGTTCCAGAGACCACCTGAACCCTTGGCATTTCCGGTCCCACTCGGGTCCGGTGAATCGGGATCCCATATCTGCACCTGGGGGACACCCCGAAGATAGATGCCGGAATCCGTGTCCGGCTCCATTCGAAAGTCCACGAGAAGTTCGAAGTCGCCGTAGTCCTTGACCGTGGTAAGGAAACCGCCCGATCCGTCATTGACCAGGATGCCGTCCTCGGACCTCCAATGGGGCTTTCCCGTGTCGTCACTGATCTCGGTGAGCGAAGCCGTCCACTCGGCGATCTTCGCGGCGCGCCCGGCATCCGGCATCTGCATCAGACCCCGGTGATCGAAGGTGTCTCCGCCCCGCCAACCCGCCAGATCCCTGCCGTTGAACAAGGCATCGAAACCCGGAGGCGGTTCGGCCGCCATCCCTGCGCTGAGAAGCAGACTGCCCATGAGTATGACTGTGCCGGTCGGTGAAGGAAACATGTGAAGAAGAGGTTCAGAGGTTGGTATTCTGAGAAACAGCAAGGTCTTGGACAGCGGCCTCTTAAACCAGCGGCGTCCTGCCGGGCACTGCCGGTGGTGCCAGCGGCAGATCTCCGAATTCCCAGTTGGCCGGGGTCAGGTCCTGCACCGAGGCGTTCATGGCCCAGTCCCAGCTCACACTGCGTCCGGTATAGGCGGCAATCCGCCCGAGGACAGCGGTCATTGTGCTTTGGGCAATCCTCCTGCCCTCGTTGATCGGCGTACCGGAACGAATTGAATCGAGGGTATCCCGATATTGCTGGACGGCCGGGTTGACCGAGGGACCCGAGTATTCGAAAGGATTCTCTCCCTTGATCCGGGCAACCCGGAAATCCAGGTACAGCTCTCCCTTGTCGCCGACCAGGCGGATATCGTTCCGGTCGCTCAGACCGTCCATTTGGGTACCCAGATGGCTGATACGTCTCCCGTTCGGATACTTGTATTCAACCGAGAGATGATCCCAGACATTCGGATAGATCGAGTCCGTCCGGGCCTGCCGTCCCCCAAAACCAACCGCCTGAACCGGATGGGCGTCCATCAGCCAATCGATCAGGTCCAGATTGTGCACGTGCTGTTCCACCAGGAAATCTCCGGACGACCACACCGTAAACAGCCATCGGCGCAGCTGCCACTCCATGTCGGACCAGTGAGACTGTCGGATGGCCTCGCCCGGTCGAAAACCGGTCAAAGCTCCTCCGATCCGCGAGGACTGGCCGGCCAGGATCGTTCCGATGGCACCGCTCCTCACCTGCTCCACCGCTGCCATGATGTGACGGGCCCGGCGCATCTGGGTTCCGGCAACAAGAGTCAACCCCTTCTTTTCGGCCAATTCCGAGGTTGTGGTGAAGTCACGCACCCCCGCCGGGTCCACCGCCACCGGCTTCTCCACGAAGATGTGCTTCCCGGCGTTAACCGCCGCCTTGAGGTGCAGGGGACGAAAAACAGGGGGCGTGGTCAAAATCACCAGATCGACATCGCAGGCGATCACCTGCTCATAGGCGTCGAATCCTGAGAACATGCGTTCCGGCGTCACCTTGAAGATCGATTCAAACGGCAATCCCCGGCGCTCCATTGCCTTCCGAATTTCGTCCGGCGCCCGCTCCAGGTGGTCCGGAAAGAGATCTCCGATGGCGATGAGTTCAATATCCTGATCCGCCTCCGCGCAGTCGGTGATCCCGGCATGCGTACCCCGGGAGCCCGCGCCGATCAGGCCGATGCGGATCTTCTCGCGCTTTCCCTTGTTCTGCGCGCGGGTCGGACTCGCCACAACGGCGGCCAGACCTGCAACCCCTGTCGCTTTGAAAAAGTCCCGACGTGAAAGCGAATGCTGTTTCATGGAATTGAGGACACTTTGATTATTTCGAGTTTGTCAGCCCGGCATCCTGCCAGGCATCACCATTCTCTGAACGATATATCTGGAAGAGACAGAAGACACGCCATTTTATACCCCCAATCCTTGACCTCAGGAGCCAGTTCGAGAGAAAACCAACCCATGGCTGAAAAGACCGACTCAGGCGCAGGAAACCTCCACGGTCCGCTCCCATCAGGAGAATTCAGTGACCGATTGGAGGTTTTTGAACCGGGTCTGGAGATCGATGGTGAAACCGTCAGCCGGACCTTCCAGCCATCCTTCACGGTGACGGCTGAAGGCACCCTGCTCTGTTTCTGCCAGGGGCGCGTCGGTGACGGATGGGACGACGACATGAAGGTCGTCCTTGTGAACCGGAGCTTCGATCACGGCCTGACCTGGGAAGGCGCCCGGGCGATCTGTTCACCCATGAATCACTTTGCCGTATCTTCCTACACGACGGGAGAGAGAGGGGCTGAGGTGATTTCCGTGCTTACCTGTGTCGACCTGCATCTGACCCGGCGGTATTATGGCGACGATCCAGGGCGCTCGCTGGATCGAACCGGATTGGACCTCGAGAATCTCGGACCGGAGACCGCCGGAGTTCTATGCCGGTTCGTGTCGGTCGACCAAGGCGTCACGTGGCGAATGGAGACGCTGACTGGAGATCGTTCCCCGCTCGGTCGGACCTATGAGGGCGGTACTCTCGTCTTTCTCAACGCAATTGGACAGGTCCAGAAAATGGATTCGGGGCCTCACCGTGGTCGCCTTTTCATGGCGGCACCTGTCTATGCCGTGCCCGAAGGAGAGGAGATCACCTCACATTTCCGCAACCATCCGTGCATCGGTTCCGGGGTTCTGTTCTCCGATGACCGGGGCGAGTCCTGGCAGATGAACGGCTTCATTGCCGATTACCTGGCCAATGAATGCTCGGCCGTCTCGATCAGTAACAACCGGGAGTTGCTGATGGTGCGGCGCCTCAACCCGAAAAAGATGTTTCGGAAGATTCCACCACGGACGGATTTCCGCCCCGAATTCGGTCACCGGATCTTCCAGACCTCGACCGATTGGGGACAAACCTGGTCCGATTATCGCACGAAACCGATCAGCGGCGTACCCTGCCATGGCACCATGTGCCGGGTCGGCCAACGAATCTATTTCTCCATCCCTCAAGGTTATGGTCCCGATGTGGAACTCGCATGGGACAAATGCAGGGAACAGGGAACGATCTATTTCAGTGATGACGAGGGAGACACCTGGTCACACCGGGTGATCGAGCCCGAAACATTCGCCTACAGCACGGTCGGCGCGTTGACCGAAAAGCGCCGCGTCTGCTTCTACTCCCAGGGCGGACTCGGCGAAGGTGGCGTCGCCTGCCGGATCTTCACCGATGAATGGCTGGACGAGGCATGACCCATCGCTTTTCCTGACCCCTTTTACTGCCTCTCCTGACTCAATCAGAACCTCGAACTCAAACACCTAAAAAACGAACCGGAGTCGTTCCGGCGGTTACAATAAACATGAGTGGATCCCAATACATACAACTCCTTGGAACCGGCGCGGGAGATGCCAACTTCGGCCGGCCCGACAGCGCACAGCTGCCGACCAGGGACATTCGCAGATACACCTGCAACCACCTGTCGCCTGACATACTGATAGACTTCAACCATCAGACCCCGGGGGCTCTCGAGGAGTTCGGGATCGACAGAGATGCGATCAGGCACCTCTTCGTGAGCCACGGACACTTCGACCATTTCCAACCGGTGGAGATCCTGAGTTTTGCCGAATCCCTGCCGCAGCCACTGGCCGTCTACGGAAACACCATGGTTCGGGATGCGCTGGAATTCTGCCGCGACAACACATTCGATCGGAACTCAGGACGCTTTGTGGCGAAGCAATCGCCTTTCAACATCGAGGTGAAGGTGATCGTCCCCGGGATGGTCGTGAAGGCCGGAGAGGCCACCGTGACCGCCTTGCCCGCCAATCACTTCATGAACCAGCCATACTGCATCATGGAACAGCAGGCGCTGAATTTCCTCATTGAAGTGGGGGAAAGAACCATTTTCTACGGTCTTGATTCCTCGTATCTGCTGCCCGGCGCATTTGAGAGACTCTCGGGGTCACGCTTCGACATCGCCATACTCGATGCGACCTTCGGGCCCCGTGACATCGATCCGATGAAGTCCGGGCACCTCAACTGGAAGATGCTCGATGAGACTATTGCCGAACTCCGTGAGGCCGGGTGCATCGACGACGCGACCGTGATCGTGGCCGCCCACCTGAGCACGAACAACGTGGAACCGTACAATGAGGTGGCGGAGAAGCTGGCCCGGAGAGGAATCAGGCTGTCCTACGATGGTCAGAAATTGCTATTGTGAAGAAAAACGCTGCGGTGGACGGAAAGGCAAGCGACTGCGTGCTCATTTCGCACTTGGGCAGATGCGTGGAATCGGGACCGGTGAGCCCGGTTCCGATTCCGGGACACTGGCATAAGGTTCAATACGAAGCCGAGGGTGTCAGCGGGATGATGCTTGGGTGTGGAGAAGCAACCTTTCCCGGGCCAGTTCGTCTGCGCCTGGGTGTGGATGGATTTCACAGGGTTTGGCTCGGCATCTATGCCTATGCAACCGCCGACATTCGCGTGCGACTCACAAGCGACCTGTGCTGCACGCGATTCTCGGCGCCGCGGTATGGGGTGATCGAACCGCCCGTCATCCATGAGATCCTGTGGAAAGACTGCGACCTCACGGGGCAGGACCTTTTTCTTGAGGGTGCCTGCGACAGGGGTGCCAAAGCCGGGGCGTTGGCGTTTGTGCGCCTCGACCCCGTGGCGGCACTTCCCGAGCCGACCGCCTGCCCTGACGTATGGAAGGGATTGTGCATCTCAAACGACGGTTGCGGCGTGTTTCGCGCCAATCCTCACCATCGTCCCGAGGATATTCTTGAGGACCTCGAAACGATTCCCGACTCGAGCTGCATGCGGAGCCTGCTCTGGGGAAACGGGAACGCGGACAGCTGCAACTACCCGACGAAGGTCGGGAACCCCTTGTTCCTTGAGAAGGCGCGGGATCCCCACGTGGCCCACGACGGCACCATCTCGTGGCCCAATGCCAGCCGTTGGCAGAAGCCGGGGTGGGACAGTCTGCGGGTCGTCCGGGATTACGCCAGAGAACGCGCCTGGGAGCTTCACGTATACATCCGTATGGAGGCCTTTGCGGGGGCCTATCCACACGATGGACTGGTCTGGTCTGAATTCTTCCACGCACATCCTGAATGGTGGTGCCTGGATCGGCAGGGCCATCAGGTGAATCGGCTCAGTTATGCGTATCCGGAAGTTCAGGATCACATGCTTGATCTCATCTCGGAGATTCTTTCCTATGATCCGGATGGTGTCTGTCTCTGCCTGACACGAGGCATACCGGTCGTGCTCTACGAGCCGATCATGGTGGAGCAATTCACGAAGAGGCATGGAATTGACCCGAGGACACTGGACGAGCTTGACCCGCGCTGGCTCGAGTTCCAGGCCGCGGTCTTCACACCGTTCATCCGACGGGCCAAGGAACGAATGGGCCCGAAACAACGTCTGTCGGTCATGATCCCCGGCAACGAAGCAGACTGTCGGAGATGGGGACTGAATGTGGCCGCATGGGTCCGCGAAGGCATCGTCGACGATCTGTATCCGGTTGGTCAAAAATTCAACCCGGCAAATACACACTTTGATGCGCCCGAGGCGCTCGATCTTGAATACTTCCAGGAGCTCGAAGGCCGTGAGCGGATACGCCTCATTCCATGTCTCTACACCTGGAGCCTTTACCATGACGATCCGGTCGGCTTCAGGCGGCTGGTCCGTTCCTTTCTCGATAAAGGCGCCGATCAATACTGCGTCTGGGACGGTCATGTTTCGTATGATGACGCGAAGATCGGCGATGTCGGCTACCGCAACTGGGAGGGCCCGGAATACACGCCTTCCCCGACGCCGACAACTCGCACAGTTGACCTGTATTCATTGGGTGGATTCCATATCAACCAATACGGTGGGTGCGAGGTCGTCTGACCCACGGTGCCCCATGGAGAAACCCTCGACGCGACTGCCTTGCGGTTCCTGGTTTTCTACTGAACGATGACAATCTCAAATTTTAAAAATGCTCTTTAAGCTTATTTCCTGCAATGTCTTCCAGCGCGAGGCCTCATGGTGCATCGCCCGCTCGCCGCACATCATCGACTCGGAATACACCGAACTCGGCGAGCACGCCCGCAGTGCAGGCCTCAGGCAGATTATCCAGGAGAGAATCGACGCGACCGAGGCCTCCGGCAAGGTGTATGATGCCATTCTCCTGCTCTTCGGCCTGTGCGGCAACGCCACGGTCGGCCTCAAAGCTCGACGCACGCAGCTCGTGATTCCACGCGCCCATGATTGCTGTACCATTCTGCTCGGTTCGCGCGCCAGGTTTTCGGAACATTTCGGCGACGCGCTGAGCACCCCGTTCTCCTCGATCGGCTACCTTGAGCGCGGCGACTACTTCCTGCGCACGAGCGACGACGGCACCACCGGCGTGCAGACTGGCGACGCTTTCAACGACCTCGTCGAAAAATACGGTGAGGAAGACGCCCGATACATCTGGAAGGAGATGCACCCCGATCACGGTGACGACAAAGCGGTCTTCATCGATCTGCCCGAGACCAGCCATCTCGGCTATGCTGAAAAGTTCGAGGCCAAGGCCGCGGCTGCCGGCAAAAAGGCTGTTCAGTTACCAGGGGACATCCGCCTCATCGCCAACCTGCTCAATGGCGAATGGGATCCGAAGGAATACCTCATTGTCCCTCCCGCTGCCGCAATTGATGGCGTCTATGACTGGGACGAAGTCATCCGGGTGAAAAAGCTTCCGTATGCTCCCAACCCCTAGACCTGATATCACCTGCAAAAAGCTCCAGGTGGAACGAGCCTTTGCCCGGTTGGGCATAGGCATCCTTCTGTCTGTGCTCGCAAGCAGCGCGGGTGCAGCGGAGACAGCACGGGATAAGACCTCCCGGTTTCTTCCCTACGTCGAACTGGCCCCCTTTGAGGTGAACGGCGAGCAGTTGGCGGTATCGATCCACGCCCGGACGAAGTCGGATCGCAAGTATGCCAGGAAGTTCGCCGAGGAGGTGATCGGCATTGCCTATGAGACGATGGAGACGACCACCGGGCACGGCCTGTTGATAATCGGGCGGAAGGGCGAACCGCACCCCGTGTTCATCTACCGGAAGTTCCTGGCCCTGTCGGAAGCGAGCCAGCTCAACCCCGAAGTAGCGGCACTCGCTCCGGCCCTGACCCATATGCTCGAAGACTGGGAGAACAAGTTTGACTTCAAGGACGACTCCACCGACGGGCCCGACATCGATTTTGATATGATCGTCAATGCCGTTCCCCTGCCCCTGGAGGGCGTCGGATCCAAGCTGTATCAGATGGCTTGGGCCGATGACTTCGACATGGAGAGGTTCGGGCTCAGGCTGACATCCCTCACAACCAACGATCTTCAGACGGACGAACTTGCCCGATTTGAGTGGGTGTTCTACCTGCCGCCAAAAAGCGCGTTCAGCGATGCCATGAAGGAGGTCGTTCCGAAGATGATCGCCAAGTCTGATCTCGGGTTTTTTCAACGCATGGCAGTGCGGAGCGCGTTGACCATCTTCAAGCCGCTCCTGAAGAAGGCCATTGAAGGCGCGCGCAAGGGAATGCTGTATCTGTCGGTCCTCCGTGCCATGAGCGACTATTCCGAAGGGGACATCGAGGCACTGACCGGGTCCTATGTTCAAGCCATGATGCCGTTTGGCGGCAACGACAAATACGATACACCTCTGGCCGCGATCGAGGCGCAGAAGATCAAGAACGAAGAGTACGCAAAGAATCCATTCGTTCCACCCGATCCCCTGGAGACACCCGACTATGGACGATTTGCGTCATTCGAAGGCGGATACAGCGGCAACGGGAAAGACGTCACCCATCGATTCGAGGTGGATGATGAAGTCTGCACCTGGAAATACCTGGATCGGGAAGCGACCGTGTTCCTGCCTGCTGGTGACAGCCTCTTTGTAACCGAAGACGGCCAGATGACCATCGAGTTTCTGATGGACGACTCAGGTGAAATCAGCGCGGTCGAGGAACGCCGGGTACGACGCAACAAGACCGTTCCACGGATGCGTTAGTGTCCAGGGAAGATCAGCATCTTACGAATCTGTTTCCATTGAACCCTTCGCGCTACCTTACCGCTGGAAACGCGAATTCTCATTGAAATCCCAGCTCGAGGATTGTAACCTACCCCGAATGGGACGATCTTACCTTGGGAAAACTCTAGACGGCCACGTTATAGAAGTAACAGTAAAGGAGAATGTCATCGCATCGGTAAGGTCGGCGCAAGCCGTCGATCCACCCCTGATAGCTCCGCCACTCGTCGATTTGCAACAGAATGGGGCACTGGGCAGATCTTTTAATCAGCTGCATGAACGCCCTGATAATCTGGGGATAATTGCCGCGCAGGTGAGGCGTCATGGAGTCGGTAGAATATTAGCGACATTTACCACTTATCCTTACGATAAGCTGATTGAAAGCTTGACTGCATTCAATCGGCAGTTGGAGACCGATGCGAATCTTGCCTGTTTCTACTCCGGTGCGTTTTTTGAAGGCATATACATGTCACGTGATTATGGTTGGCGTGGCGGACACAACCCCGAATATATGCGCGATCCAAGCTGGGAGGAATGGGCAAAACTACAGGAAGCGTCCGGCGGACGAATCATGGTCTTCAATATCGATCCGGAATTGCCCAACGCCACGGAAACCATTCGCAAGGCCGTCAGGAACAATTTGCGTATATCAATGGGGCATTGCGGACCCTCAGCGGAATCGATAAGACGCGCAGCAGATATGGGGGCGGACATGGTGACGCACTTTGGTAACGGCGCGCCGCCAGAGATACACCGCCACCACAATCCATTCTGGTCATGGCTGGCGGACAATCGTATCCATCTGGGTCTAATTATCGATGGTCATCACTTGCCGGGTGATGTTATTCGGGCAGCATTCGCGGCCAAGGGTAAGGAAAAGATATTCCCGGTATCGGACGCCAGCCCTTATTCCGGGATGCCTCCTGGGGATTACGGCCGTTTTGTGATTGAAGATAACTGTCGTTGTCATCTCAAGGATCAAGAACTCCTTGCCGGCGCCTGGCACCAGGTGGATCGGTGCGTGGAACGTCTATGCGAGCTGGGGTGGTCGTTGGAAGATGCCTGGCGCCAACAAAGCGTCGTTCCAGCCGGTATTGCCGGCATTCCCTTGCCTGAGATCAAGGTGGGAGAACCAGCCGAATTTGTGATTGCGCGCTGGACTGAGGACAGTCTCCAACTGGAACAAGTAGTATCAATTGGCAGTGAATTGCTCGATACACCCGTAAATCCTCAAATGGTATAGATTTGGACCTCATTTATCAGGGCAACTTCATCCACGAGCCAACAGTTTCGGCTGTTATGGGCGTTTTCAAAGATTACGAGGTGATGACGCTTTCGATAGTTGATGCTATCCTTGATCGCTACGAGCGAAACCCGGATTATCATTTCATCGACACCAAGCTGAGTACTATCAGTGGTGATGATTTTCCAGAAGCGGAAGATAGTTCAAAAGACTTTAAGGGCAGGACCGCCATCTTCGGCTGGATCCAGGGCCGGGGTCTTGAATCTTTAGCCGGGCATGTTGAATGGTTGCCGCACTGTTCTCTCCTCACTCCAGATGAGATGCATGAACGCAGAGAACGACTGATCCGCATGACGAAAGAAGTGTTCGATCAAATGGAAACGATACGCGCCAGGAACAGCGGGCGTCTTTCCTTTTTAATGACACCCGAAGGCAAACCCTTCACCATGGATGATCAGGGTCTGCGTCATACTATAGAACTCCACTCACAGAAAACATCGGCCACCGATCTGTTCTATGCAAAAGGGATGTTGGCGGCGGCACAACTTCTCGGCCGAACAGACAAAGTGGCAGAAGCCAAAACCTATTTTCGGACCGTGGTCACGAACATGGAGAGTGGGCGGCAAGTTGCGGATCAAGTGTCATTCGATCCCAAGAACCCTATTCGATCGGTAGCCGGCAAGCGCGGTCACGGTGGATTCATGATCTCGATCCTGGGTTGCGCTGAATTTGCAAGACACTTAAGTGAAGACGAATGGTTTGAGCGCGGAGAGCGTCTGATCGGCCACGTAGTTGGCCATCACATCAACCTGGGCCAGTTCAAGAATCTGGAGCTTTTCGATTTTATAGAGACAATCGATGCCGATGGAAATCCCTGGGAACAGAATGGGAAAATCCTGTCGGATCCCGGGCATTCGCTGGAATTCATCGGTATCGCTACCAAGTTTCTACTGGTTCTACAGGACCGTGGAGGAATGTCAGAATCGCAGAAAAGGTTGTTCGAACAGAGCTTGGATATTTTTCCGAAGGTGTTGATCCAGAATTTCAGAAATGGCTTCAACCGTAAAGTTGGCGGGGTGTGCAAAGTGTTTGATCTCAACGCTCGCACCCCTCTCAACAGCGATATGCCCTGGTGGAGCCTACCCGAGACGATTCGAGCCGCAGCAGAACTATTGGTGATTGCACCCAACGGCCCACATACTGAAGAGATTCTTCAAATACTGTCGGATTGCTCCAATGCCTTCGTTAAGAATTACGTTAACAGAGACGTTGACCTCATGGCGTATCAAACGATCGATAATACCGGTCAACCGGTGGATACGATACCGGCAACGGCAGATGTGGACCCGGGGTATCATACGGGGCTCAGTATTATTGATTTTTTGAACTGCTTGCGAAAAATTTACGGCCCTTCATAATGAAGTTACGAAGCGATCCCGCCCTTTACCTCAACCGGGACGCGGGGTTGCGCGCGGGCTTTCGTAAACTATTGGTGCGTGCTCTTCTCCCGTGTGTTGTTTTTCTCCTTTCCGGCTGCCTCCCCAAGGACAGCGAAACGAATGACGATTCCGTCAGGGATGTCGGTCTTCAATCCCTGTCGTCCAGTGAGGTTTCCGCCGGCCAGGGACCTCAAGATGTCGTTGCACGGTCGGAATTTTCCAGTCGCGATTTTCAACAGGCCCCCATGTTGGAGCGGCTTGTGCAAGCGGGTAAGCTCCCTCCGGTCAACGAGCGGCTACCGGAACACCCGCTTGTCATCACTCCCGTGGATAGACCGGGTAGATACGGGGGCGCCATCCGCCGGGCGCTTATTGCCGATATTGTTGATCAGTACGCGATCGCCAAGACCCTGAATGAGAATCTGGTGGGATACCGGCGATTCCCCCCAAATCACATCCAACTCAACCTGGCGGAGCGATACACATTCGAAGATGACGGAAGGACGGTAATTTTCAAACTTCGCAGAGGAGTCAGGTGGTCTGACGGAGAGCCGTTCACCGTCGACGATATTCTCTTCTGGTACGAGGATTTTGCTCTTGACGAAAATGCCCGCAACCTGCCCCTCTTCCCGAGTTGGTGGCTCAACGGCGGAAAGCCGGTAAAACTGGAGAAACTGGGCCCCTATACCCTCAAAGTCTCCTCACACCTGCCTCTGGGCTCAATTCTGCATACCTTTTCTTATGACGAACTTGCGCTACCGAAGCACTGGTTTGCCCGCTATCATCCGCGGTATAACGCGGATGCAACCTACTCTGAACTGCGTGAACGCACCACCCTCGCCCGACTCGCCTACGATCCTGGTACGCCTCGGCTGTCCGCGTGGGTTCCGGTAGAGTGGACCCGTGGTCAACGCGCCGTCTTTGAGCGCAATCCTTATTACTGGAAGATCGATACGGCCGGGAATCAACTGCCCTACGCCGACCGGCTGGAATTTTCCGTCATTCCGAACTCCGAAGTCATCCTTGCCAAATTTATTAACGGTGAGCTCGATCTCTTCGGCCACTATATTTTCTCCCGCAGTTATGATACGCTGAAACACGAGGCGAAGCGGGGCCGATTCACCGTTCATTTATCGGAGCCGATTCCGGCGACCTCCGTTTACCTGAATTGGGATGCGCCCAACCCGGCGCTTCGCGAAGCATTCCGAAACCTGAAGGTGAGAATGGCACTCTCCCATGGGATCAATCGCCGGGAAGTCAGCGAACTCGTATTCCATGGCTTGCTCTCGCCAACCGGGATCGCCTTGAGCCGATCCTCTTCTTTCTATTCCGGAAATTCGGCTTTACTCTACTCTCAATACGATCCGGAGAAGGCCCGCTCGCTTCTCAACGCCGCCGGGTATCGGGACCAGGATGGGAATGGTATCCGTGAATTTGAGGACGGCTCGCCCTTCGCGTTAACAATTGATGTATTCGCCAGGTCAAATGGGTCGGATTTCGCCCCACTGCTGGCCGATTATTGGAAAGATATCGGTATCAAGGTTTATCTCAATATCGCCTTGCAGGAGATCATTGTACCGCGACGCGTAAACGGTGAATTCGAAGTCACTATCTACCGTGCGGCGACAGACCCCGTAATCTCATCAGATTTCATTGCAATCATGGGACCGAACGAGCCCTTCTGGCATCGCAACGCAAACCGCGAAGGGCCGGAGTGGCTCCTTGAAATGACCGCCCTGATCAAACAAATGAAAACAACTGTCGACCCCGATGTACGGCGATTGTTGATGATCAAGATTCGCAAGCTGTACGTGGAAAACCTCCCAATGCTCACGCTGGGGGAAGGCGGAATGGTATGGGGCGCCCGAAACCGTCTGGGCAATGTTCCTCCAACAATCACGACCGAACTCTTTACCCGGGACTGGGATCGGGCAGTTTTCCACGAGCAGATTTACATAAAAGATTACTGAACCAAATTCAGTGCGGCTCCCGAAAGACCAATGTCGCAATAAAGGGTTCTATTTCCGTCGTTGCTACGCGTTCCCTGTCGTCTCCCCGCCTCTCCCGCCCATGCGATGCACTGCAGTCTGTGTTCCGTTTTGATTGATCGGTCGGGCCGTTGACAGATTTCCGATCCATACCCATGATCCTTCCACCAATGTCATCGACGACCGTCCCATGACACTCATTTTCAACCTGACCGAATGATACGCCGGCGTGCTCGCAGGTGACCTCAAGATGATCCGCATCGGAAAAGAACACCAACTCTTCCTCGACGATTATGTCATCGAGACAACCTGCAATATCGACCGCAGGGTCTGCACGGTCGAGAAGCACCGCGACAACCCGCTTATCGCAGGAATCGAAGGGGACTGGAATCCCTCACTTTTCGGAGCCGTCATTCCCGGCGATACATCCGGTTACGACATGTGGTACACCTCCCGTATCGGCGAGCGCCCGACGGGCGTGGGCGCGCAGCTCAGTGTCAACTATGCAGTGAGCGAGGACGGGATCAGGTGGCGCAAACCTCAGAACGGACCGGCAGCGGCTGGCAGGGGAAAGCCGCAGGCTGTTTTCGGGACCGGCTTCGTGGAGCATTTCTCAGAGATGTACACCGTCCTGCGTGATCATGACGAACACGATCCCGGGCATCGCTACAAGATGGTTTTCAAAACCAAGCAGAGGGGCGAACCGTCGCCTTACCAAAAGGAAATTTTTTCGAACCATCGAACGGTTTTATCCGATCTGGAGCACCGCGGACTTCGAGATCTGGCCAGCCACTACAGGACAATGATATCCGCTGCGCTGTATCTGCCGACCCAAAAACGGGCCGCCGGTGTGGCCTATTCGCCGGACGGCATCCACTGGGGGGAGTGCGATCCATTTGCCATTCCCGCTATTGGAGATCTCTCCCACCTGACTTGGGATCCTTATCGCAAGCAGTACCTGATTTTCGCCCGGGATTTTTTTCTCCCAGAAGAGATACATGCGCGATACGGCGACACAGAGTGGTTCCGCGAGATCTTTTGGGGCCGGGCCGTTCGGCTCTACTCGAGCGAGGATTTTGTCCATTGGACGCCGAACGAGATCGTGATGCACGCAGACATTGACGACAGGCCGGGCGATGAAATCTACAGCATGGCGGTATTTCCCTACGAGGGCCTCTATATCGGCCTGGTCCAAATGTACCATGCTTTTCCAGGTGATAACACGCTCGATGTCCAGCTCGCGGTAAGCCGCGACGCGGTGTGCTGGCATCGAGTGGGGAACCGTGAGACTTTTCTCCCTCTGGGTGGCGTTGGCGAGTGGGATCGATTCAACCAGTCGTTGGCATCATCGCCGGTGATGGTCGGCGACGAACTCCGCATTTACTATGGTGGACGAACCTGGCGGCATCCCGCTCTCGGCAAGCCCTATGAGGGAGCCGACTCCGGTCCAATATGGTCTGGTATTGGTATGGCTGCGGTGAAGCGCGATCGTTTTGTCTGCCTCGCAGCAAGTTTTGACGGTGGGTGGGTGGAGACACCAGATCTCTATCTCCCCGAGGGGCGCCTGCACATGAATACCGAGTCCAGATTCGGAACGCTTCGAGTGATTGTCTGCGATCCGGAGGGCAGGCCGCTCCCTGGAGGCCAGTCCAGGCCTGTCACCGAAGATTCCCTCGACTCGGTCGTAGAGTGGGACACCATCACCAGCCTCATGGAATTCACGAAAGGGCGGCCGGTGCGTCTTCGTTTTGAACTGAAAAACGCGAAGCTGTATTCCTTCTGGATCGATTAACGGGCGCCTTGAATCATAACCGGGTCGGTTCCCCGAAGCTTGCTTCGTCCCAGAATCTCGCGATTCATCAAGTCCCGAAATGCGAAGCGTCTGTTGGTCGCAGATCCGAGCCTGTCAGGAAAACTCTCTTCCGAGTTTCATCATTTCTCGTCCCAACTCCCGAAACAGCCAGGGCGTCCGCCGAGCTCTTTCTTTGGGATTACTGTAATTGAGATCGTACTTGAGATCGGCGACCAGCAATTGTTCTCTGTGCGTCGCTCGAGCCAGGACCGGTTCCGGTCCCTGCAACCCGGGACCGACAATACGGCTGTTATTGACATACTCCAGTCGACCCCCGTTTGCTACTATGAGATGGAGCCCGTTGTCCATCGCCCGGGAGCGTTGGGCGGCGCACTTTCCAATATAAAGGCTTTTGATTCTTTTGCTGTCGCTGCAGCCGCGAATCGAATAAAAGGTCGGTTGAAAGAGAAGATTCGCTCCTTTACAGGCAAGCAGCCTGGCCAATTCAGGCGAACGTTGATCGGCGCAGATGAAAATACCGATCCCCCCATGGCGTGTATTGAACACGTTGGCTTCCGTTCCGTCTTCAAAAACAGCCTCAGAGTAAACCTTGCGCTGCTTACCCATATACCCCTCTGACGGACCGATGACAACCGCCGTATTGTATATCTTTCGGGAACGTGGATTCGGCAACTTCTCAACCAGACCGAAAATAATATACATATCCGTCTCCGCCGCCTTCGCGACCAGCCGACGGACTATGGGACCAGGCACGGGTTCGGCATAAAGGCGGCTCCGGAAACGCTTGTCGCTGAGCCACTTGGAGTCCCATCCCGTGCTCGCGCATTCAGGGAAACAGAGGATCTTCACCCCTCTCTTCGCCGCGCGGTCACAAAATCTCTCCGCCTTCGCAAGGTTTCTCGGAACATCGTCGGGGCGCGAAAACATCTGCACAGCACCGACCCGTAAATCTACCAGTTTTTCTCGATACATGATTATTCTCTCTGAGCTGAGTGTTTCAACGAACCGGTGCAACTTCGGCAAATGATATTGTATGAAAGCTTGGTCTTTCCATCCTGGCCGACGCTATTCTTCCGTTTCGCTGAATTCTGGGTTCTCGACTCAAGGTCCGGGATCCTCTCCACTATAGCTTCTCACAGTCTCATAGACAGCCAGTATGTTCTCCAATGGCGCATCGTACGGAATTGAGTTCTCTGGGCTTATCACCAAACCTCCATTGTAGCCGACCTTTTCAATACGATGAATAACCTCATTCTTGACATCCTCGACCGACCCATTGGGAATAGTGTCCTGAACCGAGACGGTGCCATGCAGGGTGATCTTATCCCCGTATTTCTCTTTGACGGCTATGGGATCCATGCAGGCAGACTGTATAGGATTGATAATATCGACGCCACACAGAATCAGTTGGGGTATGACCGCCTCCATATTTCCGTCAGAATGGTACAACACCTTGGTTTCTGGGTTGGCCTCTTTTATCTTTTCTACCAAACGGGTGAACCGGGGCACCTCAAACCTATCGAACATATCAGTGGAATACATCATACCATTCTGACCTGCCAAGTCTCCAGTAACAGCGATAACATCAAAACCAGCCTTCGCACCCAAAGTCGCTTTTCGGGTTACAAAATCGTAAATCTGGTCATAAAGTTGATTCACAAACTCGGGTGAGAGCGCCATCTGCATCAAAAAGTGTTCGTAGCCGCAAATATGCCATGCGATCTTGAAGGGAAAAGGAACTTCTAGAACCGTAACCGAGTCTCCGTAAGGGGCGAGGGTTTCCTGCACCGATTCCATATCGGGGAAAACCACCTCCGGAACAGACCACCCCTCAAGGGTTTCCTTGCCCGCAAGGGGGCCATTTTTCCACTCCCGGTAGCGGCCATCGTCACCGACCCTATGGACAATCCCCCACTCATCCTCGAAGGTCTTGGAATCATGAAAAATGTAATTCTTGCCCGCCCCGGGTACATTCCCTTCCAAGGTTCCCGTGACTTTCTTTTCGAATTCAGGATAGGATTCACCCATGGCGACCCATCGAAAATCGACTCCGAGTTCTTGAAGAATAACCTCTCTGGATTCAGTATTGAAGTGTCGGCCCAGCAAATCGATCGTTTCCTGCCGGGTCCAAATCAAATCGAGCATAAGACGATCGGGGCGTTGCTTGTTTAGCGTGGCCTGGAATCGTTGGTGTGAGGTCATTTTCTGCTCCTTTTAGGTACTGAAAGGGGTCAATCGGCGCACATTTCAACTATTATGCGGTGCCCGGGGATACAAGTCGATTCAAGCTCTGTCTTGAGCTTAGAATAACTCAATCGGGGCTATCTGTTGATGGAAAACCGTTCGGACCCTCTGGGGCGAAGTCGACGGAAGGTGTCAACGGAAAATGAAACGTGAATCTGGAGTGATCGGTCACCGTTTTCGTGAGTCTACTCCTGCGAGGATCTTCGCAGATTAATTTTTCTTCCTGGTCCCCTTTTCGAGCCCTACCTTTTCCGAGTCACATTCTGAACTGGCTCATTCGCGCCGATCCATCTTTTACGTATTTGTTTCCCTTGACCCCTTCTCGCAGGGTTCTCCGGTTTCGATGGCGCCCACAGGGATCTGTGCGGGCGCCGCTCCCCATCTGTCGCGTCTTAAAGAATATTGAAAAGGAGTAGGACGCTTTACGGAACGATAATCGTGCCGCCATTCTTTTCCTCGACTGTGCCGGTGTTGGTAAACTGCGTCGGATTGATCGTCAGGGTACCTCCGGCCGTGTCGGCGGAGATGAGTCCCTGGTTGATGAGATGGCCGTTGCCGCCCTGGAAAACCGCCTGGCCGATGTTGCCGCTCTTGCCTCGCACCACCATGGCGGGACCGAGGGTCAGGGTGGTGTTGCCATCCACGCTGAGGGAACCGGAGTTGCCCTCGAACACGACGCTGGCACTGTTGAAAGTCTGCGTCCCGGTAAATCCGATGGCC
>Ga0164313_10001632_pt1 | contig 19898 bp, 12 predicted proteins | sample GuaBasSedimGuay4_FD_113735 | JGI IMG/M metagenome (GOLD analysis project Ga0164313, IMG submission 113735) | Subseafloor sediment microbial communities from Guaymas Basin, Gulf of California, Mexico - Guay4, Core 4569-4, 0-3 cm | ecosystem: Environmental > Aquatic > Marine > Hydrothermal vents... | reverse complement strand
GGTGACCCAGAGGTAGCTGCCGGAAGTGTCCCGTTCCATACGGATGATCCCGGCTCGGTAGAGCGAGCGTGCGAGCTGTGCGGCGCGCTGGAGGTGGCGCTGCTTGCTGTCATCGTCGTCGTGACAGTCCGCGATGAGCCTGCGGACCGATGTGAAGTTGCCACTCGAGGGATCGTTGATCGCGGCGTCGCGCCGCAGGAGATCGACCAGCATCCCCGGCGTGATCCAGAAGCGTGAGACGAGCTTCTCGGGTGGGTTCGCCACCAGGTTCTTGAGCGTCTCCTCCGACCACGAGACCTCGCCGGGTCGGGTCTTTTTCGGCCCCTTCTTCTGGCGCTTCTTTGGGTTGGCGGCCGCCTTGCGCTGCTCCTTCAATCGTTCGATGGTTTCTTCGGGAGCTTGGCACACCACGTGGCCCTCATCGTCAAAGCCCTTACGTCCGGCGCGGCCGGAGATCTGCTTGAAGTCGCGCACCCTGAGGCGGGTGATTTTTCGGCCGTCGAACTTGGCGAGCTTGGTAAAGAGCACGGTGCGGAGCGGGATGTTGATACCGACGCCGAGGGTGTCGGTGCCGGAGATCACCTTGAGCAGACCCTGTTGCGCGAGCTGCTCGACCTGTAGCCGGTACTTGGGCAGGAGGCCGGCGTGGTGGACGCCGATGCCGAAGCCGAGGAAGCGCTTGAACTCCTTGCCGTATGGGGTGTCGAAGCGGGCATCGCCGACGGCGGCCCGGATGGCAGCCTTCTCCTCCTTGGTGGTCAGCTTCATGCTGGTCAGCTTCTGCGCCATCTCGGCGCAATCACGCTGGGTGAAGTTGACCAGATAGATCGGCGCCTTGTCGGCCTCCATGAGCTCCTCGATGGTCTCGTGGAGGGGTGTTTCGCGATAGCTGAAGTCGAGCGGGACAGGCCGCTCATCGGAATGAACAAGCGCCGCGGCACATCTGCTTCGTTCTTCAATGTGCGTGATGATGGCGCTCATGTCGCCGAGGGTGGCGGACATGAGCAGAAACCGGGTGTGGGGAAGAGTGACGAGTGGCACCTGCCACGCCCAGCCCCGGTCGCGGTCGGCGTAGTAGTGGAACTCATCCATCACGACATAGGGCGCGTCGAGGTCTTCGCCCTTGCGCAGCGCCAGGTTTGCCAGCACCTCGGCCGTGCAGCAGATCACCGATGCGTCCGGGTTGATGCTGGCGTCGCCGGTCAGCATGCCCACGTTGTCGGCGCCGAGCTCGGTGCAAAGGGCAAAGAACTTCTCGCTCGCCAGGGCCTTGATGGGGGAGGTGTAGAAACTCCGTTTCCCTTCACACAGACCACGGAAGTGAAGACCGAGGGCGACGAGGGATTTTCCCGACCCGGTGGGGGTGTCGAGGATAACGTGGCGGTCGGCCATCAGCTCGAGCAATGCCTCCTCCTGGGCGGAGTAGAGCTCGAAACCGGTGTCTGCCACCCACTCGAGAAAGAGGTCGAGGATCTGGTCGGCGTCGTCGACACCGCCGGTCGGGACGCGAGAGCCCAGATTGGCGATGGGGGCGACCATTCGTCAGCTGGTCATGTCTGAGAGACGGACATCTACGATCTGCCGTGCTCCCTCGATGATGGTGTCGATGAGTTCACGGACGGTCGGGACGTCATGGACCAGACCTACCGACTGGCCGGCCGCCATCAGCCCGACGTCAATCTCACCGTCCTTGAGCACTCTGAGCCCGTTCTTGCCGGTCACCAGCGGTGCCAACTCGGCGATGGTGGCACCCTGAGACTCCATCTCGACGACCTTCTCGGCGACCTCGTTGCGCAGCACCCGCTCGGTGTTGCGGAGCGAGCGCATCACGTACATGGTGTCGGTCTCGGAGGAGTCGACCAGCCACTGCTTGACGTTGTCGTGGGCGGGTGCCTCCTGAGTCGCGACAAACCGGGTCCCCATGTTCATTGCATCGGCGCCGAGGGCCAGTGCGGCGACCAGCCCACGGGCGTCGGCAAAACCGCCGGAGGCGATCACCGGGATCGAGATCGCGTCGACCGTGACCGGGATCAGGACCAGAGAGCTGATGTCCTCCTCGCCCGGGTGGCCGGCGCACTCGCAGCCGTCGATCGAAACGTAGTCGCAGCCGATCGCCTCCGCCTTGCGGGCGAAGCGGACCGAGGTGCATTTGTGGATGACCTTCGCCCCGCCCGCCTTGATCCGGTCCATATATTTTTCGGGGTTGCGACCGGCGGTCTCAACGATGCCGATGCCCTCATCGACGATGACGTCGATCAGGCTGCCGTAGTCCTTGGGAATTAGGGTCGGCAGAAAGGTCAGGTTGACCCCGAAGGGGCGGTCGGTGAGGGCACGGGTTCGTGCGATAGCATCGGCAAGGCCCTCTGCGGTCTCGAAGGTGAGGGCGGTCAGGATCCCCAGCCCCCCGGCTTCGGACACCGCGGCCACAAACTCGGGCTGCGAGACCCACATCATCCCGCCCTGGATGATCGGATGCTCGATTCCGAGATCCTCGGTCACCCGTGTCGTGAAAACCTGCGCCATCGACCCTCCTAGGCGGTCTCAATATCGTTCAGTGTAGAAGGTACCACGGTGGGCTTCCTGTGCCGGCGTCCGCGTCCGTGTCCGCGTCCGCGTCCGACTCGTGCCCGTCTCCGTCTCCGTTTCCCTGCCCGCGTCAGTGCTTGTGCCCCGGTGAGGCGACACCGCGAGAGGATGCCAGGCACGCCGGCCCGACGTTGAGGACAACGTCATGCCGGGATGCCAGGCACCTCCAGTGAACACGCCCTGCAGCACGCCGGTTGTGGGCTTCAGGTGCAAGTCAGGTATTGATGGACGGAAAATCCGAAATCCGAAATCCGAAATCCGAAATTTCAATTCAGGTAATACTGCTGCAGCATGTCCAGGAGGACCGCCTCCCGCTGGTCCGGCTGAATCGAGTCGTCATCCTCGATCTGGGCGCGAAAGCCGGCGATGATCCTAGGGTCGACCATCTGCAGCACGTCCTCGGGCCGTGCCACGCCTCCCTGACGACGCAGGGCGGTGGTTATGCTTGATGAAAGCCCGTCTGCATTGACAAACCATGCGCGCTCGATCCTCCCGGGCTCGATGCGGGCCCCAGTCAGATTAGCTCCCGTGAGGTTGACGTCGTTCATGCTCGCCACACTGGCGAAGTCCGAGCCTACCGCCGACGCGAGCGTGAAATCCGCGCCGTCAAATCGAGCTTCTGGAAAGCTCGAGTCGAAGAGATTTGCCTGGGCGAGCTCGGCGCCGGCGAAGTCGGCGAGTCGGAGGCCATCGATGCGGGTCAGCGACACATCGACCATGATCGCTTCCGAGAAGTCGGGCGCTTCGCCGTGGATCCCCGTGAGGATGGCGCCGGAGAGAATCGCGCGATTGAAAGACGCTCTGCTGACATCTGCATCTGTGAGGTTTGCTCTCGGCATCTCGGCGAGCCAGAATTTCGCATCCTCCAGGTTGCAGTCGGAGAGGTTTACCTCGGTCAGCTCCGCCCCCGAGAAATCGGCCGACCGGAGATCAAGCCCGGAAAGGTCCTTCCGCGCCAGGTTGAAGGTCAGAAAACCGGAGTTTTGGTGAAGAGCGTTGTACTTCGTGACGTCCTCGTTCCGGAGCAGAGTCATTGCGTATGCCATGTGGTGGTCATAGAGCATGGGCATGTACCGGGTCGCAAGATAGTGGCTGATCTCGAGCGGAATGCCGTCCTCCATCGCCAACATGGCCGTGGCGAGCTCCTCCTCCATGAGAGCCGCGATCTCCTCGAGCTGGCGGTTGTGGAGGCTCCGCTTCCAGTGCGAGACGTGCACCAGACCGTTGATCTGGTTGTAAGCCATCGATCCGACGATGGTCGCCGCGATGCCGAGCATGAAGCCGAAGATGACCCCTTCCCACCGCGAGAATTGTTCGCTGAAATTCATCACCGCCCTCCTCGTGTTGATGGTATCAGGCTGTCAATCGTTAGAACGTTGAAACGTTGAACGTTGAACGTTAAACGTTCCACCTCACCGCCGTGGGGATGTGGGGGTGCCGGGTACACAATTGCACAATCACGGCATGCAACATGACCTGGTTGCCACGCGCACCAGTAGGCGATTCAACGCATGAGCTGGTCTTTTAGCGAATGAACGGGTGAGGGCGCCAAATGAGGGTGCACCACCTTCGATCGAGCGCCGACTTGTCACGGCGCAGCCATCACTCATTTCGCAAAGCGGGTCCGCGTGCATTACCATGTTCGCAGTAAGGATCAGCCAGATGAATGAAATGATCGGTCGCACCCTCGGCCACTACCGCATTGTCGAGCAGATCGGCGCCGGCGGAATGGGGGTGGTGTATCGCGCCCACGACGAACGGCTGGATCGGGATGTGGCGGTCAAGGTGCTGCCGGAGGAAGTCTCGCAAGACGCCGACCGGCTAGCGCGTTTTGAAAGAGAAGCCAAGCTCCTCGCCTCCCTCAACCACCCGAACGTTGCCACCCTGCATGGGCTCGAAGAGGATGGGGTTTTTCGTTTCCTGGTGATGGAGCTGGTGGAAGGTGAGAGCCTTGCCGGTGCCCTTGCGGGTGGGGCATTCCCGGTTGACGAAGCCATCCCAATCGCTCTCCAGATTGCGGAGGCACTCGAATCGGCGCATGAGCACGGCATCGTCCACCGTGACCTCAAACCAGCCAACGTCATGGTCAGTGCCGAGGACCTGGTGAAGGTCCTCGATTTTGGACTCGCCAAAGCATTCGACACTGAAGCCTCGAGCCCACAAAGCCCGGAGTCCCTCGCCGAGTCTCCCACGCTGACGGCGGATCTGACACGTGGAGGTGTGCTGCTCGGAACCGCCGCCTACATGAGTCCGGAACAGGCTCGCGGCAAGCCGGTGGATAAACGTGCCGACATCTGGGCCTTCGGCTGCGTATTCTACGAGCTGCTGACCGGCACCCGTCCATTCGCCGGTACGACATCAACAGAGTCCTTGGCTGCGATCATCAGGGACGATCCTGATTGGGACCTGCTTCCGTCTGAGACCCCTATCACCACCCGTCGACTGCTCCGGCGCTGTCTCACCAAAGACCCACGTGACCGCCTCCATGACATCGCCGACGCTCGCATCGAGTTGCAGTCCCGTTCGGTGGAAGACGACTCTCAATACGAGCCAGAAACCTCCGCACCGGTTCGTACGAAATGGCGCGCTTGGCTGCCATGGGGCCTGGGCGCCGTCTCCGCGGCCATCGCGGTTGCGGTCTTTGTAGGGTCGCTCCGATCACCCTCTCCTGGTGCCGTTTCGAAAACGCTCGTTGGACTGGAGCCCGCCGAATGGCTGGGCTCGATCTGGGTCTCAGAATTGCATAATTCGGATGACGAGACATCGCGTTTGAGTCGAACCGGGATGACCCTTTCACCTGACGGCGGATATCTGGTCTTCAGTGCTGGCGATGACAGCGGCTCGAGACTCTACGTGCGGGCGATGGACGAGATCAAGGCGACGTCCATCCCCGAAACAGAGGGTGGGGTTGGTCCCTTTTTCTCGCCCAACGGGGAGTGGATCGCGTTTTGGGCGGATGGCCAGTTGAAAAAGGTCCGCGTCGATGGCGGCCCGGCGGTGCCCGTGTGTGATTTTCCGTATCCACCCTTTGGCGCGAGTTGGGGGCCCGAGAACGCTATCGTCTTTGGTCAATGGAGCGGGGGTGTACTGCGGGTCTCCGCCAACGGAGGCGCACCTGAGGAGATCACCGAGCTGGCGGAAGATGAGCTGTTCCATCGCAACCCTCAGCTCCTGCCTGACGGAGAGACGCTGCTCTTTACGGAAAGAACGCAAGAGATTAGTTCCCCTAAAGACACCAGGATCGTCGCGCAGTCTCTCAAATCCGGCGCCAGGAAGATCCTGGTGGAAAACGGTGCCGATGCTCGGTATTCGCCGACCGGGCATCTTGTGTTTTCCCGCATGGGTACGCTCGTTGCGGTGCCTTTCAACACGAACCGTCTGGAGCTGGAAGGGGGTGCAGTGGTTGTTCTGGAGAGCGTCAGGCAAGGTGTGAATGCTGGAAACACGGCATACGACACGTTGAGCGGGCAATTCAGCTTCTCTCCTTCCGGAACTATGGTCTACGTGCCCGGTGGGGTCTGGTCAGATAAATTGTCGTCTTTGGTCTGGGTGGATCGGGAGGGCCGAACCGAGCCTCTATCCGCCTCCGCTGGCCCTTACTGGGGCCCCCGTCTCTCCCCGGAGGGTCGACGAGTCGCTTTTGCAAGTGACCCCTTTGGAGGGTCTTATGACATCTGGATCCATGGACTCTCTCGTGGGACTGTGACCCGTTTGACGTTTGTGGAGGGCGGGAATTTTTGGCCATTGTGGACACCGGACGGCGCTTGGATCACCTTTATGTCGACTCGATCCGGTCGCCCCGCCATGTGGTGGATTCGTGCGGACGGGAGCGGCGGGGCGGAGAGATTGTCGACGCATGATGGAGGGATTCCCAACTCGTGGTCGCCTGACGGTCAGGTTTTAGCATTTTCACGGGTTTCCAAATCCGACGTATGGGACATCTGGATGCTCCCACGTGAAGGAGAACCTCAGCCGTTCATCGAATCGCCGTTCATGGAGGTGGGGCCGACATTTTCGCCTGATGGTCGCTGGTTGGCATACGCCTCCGACCAGACCGGCCGTTTCGAGGTCTACGTCACACCGTTTCCGGGACCTGGACCAAGGGTACAGGTCTCGGCCACCGGCGGAATAGCCCCAACCTGGGCGCGGAGTGGCAGAGAGCTGTTTTACCGTCTCATGGGCAACCAGGGATATAGCTCCATGTGGGCGGTTGACGTCACGACGGCGCCTCGATTTTCGGTGGGGTATGCCAGGGAGCTCTTCAGGGGCGACTTCTTTGGGGGCTATCCAACCACAGGCTACGATGTAACCCCCGACGGAAAGTTGTTTTTGATGGGCAAGGCTTCCCCGCGACCGGAGAAACCCGTCACTCAGCTCCACGTCACTCTCAACTGGTTCGAAGAGCTGAAACGCCTCGCGCCGGCGGAGTGACGATGATCGGCTCCACCCTTGACGACTACCGCATACGCCCCAGGGCTATAAATCTTCCGCTCCTTCGGGGCTCGCCGCCCCAGGCAGGCGAGACGCCTGCCCCACAAAGGTGCTCGATATGGGCTGCTGGCTTCGAGGGGTCCACCGATTTGCTCCGGCCTGCGGCCTACTCTCGCTTCCAATGACATCGCTTCCCGAATGGCCAAAAACATGAGAACAACACTGAAGGTGGGCTGAAGCCCACCCTACGAGTCCACGCAAATTGTGGGTCCGAAGTAGGGTGGGCCTTGGCCCACCATCAGTTTCGCCGCTGGTGCGCAAGACGCTGCAGGATTTCGCGTTGTCATCGTTCGTATTGTTGGCCCGAAGGGCCCTGGAAGGCTCAGGATGACGGAGGCGAGGTTGGCTCGGACACGGACACGGACGCGGGTTCAAGCTCCAAGCCTCAAGCCCCAGGCCTTTTCTTGCCCGGCGCAGCCGGGCAAGAAAAAACCGGGCCTGGCGGCCCGGAAAGAAAAGGGGAATGTACTGGTCACGGGAAGCCGGAGCTTCCAGCGACGTTGAATTGATTGTCCGGTGCTGCGTTGGATTCCTCGCTGCGCGAGGGCCACTGCACCAGCGGAGCGTCGATGATGCTATCGCGTCTGGGCTAGCAAATCAACCCTTGGTTGCCGCAGGGAGAGCCCGGTTTTCTCACCGGGTGTCTACTGCGGGCGGCGCATGGCAGCCATCTGTCGTGCTCTTCGCAAATCGTGCTCCTCGGAGTAGTGCGACTACGCCTGCGTCGCCCGATTCGCGAGAATCCCAACATCTGACTATCCTTCGCCGCCCTCGTTACGACACTCGGTGAGAAGACCGGGCTAGATGGGCGGCGAGATAGACGAAGTCCGGGGTCAACTTGCCGCCATGAACGATCACTGCGCCCAGGAGCTCTGGAGGCAGGTCGAGATCCGAAAACGGGACGTTGAAGTCGGCTCGCGCGAGTGCGGGCAGAAAATGGGCGAGCGCGTCCGAGAACTCTTCCGATGCCTCGCGCGGCAGCTCGGCCGGCAGGATGTCGACGGCCAGCACCACCGGACCGTTGCCCTCGACGCCGGACTCGATGGTGTCGGTCTGCGGCTGATACACATAGACGGGGTCGGACGGGTCGGTGCACTTGAGGGTGCACTCGATGGCGCCCTCGACATCACACCCCAGGTCGCCGATCACCTTGAGCCGAGGCTCAGAACCGGTGGCGAACAGGGTGCGCAGCTGTTCCTTGGTCACCAGCCGTGGGTAGCGTTCATCCCAGTAGGTGCAGTTCATGAGCACGGTCAGGTAGGGGAGATACTGCTCGAAGGACGGCATGTATCTATCGGGGTGGTCGTAATAGTCTTGGAGGTCGAAGGCGCCGCCCGCAGTTCTCGGTTCGACGAGGTGCTCTTCACGGAACGTGGTCTGGTAGATACAGCGTGCCGACGGATCAGTGAGGGTCGATCCGAGGTCGGTGGGGGCGATGTCACGGGTCGGCAGCTCAGCCAGGATCTCGCGCACCCCGCTCGCCACGTTTCCGTAACCGGCGATGCCGAAGGTCATTGGAAGGAGCTCTGCCGGCAGACCGTCGGAGGCGATCTGCTCACCGGCGATGCGAATTGCGCGCTTGGCCTCGTGCAGGCTGTCGTAGGCGTGGGCCGGTTTAATTTCGGCCAGAGGTGTCGTGAATCCCTCGGTTTTCAGACGGCGACCCAACGCCCACAGAGTGTCGATCATCCCTGCAAGACCTGCGAATCGACCGAAGAAGATGAGCCTGCGTCCGGACTCGTCGCAGATCTTTTCATAGTCGATGAGGGTGCATCCGAGATCGAGCATCTTCTGCAGCATCGGCATGTTGTAAGGCTGACCCTTGATGACGTGTGAGAAAAAGACGTAGGCCGTACCGGGTTGTAAAAGCTCCGGGGGGATCTCCTTGACCCCAACGATGACCGGTGATTCGGACAGGCTCTCGGACATCGTGGCGCCTGCACGGACATACTCCTTGTCGTGAAAGACCCGCCGAGCGGATGGCTGCACCAGGATTTCGAGATCGGCCCTTGCCGCTAATTTGCGTGCGAGGTCGGGGGTTACCGGTGTCCGCTTTTCCCACGAACTCTTGGTCTCCCGCCGTACAGCGATGGTCCCGCTCATTTGTACCTCCGGCCGGAGGGTACCTCCGAACGGAGTGTGGGACAAGGTGCGTCTCGTCACACCGATCACTCGACAATCCCGCACCGAGCGAGTAGGGTGCTCCCCATGAAGAAAATACTGTTCGTGATCGTCTGTGTGGGATTGCTCGTGGGCTGCAAGTCGTCGGTTGTAACTCCGGATGGGACCGATGTGTCCTACCGAAAGGGTGAAGGGATCCTGCGAGCGGATCTTGAAGGGACGATGCCCGAGGTGACCAGCGCCACCCTCGCCACCCTAGAGGACCTCGAGCTGGTCGGCATTGACAGCACAGTCGATAAGCTCCAGGGGAAGATCACCGCGCGGATGGCGGTCGGCACCAAGGTCACCATCAACCTCAAGGGAGTCGGTACCGACAGCACCTCCATCAAGATCAAGGTCGGCAAGCTCGGCGACCGGTCGATTTCGATGCAGATCCTGCGCAATATCGAGAATAGGCTCGAGAAGAATTAGGAATTAGGAATTAGGAATGCAATCCGCCCTCCCGGCCTGCTGATGCGATCATGGAGGTGTTGGGTGCGAATTCCTAATTCCTAATTCCTAACTCCTGATTCGTGCCTGCGATTCGCGATGAAAAAGACCCGGCCTCTCGGCCGGGTCGTAGCATTCTATCTATCAGTTCTTATGCCATCTCGAGCAGATACGCGAAGCCCATTCCGCCGCCGATGCACATGGTGACGATGCCACGCTTGGCATTGCGACGGCCGAGCTCGCCGAGGATCTTGACGGTCAGGACCGCGCCGGTTGCCCCGAGGGGATGGCCGGTGGCGATAGCTCCACCATTGACGTTCGTCTTTTCAGGATCGAGCCCGAGCTCGTTCATGCTGTAGACCGATTGGCTCGCGAACGCCTCGTTGATCTCGATGAGGTCGATGTCGTCGAGCGTCAGTCCGGCGCGATCGAGGAGCTTGGGCACGGCAACCGTGGGACCGATGCCCATGATGTCGGGGTCGACGCCGGCGACCGCCCAGTAGCGAACGTACGCGATGGGTTCGAGCCCCATGTCCTTGGCGGTGTCGTCGCCCATGATCACGACCGCGGCGGCACCGTCGTTAATCTGCGAGGCGTTGCCGGCGGTGACGGTGCCCATGGGATCGAAGACCGGTTTGAGCTTGGCTAGGCTCTCGACGGTCGTGTCGGGGCGCGGCCCCTCGTCGGTGTCGAAGACGAACTCGCGCCAGCTCCCGTTCTCGCGTACGCGGACATCCAGCGGCACGATCTCGTCGGCGAACTTGCCGGACTCGAGCGCAGCGGCCGCTTTCATATTCGACTGGTAGGCGAACTCGTCCTGCATCTCGCGGGTAATGCCGAAACGCTTGGCCACGACCTCGGCCGTGGTGCCCATGGCTGCGTAGGCGTTGGGGAAGGTGTCCATCAGCCCCGGATAGGCGATGGGCTTGTTGCCGCCCATGGCCACCATCGACATCGACTCGACGCCGCCGGCGATGATGATGTCGGCGTTGCCGGCACGGATGGTGTCGGACGCAAGGGCGATGGTCTGTGAGCCCGAAGAACAGAAACGGTTGACGGTCATTGCCGGCACCGAGGTGGGGAAGCCGGCGGCGAAGCCGATCAGCCGCGCCACGTTCATGCCCTGTTCACCCTCCGGCATCGCGCATCCGAGGACGATGTCGTCCACCTTGTTCTTTTCGAGCCCCGGGGTGCGCTCGACGAGGCCCTCGAGCATCTTTGATGCAAAGTACTCGGGCCTGGTATCGCGCAGGCTGCCCTTCTTGGCCCGGCCGATGGCCGTGCGGGCGCGGGAAACGATGACTGCTTCTCTCATGGTCATTACCCCCTTCAGTTCCGCAGCGGCTTGTTGTTGACCAGCATGTACGAAATCCTATCCTGGGTCTTGGGTTCGCCGCACAGCGAGAGGAAGGCCTCGCGCTCGAGGTCAAGAATGGTCTGCTCGTCCACCGGATCATTGATGGTGGTGTCGCCACCGGTGAGGATGTTTCCGAGGTGGCGTGCGATCTTCTCGTCGTAGGACGAGATCCAGTGGGTCAGCTTCATGTTGTGGAGCATCATCTCGAGGGTCGCCAGTCCCTCCCTGCCGGGGAGGGCGAGCTTTTTGGGCAGGGGTGGCGTGTACCCCTCCTCGGCCATCGCGACGGCCATGCTCCTGGCGGTCCACAACTGGCGGTCGGGGTTGATCTCGACCTTGTCGCAGAGGCGCAGGAACTTGCGGTCCCGGGCCTCCTCGCCCGAGGTCGCGACCTTGGCCATGCCGATGTTTTCGAAGGCGATCCTGATGAAGGGGAGGTTCGACAGAACAGGTTCGTCGATGCCCTCGAGCACCCGTTCGAGCATCGCCCAACAGCCGCCGCCGGCCGGGATCAGACCGACGCCGACCTCGACCAGACCCATGTAGGTTTCGGCCGCGGCGCACACCCGATCGCCGCCCATGGTGATCTCGCAGCCGCCGCCGAAGGTGAATCCGAAGGGCGCCGTCACCACCGGAATCTGTGCCTTGAGGAGATTTCTGGTCATGTTCTGGAAGTGGTGGATCATCTCGTCGATCGCCGCCCATTGGTTGGCCTGGATGCCCTCGAGGACCATCAGGAGGTTGGCGCCAACCGAGAAGTTCTCTCCCTGGTGGTGAATCACGAGGCCGCGGAAGTCGCGTTCGGCGATCTCGAGGCCCTTGGTCATGATCTCCATGATGTCGTCGTCGACGGGGTTCATTCGCGGTTGCAGGGCCGAGTGGAACTCGACGCACGCCACCCCGTCGCCGATGTCGAGCAGTGACGCGCTCTTGTTGGAGAGGATGACCTTCTTTTCATCCCGTTTGATCTCACCGAGGAAGAGGAAGGTTTCGGGTCGCGGCTCGTCGAGGTAGGTCTTGGTTGCCGGATCGTAGTACTTGCGGCCGTCGGCCGACTCGACGTAGAAGGTCTCGTTACCCGCGGCCAGCATCTCGGTGACCCACGCCGCCGGCTCCACTCCCTCGGCCTGCATGCGTTCGACGACCTTCTTCACGCCGAGAACATCCCATGCCTCGAATGGGCCGAGCTCCCAGTTGTAGCCCCACTTCAGGGCGTTGTCGATATCGACGATGGAGTCCGAGATCTCGCCGAAGCGCATCGAGCTGTAGGCCAGGCTATCGCGCATCAGCCGCCAGGCGAAGGCGCCGCCGCGGTCGTCCGCGAAGACCAGGTCGCGCAGACGCTGCTTCACGTCATGCGTCTTCTTGGCCTGTTTCAGTGACGGGATGTCGGGCCGCGCCTTGGGCCGGTATTCGCCGGTTTTCCAGTCGATGACCAGTTTGGTTTTGGATCCGTCATCTTCTTTCTGGATGCGGTAGAAACCGCCCTTGTCCCTGGTCTTGCGGCCGAGAGATCCAGCCGAAATCATGCTCTGCATGAAGTCCGGGACCGTGAAGATCTCGACGTTTTCGTCATCGGGGCAGCCCTCGGCAATGGTGTTGGTGACATGGGCGAGGACGTCGAGCCCGACCAGGTCCACCGTTCCGAAAGAGGCGCTGCCTGGATGTCCCATGGCCGGACCCGTGATGGCGTCCACCTCGTCGACCTGGTAGTCCATCTCCATCATCGCGTTGATCGTCGCGGAGATACCAAAGGTGCCGATCCGATTGCCGATGAAGTTGGGGGTGTCCTTTGCGAAAACGATCCCCTTGCCGAGCCGGAAGCTGCCGAAATCTGCAAAGAAAACCATCACCTCGGCAAACGTTTCCTCGCCGGCGACGAGCTCGAGCAGGCGCATGTAGCGAACCGGGTTGAAGAAGTGGGTGACCAGGAAGTGCTGTTTGAAATCCTCGGACCGGCCCTCGGTCATGCCGGCGATGGACAGCCCCGAGGTGTTCGAGGAGATGATGCTTCCCGGCTTCCGGATCTCGTCGACCCGGGCGAAGACTTGCTGCTTGATATCGAGCCGTTCGACCACCACCTCGACGATCCAGTCGCAGTCAGCGAGCCTGTCCCAATCGTCTTCGAAGTTCCCGATCTCGATCAGCGGCAGGAACCGTTTGGAGTAGAGGGCGGCGGGCTTCGACTTTTTGATGCCTTCAAGCCCGGCTGCCGCAAACTTGTTGCGGAAGCGTGGGTCGTCCCTGGTGAGACCCATCTTCTCGTCCTCTGCAGTGAGTTCGGGCGGAACGATGTCCAGCAGCAGCACCGGAATACCGGCGTTTGCGAGATGGGCGGCAATGCCAGAACCCATCACACCGGCACCGAGCACCGCGGCCTTACGAATTTCAATTCCCATGGATCAACCTCCCAATTCGACCACTCATTCTGGGTTCTTGGGTCCCAGATAATAATGCCGTACCCTGGTACTCAGGGCTCGTGCAGCGGTATGGTGAATGAGCACTCATTCATTCTGCACAATTCGCCGCAGGATGGCAAGCCTTTCGTTCGGCGATCGAAAAATATTGGGTTGAATGTCGGAATCTCTACAGAGAACGAGCATTTTTGGTCATCATCGGCGGGATTCGCACGGCGGTACGCTGTGTGCCGAGGTGCGGCATCCTCCGTCGATCGAACCTCGTTGCGTTAGACTAACGACGATTTGTTAAGAAAGGGCAGGAGGTGCTCGGTGAAAAAAATGTTGATCTCCCTGATGGTTGTGATGTTCGTGGTGCCCGTGGCGTGGGCTGGGAGCCTCGCGGATGTCACGATGGCCGACGACGTGACGGTGTCGGGATCGACCCTGCATCTGAACGGGATGGGTCTTCGCAAGAAGATGGTCTTCAAGATCTATGTGGCGGGCCTCTATCTCGAGCAGACCACCCGCGACGCAGCGACCGCGGTGAATGCGTCCGGAAAAAAACGGATCGTTATGCACTTCCTGACCAACAAGGCCAAGAAGAAGAAGATGGACGCTGCGTGGGCCGAGGGTTTCGAAGCGAACTCGCCGGGCGAGTACACGGCGCTCGAGGGTCGGGTGAAGACATTCATGGACTACTTCGGCGATATGAAAGTGGGCGACGTCATCGAGTGCACGATTCTTCCGGGCGAAGGAACGCAGGTGACGTTGAATTCTGACGACAAAGGGATCATCGAGGGAGACGATTTCGGTGCGGCCTTGCTTCGCGTGTGGCTCGGCCCCAACCCTCCGACTGAGGAGCTCAAGAATGGTCTCCTCGGCGCGGTGTAAACCGTCGCGCGTCTCATTGTGCTACGGTGCGCCCATGTGGATGCGATTGCTCCTCCGTACGATTCCGATCGCCGTCCTATCTCTTCCAATACTGACGTTCGCGCAGAGTACGGCGCCGGGAGACGGCGGCTACAAGCTGGGCGTTGGCGACGTCATCGAGGTCGAGGCCTATCAGGAAGAAGAGATTTCCGGTAAATTCACGATCAATGCAATGGGAACCATCGCATACCCACTGGTGGGTACGGTAGCGGTGGCGGGGAAGACGCCGGCTGAGGTGGGCGACCTCCTGGAGTCGCTGCTCGAAGAGGATTACTACGTCGACGTCCAGATCAAGGTTGATGTCGCTGTTTTCGCTTCGCAGCCGGTGACCTTGCTCGGTGAGGTTCAGAACCCGGGCACCTATTATCTCGAGGGCCGGATGACGCTGACCGAACTCCTGGCCGATGCCGGCGGTCTGAAGTCTTCTGCGGGACCGGTGCTCGAGCTGCGGCGGACCGCTCGCGGGGATGGCGAAGGCGCTCCCGCTCCCATGGACTTTCCCACAGCCAAGCTCCTCACGGGAGAGGTCGGTCGGGACGTCGTTCTTCAAGCCGGCGACGTCATTTTCGTATCGGCCAAAAAGATCTTCTTCATCTCGGGTGAGGTGGCCCGTCCCGGTCAGTACGAGATTTCTCTCGGATTGACCCTCATGCAGGCGATCTCGCAGGCCGGTGGGGTCGAAAAATTTGCATCTCAGGCAATCGAGATTCACCGTGACGAGGGAGGAGAGAAACAAATCCTCAGCTTTGATCTATCTCAGATTCGAAAGGGTCGCATGGCCGATCCGGCGATCCTCCCGGGAGACGTGATTTTCGTCAAGAGGAGATTCTTCTGACCCGCATTTCTCCCTGGGTGTTGACTGCCGGCTAGCCGTCATTCGGAGGTATTCATGAGCTACGAGAACCTGCTCGTCGAAAAACATGACGAAACACTGTGGATCATCGTGAACCGACCCGATAAGCTGAACGCTCTCAACCAGTTGACCATTTCCGAGCTGGACCTCGCGATCACCGAGGCCGACCGCGACGAGGCCGTTGTCGCGGTTGTGATTTCGGGGGCGGGCGAAAAGGCCTTCGTCGCGGGTGCGGATATCGGTGAGCTCGCCACCCTGGGCCCGGTGGAGGCGAAGGCGTTCTCCCGTCGCGGACAGGCGGTTTTTGACCGCATCGAGAATCTCGGCAAGCCGGTGGTGGCGGCGGTCAACGGATTCGCGCTTGGGGGAGGGTGCGAGCTCGCCATGGCGTGCCACCTTCGGGTTGCGGCGCGTAATGCGGTCTTCGGTCAACCGGAGGTCAAGTTGGGGCTGATTCCGGGATATGCGGGTACCCAGCGCCTACCGCGGTTGGTGGGTAAAGGGCGCGGCCTGGAGATCCTCTTGACGGGGCGCAACGTGAGTGCGGAAGAGGCGGAACGCATCGGTCTGGTCAACTTAGTGTGCGATGAGGGAGAGCTTGTTTCAACTGTGGATGAGCTGCTGGGTAGAATTCTGGCAAACGGACCGCTTGCGGTGAGTCACTGTATCGAGGCGGTCAACCATGGACTCGACCTCCCGTTCGATGATGCGTGTCTTCTCGAGGCTACGCTCTTCGGCATCGGGGCGGCGAGCGAGCAGATGAGAGAAGGAACGTCGGCTTTTCTCGAGAAACGCAAGCCGGCATTTCGGTCCTGAACGGGGGCAGCGGGCCGGTGTCTCAATTGTCCTTGATCGAGATGGCAAGGCCGGGTGGTATTCTTGGAGCGGGAAAATCAACCCGCGCTTGCCACCGGCTTGCGTGACGGGGGCGGCGAAAGGCGCTGAGATAATGGATACTTCGGGAAGTCTAGCCCGGTCTTCTCACCGGGTTTCGTAGCGAGGGTGGCGAAGGGTAGTCAGATGTTGGGATTTTCGCGAATTGGGCGACGCAGGCGTAGTTACACTACGTTGAGGAGCACGATTTGCGAAAGGCACGACAGATGGCTGCCCTTCGCCGCCCGCAGTAGACACCCGGTGAGAAGACCGGGCTAGACCGGGGCTGAGGAGGACGTCGGTGGACGAGAGGGATTTGCCGCCAGGTCCGATCAAGGTTGTCGACCGCCGAAAATTCACGGCGGCGGGCGACCCGCGTGAGGATTCCGGCGCATCTCGGCAGAGGACAGACGAGAAGAACCTCGGGGATCTCGGGGAGAAAACGCCCCAAAAGCCGGCTGCGCATGCGGCCGATGATCCGATTCCTCCACCACCGCCGACCGACATCGAGACCTCGCCAATGTTCCTCGAGCTGATCGCCATGCTGGTACAGCAGTCGGAGCTGTTGCTTGCCGGAGCGGAGGGTTTGCCGGCACAGCCGACGGAGGCCAAACGTCTGATCGACTACCTTGGCGCGATTGAAGAGAAGACTCACGGAAATCTGTCGGCAGAGGAGGCCCGCGCCCTGTCCGCGGTCGTCTTCCAACTTCGATCAGAGTTTCTGCAGAGAACGTGATGATGCGGCGGTATTTGCCCTTGCTCGTCATGGTCATGGTGGCCTCGAGCCTTGCGCACGCCAACCTACTGGACACCTGGCAGGAGGTTCAGGGAAGCCTTGTGGCCGGAGATGCGGTGGCAATGGAGCGGGCTGTGGCGATGCTCGAGGAGCAGGGTGCCGAGCTCGAAATCCGCCGGATGACCGCCTTTGCCGGAGCGCTGGTTGTTTGGGCCGAGGCCCACCCGGGGCCAGACGGTGAGACCGCCCTTCGGTCCGCCAGACGGCTGGATCCCCAGTACCCGCGGATCTACTTTCTCGAGGCGAGATGGGACCGGGGACAGGGGCGCTGGACGTCTGCGGTCAGTAACTACCTCCGGGGCTGGATCGCCCTGATGATGTACGAGCCGTCTCGTCGCATTGTTGGTGTGTGGTTGACGCTCTGGATCGTGGTCTCGTTGGCGCTCGTCCTGCTCGCAATGATGGTCATGGTGATCTTCCGCTACATTCGAGCGCAGGTTTTCGACCTGCGCCAGCTCGGCGGCCGGTTGTTTCGCCCTGCCAACGCATGGGTGTTTGCGGTCGTTGTTCTCCTGCTGCCGTTGTTCGCGGGCCTCGGGCCGTTATGGTTGGTCGTATATTTATTTGTAATGTGCTGGGTCTACTTGAGCAAACCGCTGAGGATTTGGGCGTTCGCAGCGTGCGCAGTGTTGGCTTTGGTGGCTCCAACGCTCGCGTGGGTGCAGGCGGATGCGCTTCAGTACCCGCCGCTCACGATCCGTGTCGGTACGATCCTTGACGAGCGTCAGGTGGATTTCTCGACGTTGCGGGAGTTCTCGAATCTCGAGCCGGAGTTCGAGGACCTTGCTCCGTACCACATGATCCTGGGCGAATTTTTTCGAATGCACGGCGAGCCGGTGCTCGCGAGGGTACAGTTTCAAAAGGCGATCCTCCTCGATCCGGATGAGTCGCTGCCGCTGATCTTCATTGCCAACCTCGAAATGGAGGTGGGGAACACCAAGCGGGCGATCCAGCTCTTCAACCAGGCGCTCGACGAAGAGGAAAACGCATTTGCGTACAATAACCTGTCATTGGCGTTCGATCTCAGCCGGCAATTTCAGGAGGGTGATGCTGCGCGCGCCAAAGCACGCGCAATCGCCGGTCGGCAAGCGAGCGGAAAAGGACTTCGGGGGGTGGATCCACGGATTCGATACCCGCAGCTCGGCAGTGGGGACGTGGAGCGTCTGTTTGCTGAAATGACACCGGATCAGAAACTGACTGTTGGGCGGCCCCGGCTGTCGTTGACTCCCATCAAGACTCTCATGTCGCCTCTCTCTCTGGTTTTCGCCATCGGCGGATGTGTGGGGCTGGTGATTCTGCTCTATCGTGTGCGGGCCTTTCCCCCGGCCCGCGAGTGCACCAAGTGCGGAAAACTGTACGGACTCGAGTCGGGTTTCGGTGAGAGCACCGTCTACTGTTCTCAGTGTGTTTCCGTCTTCCAGAAACGGGATGTCGTTTCCATCGAGCAGCAGACGGCCAAGCTGGGTCAGATCAAGACCTGGGAGCGGTGGACTGCCCTGCTCCGCCGGGTTGGTGGATTCGTCGTCCCGGGTAGCAGCGATCTGTTGGACGGCAGGATCCTGCGTGGCATGACTGTCGGTTTACTGGCGTCCTTCTTTCTGACTGGTGCCTTGATTTGGGTGCCGATGTTCTTACCTCGGATCGAAGGGCTTGCCGCATCGCAAAGCCTCGCAACCGCGCTCCTGGTGCTATACGGGTTGCTGGCCTTGCGGTCGGGCATGTCCGCCTGGAACCGGAGGTAACGACATGGCGCTGGAAGGAACACTCCGGGACTTCTCGTTCGCCGATATTCTGCAGTTGATCTCACTGCAACGAAAGACGGGGGTTCTGACCCTCCGCACCGACGAAAACCTGGTGACGGTGTCGTTCCAGGATGGATGCATCGTCGGTGCTTCGACCCTCAACCAGCACACCGAGGACATGATCGGTCTCATCCTGCTCAAGCGTGGCGAGGTGAGCCAGGCGGAGCTCGACAGTGCGCTCCGGCGCCAGGAGGAGACGCTGCAGCGGTTCGGGCGGATACTCATTGATCACCACGTCGTAGCGGTGGAGACCGTTCGGGTGGCCCTGCAACAGCAAATCCTCCAGATTGTCTACCGAGTATTTCGTTGGTCGGATGGCGAGTACCACTTCTCGCAGGAGACCGACATCGACTACGACCGGGATCTGCTGGAGCCGATGGCCGCCAATTCCATAATCATGGAAGGTGCGCGGATGACCGACGAGTGGCCGTTCATCGACCAGCGTATTCCGGACCGGGACGTGGTATTCCGCAAGGTGGATCCGGCACGGAACTTCGAGGTTGTGGAGTCGGACGGCGACTTCATGGACGATCTCGAGTTCAACTTCGGTGGCGGTGAAAGCTCGGCGCCCAAGGCACTTCCGGATAATCAGATCACCGAAAACCAGATGGCGGTGTACCCGCTGATCAATGGAATCGAATCGGTGAACGAAATCATCTTCGAGAGCACGCTGATCGAGTTCGAAACCTGCAAGGTGATCGCCGAGCTTTTCGACAGAGGGTTGATCCGAGAGGCGACGCAGGAGGAGATCGCGCGCGAGATGCGGCGAGGAGTCGAATCGATCAAAGCACCACGGCTGAGCGTTGCTTCGCTGCCGTGGCTTGCGGTGCCGTTTCTCGTGTTGCTCGGGTTCTCCCTCATGATAATACCCAGGAATCCGATCAACCCGGGATTTACTCTGCGTGAGAATTTCTGGAACCGCTATGTGCTGCAGAGCCTCTCATGGATCAGTCTCGATCGGATTGCGAACCAAGCTGAAGGTTCGTTCTATCTCAACGGTACGTATCCTGAGGACGCGGATAAGCTCGCGGCCGCGTCTCAGAGACGCATTCTCCTGGATCCCTGGGGACGGCCCTATCGACTGGTGACCCGTGGTGGCAAGCTCCTGGTCACCGGTTCTGACGGCAGCGGCCAGCCGATCCAAAATCTGATCCTGACGCGTTACTTGGCCTGGGAAGCGGGTGGTGAGAGGGCTGAAATG
>Ga0164313_10001630_pt1 | contig 19905 bp, 16 predicted proteins | sample GuaBasSedimGuay4_FD_113735 | JGI IMG/M metagenome (GOLD analysis project Ga0164313, IMG submission 113735) | Subseafloor sediment microbial communities from Guaymas Basin, Gulf of California, Mexico - Guay4, Core 4569-4, 0-3 cm | ecosystem: Environmental > Aquatic > Marine > Hydrothermal vents... | reverse complement strand
TTGCGAGGAGCTAGGGGGATCGCGCGAAGCCAACCAAACTCCTGAGGGACTTGGCACCGTACCGCGGATCCCCCTGCATCGGGACTGCGTCCCTCTGCTGTCCCCCTTGAAAGGGGGACGCCGAACCCCGTTCACGACTTCCGCAGTATGTAGACCCCCATGTTTCCGCCGCCGAGGTGTTGGGATGACTCGATGGTGAGGCCGTGCCTGTCGGCGACCACAGGGATTCCGCCGGAGGCGAGGAAGGTTTTGCAATTGCGTTTGTGGTCTTTGCCTGCCACGCGTTCAATGACCATTGACACGGATCGGATCGATCGTCCACGCAGAGTCAGGTCCCCTGTTCCGAAATCGGTGATCACCATCCGGCCGTCTGGTGACACAACTCGTGTGAGTTCTGAGAAGACGGCGTCCCTGATCTCGGGGGCAAGTTCGTGGAGAAACAGAGAAGCGAGAACTCTATCGAAGGAGTTGTCTTCGAATGCGAGTTCTTCCGCGCTCCCAAACGTGAGCTCGGCCTTGTCTCCCAGTCGCTTCCGGGCCTGGATCAGCATGGCCTCGGATGCGTCCACACCGTAGCTGCTGCATCCAACACCGACGTACTGCTCGAGTGTGACTCCTGTGCCGCAACCGACATCGAGAACGTCCATCCCGGGCTTTGGATCGGACAACGTGAAGGCGGTTGCCCTGACGGGGCCATCGACACGCTCGAGGAATCGGTCATACCACGGCGCTATCCGAGCGTATGGGTCAAGTTGGTCCGTCACACGATCGTTCCTTCTGCGCTGTGGCGATCGCGTGCTTCCCACCACTCGCCCTCGAGCATGGACCACACCGAGTGGTCAAGCCATCGGTCCCTCACTTTGACCTCGTCGCGAAGGACGCCTTCACGCACGAACCCGATCGACTCGGCGATGCCTTCAGAACGCGTGTTCCCCAGAGCGATCCTGAGCTGGACCTTATGGAGGCCCATCTCCTCGAACCCGATCTGTATCGCCCTGGTCGTTGCCTCTGTCGCGTAGCCTCTACCGGTCTCGTCTGACCGGATCCAGTACCCCACTTCGCCTATCGCGTTCTGATGGGATGTTGACCAGATCGATACGTTGCCGATGTGTCGGTCGAGGTCTTCGATTGCCCGTATCGTGAAGTCGTAGGCTCTTCGGTCCGCCCAGGCACTGACGGATTCGCGAATGAACCGTTGTGACACACCCCTGTCGTACCCCTCAACCCAGGGGAGCCACGGTTTGAGATCGTCGAGCGAGATACCGATCGCCTCGTGAAGTGCAGCCACGTCTCTGCGTCGGAATGGGCGAAGCATGAGACGTCTCGTGTACCTCGGTTGGCTGTTGATGTGGTTCGCCATGTCGGCCATCCTATCGGGATAAGCTCATTCAATGGACCCGTGGATGATACTTCGCACCCTGCCTCCGGTGGTAGACCCGCCCGGCGCCGAATACGCTGTTCTTGTGCCTCTGTACGAGGACGTGGAAGGCGACGTGCGCGTCGTGCTCACGAAACGTCCCGACGACATGCCCACCCACGCGAGCGATATCGTGTTCCCCGGTGGCCATAGGGAAGACGGCGAGGATCCGGTCTCGACTGCGCTGCGTGAAGCGTGGGAGGAGATCGGTCTGCCCCGCGAGAACGTTGTGGAGATATTCGGCGGCCTGACGCCTGTCACGACGAGGGATCGTACGAAGCCGATCGTTCCCGTTGTCGCAAGAATCGATCGGCCGAATGAACTCGTCCCGGATCACAGGGAAGTCGATGTGATCATCGAACCGACGATCGCCGAGCTCCTCATCGAGGATCGGTGGGAGACCAGGCAGTGGCATGGGCACGACCTCTGGTTCTACGAGTTCGATGAAGGGATCCTGTGGGGGGCGACAGCGTTCATGATGCGAGAGTTCCTGGATGTTGTTCGAGCGGACTGGTAGCAGCGACCATGTGCGAGCATGGCTTCATGGCACAACACATGACCCCAGACGAGTTCAGAGAAAACGGTTACGCCGTTGTCGACTGGCTTGCGAGCTATCTCGAGAACGTTGAGGAATACCCGGTCCTTCCTGAGGTCGAACCGGGCGACATCGCGGCACTCATGCCGGACCATGCGCCGGAGGCACCTGAGCATTTCAGCGACCTGCTTACGGACCTCGACAGGGTCGTGATGCCCGGCATCACACACTGGCAGTCGCCCAACTGGTATGCCTACTTTCCGGCGAACACGTCACCGCCATCCATACTCGCAGAGTTCGTATCTGCAGGACTCGGTGTCCAGGGCATGCTGTGGTCGACCTCGCCAGCTGCAACCGAGATCGAAACGAAAGTACTCGACTGGCTGGTAGACATGCTTGGCTTGCCTTCCGGGTGGAAGTCGGACGGTCCCGGTGGTGGCGTCATCCAGATGAGCGCGTCTGATTCAACGCATGCGGTCCTTGTTGTGGCACGAGAACGTGCGCGCTACAAAGCCAACGCCCAGGACATGGTGGTGTACGTGTCGAACCAGGCCCACTCATCTGTGGAGAAGGGCTGCACCGTTGCCGGCATTGGCCACTGTCGACGTCTTGATGTCGACGATGATTTCGCGCTTGACCCGTTCGTTCTTGAGCATACGATCGATGCCGACATCGCTGACGGGCTAACGCCGATCGCAGTCATCTCGGCAATAGGAACGACGGCAACCACAGCGGTTGATCCCGTGGAGGCCGTCGGGACCATTGCTGCTAGCCACGGTTTGTGGCACCACGTGGATGCGGCCTATGCAGGTACTGCGATGATCTGTGAGGAGTTCAGGGTGTATCAGCCCGGTCTCGACCTTGTCGACAGCTACACGTTCAATCCCCACAAGTGGATGATGGTCAACTTCGACTGCAACGTACTGTGGGTGGCCGACCGCGAACCACTGATCGATACGATGAGCATTCTCCCTCCATATCTCAGGAACGAGGCATCGGATACGGGAGCAGTGGTGGACTACCGTGACTGGCACGTGCCTCTCGGGCGGCGCTTCCGAGCACTCAAGCTGTGGTGGGTGATCCGGTCCTATGGAGTCGAGGGACTCCGCGACTTCGTACGCGAACACGTGAGATTGGCGGACGAACTGGCATTCCGCGTCGAAGCTGATGACCGATTCGAACTCGTTGCCCCGCACCCGTTTGCCCTCGTGTGCTTCCGGCACGTCGGTGGCAACGATGCCACACGCGCCCTTGCTGATGCCTTGAACGCAACAGGCCGGGTTGCCGTGACGCCGTCACAGATCGACGACGAATGGTTCATCCGAGTGTCGATCGGTCAGACATACACGGAGCAGCGACACGTGGATGCCCTGTGGGATCTTGTGGACGAGTTGGCGTAGGCACAAGGCGTCCGCGACCCAGGGGCAACATCCCCCTTTCAAGGGGGATAAACGAGGAGCGCCAGCGACGAGTTAGGGGGATCCACTGTACGGCGAACGTTCGCGCCAGTCTTCGTCGTACCGCGCTCGCATGCTCGCAGACCCCCCTCGCTCGCAAGGAACGCGGAGCGTTCCCACTCGCTTGTCCCCCCCTGAAGGGAGGACGGCAGAAGGGTGCTCGTCGAGTTCTCTCCCGTTGCTGGCGGCCAGGAGCATCACCCGCGGATAGCGGTTATCGGTCTGCGGTCCACCGGTCCAACCAGCCGAGGAACTCGTCCCACCACACCATTGCGTTGTTCTGGCTCTCGATCCAGTGGCCCTCGTCGGGGAAATAGACAAGGCGGGCGGGAACGCCCTTTGCCTTGAGCACACCGTAGAGCGTCAGGCCCTGGGTAACAACGACACGGTAGTCCCGCTCGCCATGGACGACCAGTGTCGGAGTTGTGATGTCGTGGGTGTGTGCCATGGGATTCCAACGCTGGACCGCATCCATGTCCTCCCACGGCACTCCTCCGACGCCCTTGTCTCTGCCTGCGGTGTGATCCGATGCCCACTGGCCAACGAGGTCGGTGACACCCGCATGGCAGATCGCTGCCCTGTAGCGGTCGGTCATGGCGGTGAGCCACGAGACGAGGTAGCCGCCATAGGATCCACCAGCGATCGCGACTCGGTCCGGGTCGATATATCCGATGCCGATCATGTGGTCGGTTGCCGCTTCGATGTCGCGAGATGGCATGTCGCCCCATGCACCACGGATGCTCCTCGTGAAGGCATCGCCAAAGGACGAGGATCCGTGGAAGTTGACAGACACGACGACGTAGCCGGCTGCGGCCATCACGTGGGGGTTCCAACGCCAGTGCCAATCATCCATCACACCGTTGTGCGGCCCTCCGTGCACGTTGTGTAGGAGAGGCCATGTCCGGTCCTTGTCGAAGGTGGGCGGTAGCACGACGAAGGCTTGAATCGGGGCGTCGTTCGCGCCAGAGAATCTGATTTCTTCTGCGGGCCGTAGGTCGAGTTCTGCGAGCAAGTCGGCGTTGAAACTCGAAACTGCTTTCGTGTGCCCCCCGCATGTGTAGGCAACCTCCGGGGGCATGTGCATCGACTCCGTGCGATGCCAGAAGCAGTCAACGCCGACCCGCGGTCCATGGTTCGACCCCGTTGTCGTCTGAGGTATCGGCGTTCCACCCTCGAGTGCGAGTGTGTACAGCCGAACATGGCCCTCATCCTCGGCGTGGAAGACGATCCCATCGTTCCCGATCGGTTCCCAGCCGCCAGCCGAGCGGTCCCAGCCCTTCGTGATGATCGTCTCGGTGCCTGTCGGAAGGTGATGTGACACGATCCGCACGAGGTCCGCGTAGTAGTCCTCCTCAAACTGAGCGCCGTAGATCAGGGTGTTTCCGTCTGGCGTCACCCTGGGGCGCACCTGCTGGGCCGCGGGTCGCGTTGCGAGTTTGGTGATGGCGCCACCTGCAACAGGCACCGTGTGAAGCGAGAGCTGGATCCGCTCCCACGGCTCGTCGTGGTCGTCCAGGGGGAAGATGACGGTTTCTCCATCGGGGGTTACGGCCACTGACCCGGAGAGGTCATCGAGGCCGATCAATCGATCGAGACCGGGTGTGATGTGGTCACAGTCGGCATCATCGAGATTGATACGGAACAGATGATCGATCGTATCTGCGGCGAGCCACCGCTTCCAATGTCGGTAGACGCGGTCTTCGGTGACGACTGGCCGACTCTTGTCACCGCGATCCTTCAGTTCGGCTGTGGTCGCATCGACGGTCGGGAATCCTCGCAGCAGGGGTGCTACGACGATGAGCGAGTTCTTCAGTGGGACCCATGTTGCGGCTTTCGCTCCAAGCGGGAGATCCGTCACCGTTGATGCCTCGCCGCCATCGAGGGCCATCACATTGACCTGGGGCTTGTCTTTGCCATGTTTGGATAGAAACGCCATCCGGGTTCCGTCAGCGTTCGGTACAGGCGATGTTGCATATCGGCTGGCCGATGTCAGCTGCGTCGTCGTGCCGTCGCGCATCACCTGATAGATGATGCTCGACGCCTCTCCATCCGTGTCGTAGCGAACAACAGGCACGATGCACGAGGTCGTGCCAGGCACATGCTCAGGCTGGCCAACCCGAGCGAGGTTCCACAGATCCTGTGGCGTAATGGGACGAGTCATGGTGTTCCTTGGTGGCTGTTGCTAATGGTAAATCGTGCGATCGCCAGAGAGCGGCGAGGGACCGGAGATCAACCAGGGCGTTCAGTCTCACCGCGGGCTTCTGGCGATCTACGATCGTACGATTTACGGTCAACGGCTCGTTTCTGCTCTCTCATCAGGCCGATCAGGAGGCCGTCTGACACGGCGGTCCATGATGCATCGATGATGTCCTGGTGGACGCCAACGGAACCCCAACGACCGAATCCGTCTGAGTGCGAGGTGAGAACACGAACCCGTGCACTGGTGCCGTCAGAACTATCGAGATCTCGCACGCGGTAGTCGGTCAGCTTGATGCTGTCGATCTCTGGATAGGCGTCACGCAAGGCGGCGCGTAGCGCTCTGTCCATTGCCGACACCGGCCCATCGCCTTCACGGGTCGAGACGATCCGTTCGTCGCCGATGTGGACCTTCACCGTTGCCTCGGCAACAACCTCGTCATTGCGGTGCTCGACGTAGACCCTGTACGACTCAACCTCGAACGCATCCTGTGTCCAGCCCAGCGCTCGACGTGTCAGAAGCTCGAATGACCCGTCTGCAGCTTCGAACTGATAGCCCCTGTGTTCGTACTCCTTGACCGTGTCAACGATCGTTTGGGCTTCGCTCGCAGAGAGGTCAAGTCCAAATTCCGAGGCCTTCGAGATGACCGTCGACCGGCCAGCCAACTCTGAGACAACCATTCGTGTGGAGTTCCCAACGAGATTCGGGTTGAGATGTTCGTACGCGTCTGAGCGCCGCGCAATTGCGGAGGTGTGCAGCCCTGCCTTGTGCGTGAACGCGGACGATCCGACGTATGGTTTGTGGGGCTCGAGTGTGAGGTTGATCACGTCTGCGATGTGGTGAGACACCGTCGTGAGCCTGCCGATGCGGTCCGAAGGAATCGACTCCACGCCCATCTTCAGAGACAGGTTCGGGATAACGGAGCACAGGTCGGCATTCCCGGTCCGTTCCCCGTATCCGTTGACGCATCCCTGTACCTGGGAGACTCCTACGTTCACTGCCATGATCGAGTTCCCTACTGCAAGCCCGGAGTCGTTGTGGAAGTGGCATCCATACTCACCTTCGGGGAGTAGGTCGGTGACGGTGCCAACGATTCGTTCAACCTCGTGGGGGAGGAAGCCCCCGTTTGTGTCGCACAGCACGAGCCTTGATGCCCCGGCCTCATGGGCGGCTCGGAGTACGTCCACTGAGAATCCAGGGTCGCTGCGGTAGCCATCGAAGAAGTGCTCGGCATCAAAGAACACCTCTCTGCCCTCGGACTTGAAGTAGGCAACGGTGTCGGCCACCATGGCGATGGCTTCGGTGTTCGACACCCTGAGCGCATGCTCAACGTGGTAGTCCGAGGCCTTCCCCACGAGGCACACCACCGACGTACCAGCCTCGAGTAGCTTCTGCACCTGGGGATCGTCCTCGGGGCGCAGTTTTGCTCTGCGTGTGGAGCCGAAGGCCACGAGTGTTGCTGTGGACATTTCGAGTTCTGTCTGTGCCCGCTGGAAGAACTCGTCATCCTTTGGATTCGCCCCTGGCCAACCACCCTCCACATATGCCACGCCAAGGTCGTCGAGCAGTCTGCACACCTGGAGCTTGTCGCGTGGTGTGAGCGAGATGCCCTCCTGCTGTGTTCCATCCCTCAGTGTCGTGTCGTAGATTTCTACGGATCGTGCCATGTGTGTGTCCTTCAACGAAAGAACCCTCCACACGGGGAGGGTTCACAAGTACACGCGTCGGTGACGCATGTACTCAGCAGATAATAATCGTCGTGTATCGATGCGCTTTCATGTGCCCTCCAGTATGCACGTTCCGCTGCGGTACCGCAAGGCGAGGTTCCGGTACCAGTAGGATTATCTGAGACTCCTTCCACGTTCAACCATGGTGACCATGACTGCAGCACAGCCAACGATCGTTCTCGTGCCAGGCTCGAGGCGTGCACACTCGCTCAACGTGGCGCTCGCGCACCAAGCAGCCAGCGTCTTGTCCTCCAGGGGTGCACGGCCCATCGTCGTAGACCTCGGCGAGTACGAAATGCAAATGTACGACGGCGATTGTGAGGAGGCTGTTGGTGTCCCTGATGCTGCAGTCCGGCTCCATGATGTCCTCGTGGCTGCTGATGCTGTTGTGTTCGTGAGCCCCGAATACAACAGTGCACCAACGCCCTTGCTCAAGAACGTCATCGACTGGGTGACCCGAGTGAGTAAGCGCCCGCTTGAGGGAAAACCAGTGGGGCTCGTGAGCGCTACGCCTGGGTCGGGCGGTGGTGTGGCGGGTCTTGGCGTGCTCGAGGTGATCATGGGATCGCTGCGTGCCGACCGTACCGTGCCCTCCGTACCTGTGGGGAACGCACGGACCAGGATCGATCAGAAGGACCCCGTCCTCCAAGAGGAACTCGAGAGCTTCGCTGATGCGCTTGTGTCTGACATCACCGGTATCGTTGCAACTTGAACTACAACCCTCGGGAATGGGGAACACGGGCGGCACAAGAGGTGTTCTCGTGTCACCAGATGCCGGTCATGAACCGCCAGTATTCTCGCTCCTGAGGATCACAAGGAGCAGATGGTGAGCGACACGAATAGACAGCGCATCTTTTCAGGTGTCCAGCCAACAGGCAACATCCACCTGGGCAACTACCTTGGTGCGTTCCGCAACTGGGTGAGACTCCAGGACTCCTTCGATACGATCTACTGCATCGTCGATCTGCACGCGATGACCACCGAATACGAGCCGGCGGAACTCGAGAAGGCACGCATCGAGACGGCCAAGGTTCTGCTGGCACTCGGTGTTGACCCCGAGCGGTCGCTTCTGTACACCCAGAGCCAGGTGATGGAGCACACAGAGCTTGCGTGGATACTCGGGACCATGGTGCCAATGGGCGTCCTCAACCGCATGACCCAGTTCAAGGACAAGACGGCAGCAGGCGTTGCGTCGAACCTCGGCTTGTACTCGTATCCCGTATTGATGGCTGCGGACATCCTTCTCTACCGGGCGAATCTGGTGCCTGTGGGCGAGGACCAGCGTCAGCACATCGAGGTGACGCGCGATCTTGCCGAGAGGTTCAACAACCGCTTCGGTGATGTGTTCCCGATACCAGAAGGCTTCATCCCCGAGACATCTGCACGTGTCATGTCGTTCACAGACCCCACATCCAAGATGGCCAAGTCTGACCCGAAGGAGAAGAGTCGGGTATTGATACTCGATGATCCTGACGTGATCCGAAAGCGGATTCGGTCAGCGGTAACCGACAGCGATCCCGAGGTCCGCTATGACACCGAGGACAAACCTGGCATCGCGAACCTTCTCGAGATCATGTCGGCATGCACTGGGCGCTCTATCGATGACCTCGTCGATGAGTACGCAGGCGCTGGCTACGGAACGTTCAAGGATGCTGTTGCTGATGCTGTGCTCGAAGAACTCGCGCCGTTCAAACCTCGATACAACGCGCTGACCAACGGAGATGTGCGGGCGGTCCTGACCGAGGGCGGTGCTAGAGCCCGCGAGCTCGCCGGTCCGTACGAGGCCCAGGTCCGAAAGGCTGTCGGCATCAAAGGCTATCGATAGAGGAGACACCCATGGAAGAGCTGATCCTATGTGTTCCCAACTTCAGCGAAGGGCGCGACCTTTCCGTCATTGACGCCATCACAGCCCGTATCGAGTCCGTCGACGGTGTGGAGCTGCTCGATGTTGACCCGGGCCAGGCAACCAATCGCACCGTTGTCACTTTCGTTGGCCCACCCGACGCTGTCATCGACGCAGCAGTTGGTGCAGCGGAGATGGCCCGCGACCTGATCGATATGGTTTCACACACAGGTGAGCATCCTCGTTTCGGCGCGATGGATGTGTGCCCGTTGATCCCTGTGTCAGGTGTGACAATGGACGAGACCGTGGAATACGCTCGCACGCTCGCCCGGCGCCTCGGGGATGAGGTCGGGCTGTCCGTCTATTGCTACGAAAACGCAGCTTTCACACCCGAGCGCAGGAACCTCGCCGATGTGCGACAAGGTGAATACGAAGGCCTTGCCGCCAGGTCTGGCGACGCCCAATGGGTACCGGACTTCGGTCCGGCAGAGTTCAATTCGCGGTCAGGCGCTACTGCTGTGGGTGCGCGCGGGTTCCTCGTTGCATACAACATCAATCTCAACACGACCTCGACCCGTAGAGCGAACGCAGTAGCGTTCGACGTGCGCGAGAGGGGGCGGGTGAAGCGTCTTGGCGAATCCCTTACGGGTGAGGTCGAACTCGATGAGCACGGCGAGAGGGTGTGGCTACCCGGCACACTCAAAGGTGTCAAGGCGATCGGATGGTTCATCGAAGAGTACGGCATCGCCCAGATCTCGATGAACATCACGGACATAGAGGCCACACCTGTGCATGTGGCATTCGACGAGGTATGTCGCGCTGCTGAAGCTCGCGGTATGCGTGTCACCGGTTCCGAGCTGGTCGGGTTGATACCGCTGTCAGCGGTCCTCGATGCAGGTCGCTACTACCTGAAGAAGCAGCATCGATCCACAGGGGTCTCGGATGCCGAGTTGATCAAGATCGCTGTGAAGTCGCTTGGACTTGATGAGCTTGGCGTGTTCGACCCGAGCGAGAAGATCATCGAGTACGCCATCGATGACCGCTCCGGCCGTCTTGTCGATTTGTCGGTGCGACATTTCGTGGAAGAGACCGCTTCTGAGTCAGTTGCACCCGGGGGTGGCTCGGTGGCAGCGAATGTCGGTGCCCTCGGAGCGGCGCTCGGAACCATGGTGGCGAACCTGTCTTCGCACAAACGCGGCTGGGACGACCGCTGGGAGGAGTTCTCGGACTGGGCTGACATCGGCAAGGCGTGTCACGATGAATTGCTGACGCTCATCGACCGTGACACCGATGCATTCAATGACATCATGGCAGCGTTCTCTCTGCCGAAGGGGAGCGAAGCGGAGAAGACAGCACGCGATGAGGCGATCCAAGCAGCGACCCGTCAAGCGATCGATATTCCACTACGCGTCATGGAAGTGAGCCTCGCGTCCATGGACGTGATCGCCGCAATGGCCGAGATCGGTAACCCGGCGTCTGCATCAGATGCCGGGGTGGGCGCTCTCTGTGCACGTTCAGCGGTGATGGGCGCCTACATCAACGTCCGCATCAACGTCCCCGACTTGACAGACAAGGAAGCCGGCGCGGCCTATCTCGAACGTGGCCTCAAGATCCAGGACGAAGCAATCGTCAGAGAGGCCGCCATCCTCGACTCTCTGAGCATCTAGCGTCACCTCACAACATATTGGATGCTGGCCTGAGCGACGCCGGAAGCGGAAGGCCCCAATAGCGTGGTTCCTGAGGTCGCATCATGGTTGGACGTCTGAGATCGAGTATCAAGCATCAGCAGATATGCGGCACTTCGGATTTCAGGGGTGGCGCCAAGCAGTAGTACGAAGCACGTACCAGGTAGTACGACACGAGCAGCACCCCTCCAGCCATCGGTCTGGTTGCGCAGCGATGCCCCCCCCGGTGCACGGAAACACCTCACTATCACGTCGAAGAATCCTCAGCTGGACCCTGCATCGCACGCACCTGGGCCAGGGGCATCGGTTACGTTGACACGCACTGCTCGGCGGGTGCTGAGTCGTACTTCATACTTCGTACTACGTGCTACGTTCTCACACCCGGCGCCTCACCAGCATCCACCGACGCCGCTCATTTCCGAAGATCCAGATATGGATAAGTGGTATCATGTAGGCGTGTTTGTGTCATAGGGGTTTGATACGTTATGGGCATGGATATCAACCGCCGATGCAACACACCAGATAGCCCCTCGGGGTCTGTGTATCGTGATCTTCTCGGTGAGGTTGGTGCGATGCTCGATGACGTTCTCGAGAAGGCAACAGTCGACGCCAAGACAGATGTTGACCGTGCCAATGCCCGCTTGTTGGTGTTGACGAACGAGCTCGACCGACGTCAGGTAACCGAAACGACCTATGCCTTGTCCACGACCTCGTGGCTACATTCGATGTGTCGTATGACTGCTCGTGAGGCATCAGGTACAGTCAAAACAGCACGGGCGTTGGCCCAGATGCCAATGGTGGCTGACAAAGCAGTCACGGGCGAGATCGTCACATCGGGTGTGAAACTGTTGGCCATGACCCGTGACCGATATCCCGACGAGTTCGCAGACCACGAGGCAGCGTTCATCGACATCGCGGTACATGGCGACACCAAAGATCTCCGGGTTGGGGTGTCTGAGTGGGAACAGGACATCAACTATGACAAAGCACTCGCCGACGTCGAGTACGACGCATGGGGCAGGGAACTGTTCTTCAACCAGTCCTACGGTGGCCGATGGGACATGCATGCACAGTTCGGTGTCGCTGACGGCCATGTGATCAACACCGCCCTACAGGGATATGCCCAACGCTCCTACCTCAATGGGAACGACAACCGCTCGATATTTGAACGTCTCGCCGAAGCCACTGTCGGTATTCACCAGTTCTGGCTCGACCACAACACCACTGTTGAATCCTCAGGCGGCGAGAAGCCCCACATCACCGTCACCGTCCCTTACGAGATCCTTGTCGGAACCAAACGGCAACTCCCCGAACTCGACGGCTACGCCATTGACCCCGCAACCCTGAAACGGTGGGCCTGTGACGCAGGTATCGTCCGCATCGTTCTTGACGGTGACAGCGAACCCATCGACGTCGGAAGACGCACCCGCACCATCTCGCCAGCCCTACGCCGTGCACTTGACCGTCGGGACCAAGGATGCACTTGGAAAGGATGCACAGCACCGGCATCCTGGTGTGATGCCCACCACATTGTCCACTGGGCCAATGGAGGCGACACCAACCTCGCGAACACCCGACTCCTTTGCCGCAGACACCACACCCAAACTCACCGAATCGACGCCACCCGACCACCTGAACCCTGACCGGTACGAGTACGATTGATGTATGAGCGAATCGTGGCCCCGCTACATGTGTCGAATGGCTATGAGCTTGTCCTCCCCGCCTGTGAGCGAGGAGGAGCTCCAGCGGCAGCGCTTTGCCCGCCGAGTGAAGGGCGAGTTCGTTGAGCTTCGGTCTGATCCAGCAGAATGGGACGCGTACCTGGCTGACGACCATCCACCGAGGCCTTTCGCTTCACATTGAAGTCGGAGGAGACGAGGGTGTGCGAACGCTGCTTGGTATGTGAGACCGAGCGATGCGCTTCAGACAGCGATCGTTGCCAGAAATGAGGCGAAAGGGATGTCGGCGCCGGTTGTTGTGCTCCAACGCTTCAGCTTCTCTTGCATCTGTCGGATCGCACTCGCTGCTTCGTCGGGTGGCAGGTTTCCGAACTGCGTGGCCCAGGGGGTCGACATCATGTGGGCCGGGACGAAGCTATCCAGGGGTGGAAGAGACACAGTTCGGACGAGATGCTGGATCACTGGCTCGGCGAGGTCTGCATCGTTGAACCAGGTGGTGATCTGGGCTCTGGTCGACGACCATGCGATGTCATCCGGATCCGCATCGCAGTATCTGGTGAGCATCTCGTACATGGCTTCGAGGTACGGAGACTCTGATAAGGGACTCCAGACAGTCACGGCAACCCGTGCCCCCGGTTTCGCCACGCGAGCCATCTCCGCCAGGCCTGCAGACGAGTCTGGGAAGAACTGGATACCCTGCTGTGAGATGACGCAGTCGAAGGTTCCGTATTCGTACGGGAGGTCAAGTGCGGATGCTTCCCGCCACTCGATGCGGTCCCCTTCTGGGAGTATGGCGGCCAGTTCGATCATCGCTCTATTGATGTCTGTGCCGACGACTCGACCCAGACCACCAAGGGATGTGGCTGCTGAGCGCGTCGCGATTCCGGTGCCACACGCCACATCGAGCACAGCATCACCAGGGGTCACAACTGAGTCGACGAGGGCGTCGGCGAACGGCTCCATGAACATGGACACCTGATCGTGATAGTGACGCGGCGCGTTCTGATCCACCTGCCATCCGGATCCATCAGACATCAAACAACCCCCATCACCAAAACGATTCTAACTCCCAGGCTTCTGATGAACAGTGCCCTCGCACAGCCGTTCATCGATCGAGTTCGAGCTGATGGCTGATGGCTGATGGCTGATGGCTACTCTCCGCCATGCTGGCGTCAACAATGTGGAGGGTTCTCGTGGAAGTTGAGATCGGCAGAGCAAAGTCTGGTCGTCGCGCGTGGGGTTTCGACGATATCGCGATCGTCCCGTCCCGCAGGACGCGAGACCCACATGACGTAGACCTGACCTGGGAGATCGATGCGTTCACGTTCGGTCTGCCGATGATGGCATCGGCGATGGATTCGGCTGTGACACCTCGGACCGCGATCGAGGTCGGCCGTCTTGGGGGCCTGGCTTGCCTGAATCTCGAGGGTCTGTGGACCCGCTACGAGGACCCGATTCCCGTATACGAGGAGATCGCTTTGCTCGACTCCGACAAGGCGACCCGTCGCATGCAGGAGTTGTACGCCTCGCCCGTGATTCCAGAACTGATCACACAACGGGTTAGAGAGATCAAGGAGGGCGGCGTCATCGCGTGTGCAAGCCTGACACCTCAGCATGTGGCAAAGTACGTCGATTTTGCCAAAGCTGGCGGACTCGACATTCTTGTCATCCAGGGCACGGTGGTCTCGGCAGAGCATGTGTCCTCGACAGCGGAGCCGCTCGACCTGTTCAAATTCATCCGCGAGGTTGAGATGCCTGTGATCGTTGGCGGATGCGCTTCCTATGCGGGGGCATTGCACCTTATGCGTACCGGGGCCGTGGGAGTATTGGTCGGAGTCGGGCCAGGGGCAGCATGCACAACCAGGGGAGTGCTTGGAATCGGCGTTCCTCAGGCAACTGCCATTGCGGACGCCGCTGGCGCCAGGACGTCCTATCTCGAAGAGACGGGTCGGTACGTTCACGTCATTGCCGACGGCGGAATGCGCACCGGAGGCGACGTGTCAAAAGCGATCGCATGCGGAGCAGATGCTGTGATGCTCGGCTCTCCGATCGCCGCCGCTGTCGAATCACCGTCCGGTGGATATCACTGGGGGATGGCAACGTTCCATCCGACCCTTCCAAGAGGATCGAGAGTCAAGACAGGCGTGCTCGGCACGATCGAAGAGATCCTCCTCGGCCCTGCCCATGAAAACGACGGCACACGCAACCTCTTCGGCGGGCTCCGCGGTTCGATGGCGACGACCGGCTATGCCACCGTGAAGGAGTTCCAGAAGGCTGAAGTCATGGTCGCGCCCGCCCTTCAAACCGAGGGCAAACAACTCCAGCGCTCCCAGGGTGTGGGGATGGCCTGATGGCGGAGGCAACCGTCATTGGCCAGGCATCCCACGGAGACTTCGATCACGTTCTTGTGGTTGATTCCGGAGCCCAGTACGCACAGTTGATCGCAAGGCGTGTGCGTGAGGCCAGGGTGTTCTCCGAGATCGTGCCGAGGGATATCACGGCTGACGAGGTTCGGCAAAAAGCACCGATCGGGATCATCCTGTCCGGGGGGCCCGCCTCGGTGCACGCCGAGGGCGCCTACGGCATCGATGAGGAGATCTTCTCCCTGGGCATCCCTGTGCTCGGCATCTGTTACGGCCATCAGGTTCTCGCACAATCACTCGGCGGAACGGTTGCATCAACCGGCACCTCGGAGTTCGGCCCTGCCGGATTGGCGGTGAAGGAAACTTCAGGCTTGTTCTCAGGGCAGCCAACGGACCAGCAGGTGTGGATGAGCCACAACGACGCGGTCTCTGTGCCTCCCGATGGGTTCATCGTTACGGCGAGTACCCCGGATGCACCCGTCGCCGCGATGGAGGATCGAGATCGCAAGCTGTACGGTGTGCAATTCCACCCAGAGGTGAAACACACCGAACACGGCCAGGAGGTGATCGAGCACTTCCTCACCAAGGTGTGCGACGCCAGGACCACGTGGACTCACGCGGGGATCATCGAGCAGTCTGTCGATGCGATCCGTGATGCTGTGGGTGATGGCATGGCAATCTGCGGACTCAGTGGGGGCGTGGACTCTTCTGTCGCCGCCGCTCTTGTGCACAAGGCCATCGGTGACCAACTCGTCTGCGTGTATGTGGACCATGGACTCATGCGCCTCGGTGAGAGCGAGCAGGTCGAGGAGACCTTCCGCGACCATTTCAACATGAACCTGATCCACGTCAAGGCCGAGGACCGCTTCCTTGAAGGGCTTGCCGGAGTGACCGACCCTGAGAAGAAGCGCAAGATCATCGGCGAGTTGTTCATCCGAGTCTTTGAAGAGGTTGCCGCCGAGATCGACGGTGCCCGGTACCTCGTGCAGGGGACGCTGTATCCAGATGTCATCGAGTCAGGGACCAAGGACGCGGCGAAGATAAAGAGCCACCACAACGTCGGCGGCCTTCCCGAGGACATGATATTCGAACTGGTGGAACCGCTGCGAGACCTGTTCAAAGATGAGGTGAGGGCCGTTGGCGCCGAGCTTGGATTGCCTGACGAGATCGTGTGGCGCCAGCCGTTCCCCGGGCCAGGGCTTGCGGTCCGCATCATCGGTGATGTGACCCTGGAACGCCTCGATATCCTTCGGGCTGCGGATGCGATCGTGATCGACGAGATCCGCAAGGCGGGACTGTACGACGAGATCTGGCAGGCATTCGGCGTTCTCCCTGCGATCAAGAGCGTCGGTGTCCAGGGGGACGGCCGCACGTATGCCTACCCGCTGATACTGAGGGCTGTCACATCCGATGACGCCATGACCGCCGATTGGGCCCGGATCCCGTACGATGTTCTCGCGTCCATCTCTTCGAGAGTGATCAACGAGGTTCCTGACATCAACCGCGTCGCGTACGACATCAGCTCCAAACCACCAGCCACGATCGAGTGGGAATGAGCTCGGCTGGCGCCTCGCTGTAGTAGCTCGGCTGGCGCCTCGCTGTATGAGCTCGCAAGCTCGCGTATTGGCTCGGCTGGCGCCTCGCTTCCAGATTTCAGATGTTCTGGCCTCTGGCATCTGGCGTCTGGCATCTCACAAGCTTGTAATTCGGTCTCTGGGTCCCGGTAAGCTTGAGGGCAATGCCCGAGTTTCCCCTTCTTGATGAATTGAACCCGACTCAGCGCGAGGCTGTCGCCGCCACAGAGGGCCCCTTGCTTGTCGTTGCGGGTGCAGGGTCAGGCAAGACCAGGGTGCTGACCTACCGGATCGCCCATCTTGTTCGTGACCTTGGCATTTCGCCTTTCGAGATCCTCGCGATCACGTTCACGAACAAGGCAGCGGGGGAGATGAAGCAACGAGTCGGCTCCCTGATCGGGTACTACGGGTACGACATGTGGGTTTCGACGTTCCACTCCGCATGCGTGCGCATCCTGCGTCAGGAGATCCACCACCTCGGATACCGCTCGTCCTTCTCTATCTACGACGATGCAGACTCCACGCGTCTGATCACGATGTGTATCAAGGACCTCGACATGGATACGAAGCGATTTCCGCCGAGGCAGGTGAAGGCGACGATCTCGAAGGCGAAGAACGAGCTGATCGACTACGAGACCTATGCATCGTCAGATTCTGGCTACTACCACGAGCGTGTTGCCGACGTGTACCGGCTCTACCAGCAGAAACTTGTTGAGGCATCCGCTGTTGATTTCGATGACATCCTCAAGCTCACAGTGGAACTGCTCCAGGTCTTTCCGCAGGTCCTTGAACGATGGCAGAAACGGTTCCAGTACATCCTTGTTGACGAGTACCAGGACACGAACAGGGCCCAGTACATGTTCGTCAAGATGTTGGGCGAAAAGCACAAGAACGTGTGTGTTGTCGGGGACTCCGACCAGTCGATCTATGCGTTCCGTGGTGCAGACATGCGCAACATCATGGACTTCGAAGCGGATTATCCCGATGCCAAGGTCGTTGTACTCGAGCAGAACTACCGATCCACCCAAACGATCCTCGATGCAGCGAACGCGGTGATAGCCAACAACGCGGCCCGCGAACCCAAGCGGTTGTGGACAGACGAAGGATCAGGTGACAAGATCATCGCGTTCGAGGGGCAGGATGAACACGAGGAGGCTGCGTACGTTGCCGAGGAGATAGCAAGACTCCAGGACGATGGTGTCACTCTCAGCGATGTTGCGGTGTTCTACCGCACGAACGCCCAATCACGCGTGATCGAAGAGTTGTTCGTGCGGTTCGGTATCACCTATCAAGTCGTTGGTGGATTGAAGTACTACGACCGCAAAGAGGTCAAGGACGCCCTCGCCTATCTGAGGGCAGTCGTGAATCCCGACGATCAGGTGGCGATCAAGCGGATCATCAACGTTCCAAGGCGTGCGATCGGCGACACGACAATCGCTCACATCGACCGATTCACCGAAGCGAACACGATCGGGTTCCTCGAAGCGCTGCGGCGTGCAGACGAGATCGATGCGCTCACACCACGCGCTCAGAAGGCTGCGCTTGAGTTCGCTGCGCTGATCGACCGACTCGCACTCCGCGCAACAGACGGGCCCGAGGCGGGGCTCGAGGCTGTGCTCAACGATACGGGGTATCTGGACATGATCCGATCGGAGAAGTCGATCGAGGCCATGGGGCGTGAGGAGAACCTCAAGGAGCTGCTCGGAGCTGCTGCGGAGTTCGAGGAGACGGGGCCAGCATCGATGGGTCCCGATGACTGGAACGCGCTCGATGGCATTGGGAAGATCCAGATGTTCCTCGAGTCGATAGCGCTGGTTACAGCTACCGACTCCGCTCAGGACGTCGACAAGGTCACGTTGATGACCCTTCACAACGCGAAAGGCCTCGAGTATCCGGCGGTGTTTCTCACGGGGCTTGAAGACGGAGTCTTCCCCCATATGCGTGCCCTTGGCGACCCGAAGGAACTCGAGGAGGAGCGGAGGCTCTGCTACGTGGGGATTACCAGAGCTGAAGCAAAGCTGTATCTCACGAGGGCTTGGAGCAGGAACACCTGGGGGCAGAACAACTACAACGGACCGAGCAGGTTCCTTTCGGAGATCCCCGAGCATCTCATGGAGAAGGCGGAACGCGTCCGTCGGTCAGCAACGATGGAGGCTCGTACACCGACGAACGCGGTCTCTGCAACAGACATCTCCGTGGGCGACAGTGTTACTCACTCCCACTGGGGTTCTGGTGTGGTGCACGAGATCGTTGGGAGCGGTGACCGCGCGGAAGCTGTTGTGGTGTTCCAAAGCCATGGTTCAAAACGCCTCCTTCTCGCATGGGCCCCCCTCGAGAAGGTCAGCTAGACACACGTGACGTACGTATCGCGGTTTGTGATGCTTGCTGTATGACAGTTGTTGCTATTCGTGTTCCTGACGAGGTTCTTGAACGACTCGATGAACTCGTGCATCCTGATGGGTATGCGACCCGAACTGAAGCCATTCGACGAGCGATCGACGTGTTGCTTGATGCGCACGAACGATCCGTCATCGATCAGAAGATCGTGGACGCCTATACCCGAATGCCTCAGAGCGATGACGAGCTGGCGGTTGCCGATGCCTCCGCACGGGCTCTTATCGAAGATGAACCCTGGTGAGTGAACCGCTGAGCAGAACACAGAACACAGAACACAGAGCGGATGGCGGATGGCGGATGGCGGAGGGCGGAGAGCGGAATCTCAACCAGCGAAGACTGACTCCTTGAGCCTCTGATCCGGCGTGAAGGACTGGGCTGCGGTGACGACAGCAACAACCGTTGACGACACGGCCACGGTCCCCAGTACCAGGTACATCACGACGAGTTGGATAATGACGGCATCGATCGGATCGACGCCCGCGATGAGGAGTCCGGTCATCGCTCCTGGCAGTGCGACGAGCCCGACGATCTTCGTTCGTTCGATCTGGGGGAGAAGCGCAACTCGTACCGAGTCCCTGACGACGTAGTGGGCGGCTTGCTTCGAGGAGAATCCGAGGCTCAGCAACCCCTCGACCTGCATGCGGTCGTCAGTCATCTTCCTCGTCACCTGATCCGCAGCCACAACTGTTGCTGGAAGCGCGTTACCGATGGTGATCCCGGCCACAACGATCAGTTGGATCGGCTCTGCCGGGAGCACACCGAATCCGAACACGATCAGAAGTGACACTGCAGTCGACCCACCGATCGAAAGCACAGCGGCAGGAAGGACCCTTGGAGACTTCGCACGCCGGCTCGTGACGAAGGCAGCAATGCCAACCATCGTGATGATCCACACGGGTGCAAGGTACGCGCCCAGAGTGGACGACAGGACGAAGGCGAGAAGCACGCCAACGAGCACGAGTTGGACTGCGGCGCGCACCGAGGCCCAGATGATCGCCTTCCCGAAGCCGAGCCGGAGATATGCCGACACG
>Ga0164313_10001629_pt1 | contig 19907 bp, 18 predicted proteins | sample GuaBasSedimGuay4_FD_113735 | JGI IMG/M metagenome (GOLD analysis project Ga0164313, IMG submission 113735) | Subseafloor sediment microbial communities from Guaymas Basin, Gulf of California, Mexico - Guay4, Core 4569-4, 0-3 cm | ecosystem: Environmental > Aquatic > Marine > Hydrothermal vents... | reverse complement strand
TATGACAAGGATTGCGTGTTACGATGTGATCCGAGACATGAATCGGTAACACCAGCCTGAGACACGCCGTGAACCCATCCATGGGGGCTCGACACCCGCATCCGACCACCATGGATGGTGGAAGTGCAGGTTTTGCAGGAGCAAAAAACCTGCCATGCGGGAGACGGTCTCAGGCTGGTGTTCCCAATCCACGTCTCTCATAGTTAACGGGGCAGCAGTGAATTCTACCGGCTCAATTAACCGACGTATCGCTAAGAAAGTCAGTAATCTGTTTTTGCATGTTTGCATAAAAAGGGTTGTAGCGCAGGCGCAACATGTTGCTGGCGTGAATATTAAGAATACCTTTTTCTCCTTTTGTTTCCAGCAGGCCGATGTGCAAACCTTCGGTTTCTTCCGGTTCGGCGCCGTACAATGAATCTGTTGGCGGAAACGGCAGCGCAACGTGGGACAATGAATAAACGTGATCCGGCCAGACCATGTCGGTCTGGCTGGTGGTTTGACTGCCATCAACCCGGTACCAGCGATGTGCCAGCACGGCGTCAGAATCTACTGATACGTTGGTAAATAATGTCAGATCAAAATTCAGCCGGCTGCGTTTCAGCAGGGCGCGGTATTCCACTATAGGGTCTTTTTTCAAAAACAGGGTGAAAGTTTCGTGGCGATTGATATCAAACAAGACAAGCTCATTGCCGTTGTTCTCAAGCTTGTCGAACAGCTGTGTTACCACGGCGTGTGTTGATACGGTTGCATCGACCAGTGACATCAGCGCCAGCGTTCTGGGAAATTTTTCAGTGCCGCCTGAGGTCTTCAGTGCTGCTATTTTGCGATCGATTTCCAGTGTCAGGCGATACATCAGATCGCCGGCATTAACCGCAAATGAGGTGTACTTATAGGGGTCATACTCAGGGCCGATATCGTTCCATGCCAGTTTATCCAGCCCCGGTATAGCAGACAGTCGTGACTGCCAGATAGCCAGTGCGGCAACAGCGGTTACCCCGATGGCTGGTGAGATTAATACCATGGCATCGGCGCGACGCAGTTTGTTGTTGTGCAGGGCATCGAGTGAATAGTTGACCGCCAGCGCTGCTCCCATGGAATAACCAAGCAGATACAGTGGTTGTTGCGAATCGATTTGTGTCTCGACATGGTTCACTGCAAGTTTTACAGCAGCAGCCATATCCTGCCAGCTGCTGTGAACCAGTCCCGATGGTGCGGTGCCGTGTCCGGGCATACGCAGAGCCAGTACATAATATCCCTGTTGATAAAGCTCTGTTGCCAGTGTTCTCAGGCTGTAGGGTGAATCGGACAGTCCATGTAACAGCAGAATGCCGCCCCGTGGTTGTGCCGGCGCCATGATGAAACTGCGGTTCCAGTTTTTCGGATAGTGCGTCGGGTCGGCCAGGCTGTTTTTTTCAAAGCGGTTTAGCTGACTTCTGGGCATTGTCGACGGCGTATTGTAAATATCTGTTTGCAGTTGTTCAAACAGCTTGTCTTCGAGTCTCAGGTAGTCGTTAAACGAGGTGATTTCAGCCAGCTTATCTAAGCTGTACTCCTCGTCCAGTTCAACAGTGTGCCAGGGATGCAGATCAGGGCGGCTGTCCATTATATAGATGAAGACAAAAACCGCGCTCAGTACAGCGCCCAGTGTAGCGAACAGCAAAGCCTGTATTATCTTCATGCTGTATTGTTTAAGGCCGGGCGGTAATGTCAGTTTCATTTTACGACGTTAGTATGAAGATTCAGATCAGCGGTCGTCGGCTGATTTATCTGTCGTGACCGGGGTATTAATTATCCCTGGCTGCAGTCGCCAGTAATTTTTACCGCTGGGTTTGAGCTTGCTGCGTTCTGCTGCCGGTTTATTTTTATTTAAAAGTTGGTAAAGGTCAGCAACCACTTCGTCATTGTACAGGTGATAAAGATGACCGGAAGGATATTGTACCGGCACATCGGAGACGTCGATAATCTCTATACCGTCCAGTTCCTCCAGGTGCGTGCCGGATTCACCCAGGCGGGGATAACCGTGAAGCTGTCTTGAAAGTGCCAGTGGGTTGTCATGTTCAGATACATAGATGCTGATGTTTTTTACCAGCGGTTTTATCTGCGGCAAATACTGTTTGAATATGCCGGCATCAATATCGGCAGCGAGCAGTACGAGCTGGTTAATTAATGCTTTATTTGCACCCTTTGTTAGCCGTTTTTCGCTGGCAATTCTGATCAGTGCCAGCATGATGCCGCGTGTGCCGAGGCTATGGGCGGCGATATTGATATTGCCTGCACCATAACGCTTTATCATGCCGTTTAATGTTTCCTGTAACGGCTCTACGCTCCAGTACAGATCGGCTTCATCTTGTGTATAGTTCACTATTACGCCGTCAGACGGCCAGCTGAAAAGCACAAAACGTCCGGCCAGATCAAGAGAGCGTTTAAATTCAGCGGCCCTTTTGCAGCCGCGGTCAAAGCTGATATAAAAACCGTGGGTATACAGGATCGGTTGTTGCACACCTGCGGTTTTATCAAAATCCATCCAGAAATCTTCGATGGATAATTCCGCAATAGAATCGATTTTCAGTATGTCTTCCGGGAAATAAAAGGGTACGTTTTCGGCAATAGACTTTAATGTTTTAAATTGTGTTCGGGAAACATCACAGTAACCGGCACGCAACATATCGCGCTTACCGCCAAAATACTCTGCCGCATCTTCGCTGCCGGTTTTGTTGCGCAAGGTTAAAAATGGAACGCTGTGATGTGACTCGTTGCCGGTCTCCGATGGTGTTTTAGTATTGTTATCGGATGCATATGCTGTGGTGATAACCGCAAGTAGAATAACGGGTAAAATAGAGGGCAGCTTATTCATTAAAAAGTATATTTGAATATATTGGTCCTCGGTCTTTCCAGCTCATATTCATTTTGCAATAAACTGCGCGTGGTCGGATCGTCCATCGTGTCGTAATCGTATTCAGGAAAAAACTGGGCTTTAAAACGAGGTTTGATTTCAAGTTCTTTCTGGTCTTCTCGCCAGGGGTTATCCTCTTCCGGTGGCGTGCGCCATTGATCGTTATCGTCATAAACCATATCGGATAAAGGAGTGCGATAGGATTCCGGTAATTGTGTAATGCCATTTGTTTGCGCAAAAACAGCAGTGCTGACAAAAAACAACAATAAAACGCGGTGGTAGTGACCAGGTTTAATTTTTTTACCGAAAAAATCATCGGCCGCATTGTTGTTTAGCTGGCTAAGTCTCATTTTTCTTTTGCGACCTGGCTTTGCCATTTAAGGCTGTCAAACCAGTATTGATGAGAGCTGTTAATCCATTCATCGGCTTCATGAGCAACAATCCATGAATTTAAAAAGTTAAGCATTTCCTGGTTGTTCTTTTTAATGGCAAATGCTTCTTTTGTGGTAAGCAATGGTTTTTTAAGCGGCAGGTCTACCTGGTCCGGATATTTTAAAGCGATAAACTCTGGTACCGGTGAAGATGATATAAAGGCATGTACCGAGCCATTAACCACTGCTGAGGTTGCATCTTTAGCGGTTTCTCTTAAATCCAGTTTTGCTTTGGGAAAGACTTTTCTGGCGAGATCGGCTGACACGGTGCCTTTTACTGCAGTGATGTATATTTTTTCATCGTTGAGATCTTTTATGCTGCTAAAGTCTTTGGTCAGGCTTAGACAGGTTGCCAGGCTATAGCCCGAGCTTGCATACGGCTGGGAGAAATTAATTTCCAGCGCGCGTTTGGCGGTAACAGAAAGACCGGAAGCAATGATATCAATTTCGCCTTTTTTTAACGCGGGAATCATTTTATTCCATTGATATTGCTTGAATTTAACTTTTACGCCCATGTCTTTGGCCAGTTGATTGGCGATATCGATCTCAAAGCCAATTAATTTTCCTTCTTTGTTTTTCATCACCCAGGGCGGCAAAATTGAGACGCCAATTCTTATTTCTCCCTTTTTTTGTATACCATAAAAAATATCACTGTTGTCGGAGCGGGCATACGCTCCCTGGCTGAATGCAAGGGTAATCATCAGTAAAAAAAGTTGCCTGAAAAGCTTCATTGAAAACCTCATGGATGGATAATTTGTTGGCTGTTGTTATCTTGTCTTATTTGATTGTTGAGTGCAATTAGCGCATGGCAGTTAGTTAGTACCTGCTACTGATAAGCTCTGGATATTTGCATTTACCGGTGAGTAACGTCTGGTTTGGCTAGAATCAGGACGAACTATTTTGCAAAAAAACACTGAAAAAGCTGAAGTTTGAATAAAATTGATAGTTTTTCAGGTGCTTGCATGTTTTCAGGCTGTTTCACGATGAAGAATAAACCTTGTCGAAGTCCACATATGTGTCGCACATTCCTGTATAATCCGCCGGCTAAATTAGCCTGTTATGCCTGATCAGAACCTGTTTTCGGTAATGATAGTGATTGAAGCCTGAAAAAATATCTTTTTCAGGTCGACAATCAATTAACAGCCAGAACCATAATATAAACATTTAACACAGAAAATCACGAGTAGTAGAGCCATGGCAGACGTAGACTTAAGCAAATATAGAAATATCGGCATTTTCGCCCATGTGGACGCTGGTAAAACCACAACGACAGAACGTATCCTGAAGCTGACCGGTAAAATTCATAAAACCGGTGAAGTACATGACGGTGAGGCGACTACTGACTTCATGGAACAGGAGCAGGAACGTGGTATTACTATTCAGTCTGCAGCAACCAGTTGTGAATGGAATGGCCACCGCTTAAATATTATTGATACTCCTGGACACGTTGACTTCACTATTGAAGTATACCGTTCATTAAAAGTACTGGACGGTGGCATCGGTGTGTTCTGTGGTTCGGGCGGTGTTGAGCCGCAGTCTGAAACAAACTGGCGTTATGCCAATGAGTCTGAAGTTTCCCGTGTCATTTTTGTCAATAAACTTGACCGTATTGGCGCCGATTTCTACCGCGTGGTTAAACAGGTAGAAGATGTGCTGGGTGCTCACCCTCTGGTTATGGTTTTACCGATTGGTATCGAAGACCAGTTCAAGGGCTGCGTTGACCTGTTAACACGCAAAGCCTGGATATGGGATAACGAGGAAGATACCACGGCTTACCGTATCGAAGAACCGCCTGCAGAGATGGCCGAGCAGATTGAAGAGTGGCGTGAAAAACTGATTGAAACGGCGGTTGAGCAGGATGATGCGGTGATGGAGACCTATCTTGATGGTGAAGAGCCGGCAATGGAAGATATCAAACGCTGTATCCGTAAAGGCACACTGACCATGGACTTCTTCCCGACTTACTGTGGCTCTGCGTTTAAGGACAAAGGTGTTCAGTTAGTATTAGATGCTGCTGTTTCTTACCTGCCTGACCCGACTGAAGTTAAACCGCAGCCGGAAGTTGACATGGAAGGTAATGAAACCGGTGAGTATGCAATTGTTGACCCAGACAAGCCATTACGCGCACTGGCATTCAAAATTATGGATGACCGTTTTGGTGCCCTGACCTTCGTCCGTATTTATTCCGGGCGTATGGATAAAGGTATGACCGTGTTAAATACCTTTACCGGTAAAACAGAACGTATTGGTCGTATGGTGGAAATGCATGCAGACGAGCGTATTGAGCTGAGCGGTGCGCAGGCCGGTGATATTATTGCCGTTGTTGGTATGAAGAATGTACAGACAGGTCACACATTATGTGATGAGAAAAACCCGGCAACGCTGGAACCCATGGTATTCCCTGATCCGGTTATCTCAATTTCAATTTCACCGAATGACAAAGGTGCTTCTGAAAAACTGGGTATCGCACTGGGTAAAATGATCAAAGAAGATCCATCGTTCCGCGTAGAAACCGATGAAGACAGTGGTGAGACCATCCTTAAAGGCATGGGTGAGTTACATCTTGATATTAAAGTGGATATTCTTAAACGTACCCATGGCATCGATGCAACTATCGGTAAACCACAGGTTGCATACCGTGAAACCATTACCCAGCGTATTGAAGATTCTTATACGCATAAGAAACAATCAGGTGGTTCCGGTCAGTTCGGTAAGATTGATTACGTTATTGAGCCTGGCGAACCCGGTACAGGATATGAGTTTGAGTCAAAAGTAACGGGTGGTAATGTACCACGTGAATTCTGGCCAGCGATTGAAAAAGGTTTTAAAAAAATGTCTGATCGCGGAGTACTGGCAGGTTTCCCATGCCTGGACTTTAAAGTGACATTAATGGATGGCCAGTTCCACGCAGTGGATTCCTCTGCTGTAGCGTTTGAACTGGCTGCTAAAGCAGCATACCGTCAGACCATGCCAAAAGCAGGCCCGCAGTTGATGGAGCCAATCATGAAGGTTGATGTATACACACCGGAAGATCATGTCGGTGATGTGATTGGTGACCTAAATCGTCGTCGTGGCATGATTAAATCACAGGAAGCAACACCCACAGGTGTGCGTATTAAGGCCGAGTGTCCGCTAAGTGAAATGTTTGGTTATATTGGTACATTGCGTACCATGACTTCCGGACGTGGTCAGTTCTCTATGGAATTCCTGCATTATGTAGCAGCGCCAAGAAACGTGTCTGAAGATGTAATTAAAGAAGTGAAGGAGCGCGAAGCGGCTAAGTAAGTCATTTCGAGTTACTCTGAAAAAGCCGGCTCAAGAGTCGGCTTTTTTTTGCTAGAGATAAAAGATATAAACATTCTCACCACAGAGGACACGAAGGACACAGAGAGAAACATTTTTTATATTAATCATAGCTTTAGAAATTCTGTCATTGCGAGCGAAGCGCGGCACTAATTTTTTCAGGAGAAAAATTGAATGCGTTCTCAGCAGCCCGAAGGGTGAATTACATGGAAGTAATTCATAATCTTATTGCAGAGAGCATTGTCGCTTAAATGATTACCGCACATCTCTCACAATGACATAAATAAAAAACCTCTGTGTCCTCAGTGACCTCTGTGGTAAAAAGCTTTAAAGGCAAAAAATCCAATGACAATTGAAACAAGCTGGTTAATTGGCTTACATATACCTGCGCAATTTATGCCTTCGTTTGTGCTGTGGTCCAGCAATATTTTATTCGTCTGCATATTATTGTTCGCCGCCACTAAAGTTGAATTCAGGCAATTATTAAATAACAAACCGGGCCAGCATGTCTATTTTGGTGCGATGGTGATGCTGCTATTACTGTGGGGGCTAAAAGCCGGGGTATCACCGGGCCTGGGTTTTCATCATTTGGGCGCAACACTGTTTACCCTGATGTTCGGCTGGCCACTGGCAATTTTTGGCCTGGCAACACTTTTGCTTGCCTCTGTGCTTTTGCAGCATAGTGAATTGGTTGCTCCCGGCTTAATCGCTCTGGGTGTTAACGGCTGTTTGAGTATAGTCATACCTGTGCTTACAAGTTACGCGGTTTTAAAGCTGTCACAAAAATATTTACCGGATAATTTTTTTATCTATATATTTGTCGTTGCGTTTTTTGGTGCAGGCATCGCTGTCGCTGTCAGCCGTTTATCTTCAATTGTCTTATTAGGCCTGGTTAACGCTTATCCGGAGGTCAAATTAATTGAAGAGTCACTGCTTTACACGCCATTGTTCATGTTCCCGGAAATGTTTATCACCGGCATGCTGATCAGTGTTTTTGTGGTGTATAAACCGGAGTGGGTTATTACCTTTGATGATGAGCGATATATCATCGGTAAGTAAAAATAACCAGTTTATTCCGGTTGTGCATATTCTTGTTAGTCAGTTTCCACCCCACAAAGCCGACTCTGGGGAAATAGGTCTGACAGAGCCAGAACGATTCAAAGGCCACCTTGAAAATTGTCTATAAAATATTCAGTGTCTTTCCCCTATGTGCGATCACTGTTTTTAAGTCAACGATAAATATCGTTGACTCTCTGTTACACTTATTCGTTAGTGTATAAAATAATCTAAATATTAGATGTTACTGATATATACTATAAGGTCAGACGGGGACGTATGGTGACTTTTTTATTATATGTAAAAAAGGACCATATCAAATTAATCTTCAGGAATATCTATGGTTCATCCAATTATCGAAACTCTTCTTTGGAGGCATTCCACCAAAAAATATGATGCCGGCAAAAAAATCCCTGAAGAGGATCTTGACGTGCTCTTTGAGGCGATGCGCCTTTCTGCATCATCCATTAATTCTCAACCATGGAAGTTTGTGGTCATTGAAAGTGAAGAAGCAAGAAAGCGCATGAGTAAAACTTTTGCTCAGAAACATCAATATAATCAGCCTCATGTTTTTGACAGCTCACAAATTATTCTCTTTGCTTACAACCCACGTTACAGCCGTGATGACTATGCCAAAGTGGTGGATAAAGGCATTGAAGACAAACGAGTCAAACCTGAAGATCGAGAGAGTGCCTTTGCTGTCTTTATGTTTGCCGAGCAAAATACCGATGAAACTGGAAACACAAGCGCCTGGACAAAAGCACAAACCTATCTTGCTCTTGGGAATACGCTACACACCTTAGCGCGTCTCAAAATAGATTCAACACCTATGGAAGGTATTGATATTGATTTAGTGAATGAGGAATTTAAAAAGGAGCTTAGCGGCTATCAATGCGATGTCGCTTTGGCTATTGGTTACCATCACCCTGAGGATGACTTTAATTCAAAACTTCCTAAGTCACGACATCGCTTAGATAATATTTTAGTGCGAATATAAGTAGAATTTGTGGGTATTTAGTTATGCCGACAAGTCCATCATAATGTTGAATTTATTACTGCCAGGGTTACTATGACCACAGACAATGTAGAGCCTCAGGCCTCACAGCCCAGCATTCTTTCTTTTGTAAAAGACCTGCCAAATTTGTGCTCACTTGCAGGATTGGCCTGCACCCTTTTAGCTATTTATTACAGTATTTTGGGCGTTTATGCCGCAGCAATGATCGGTATGATCTGGGCTGTTGCCTTTGACTGGGCGGATGGTCTTGTCGCAAGAAGAATGAAAGGACGGACAGGTGACGACCGCGCTTTTGGTGGGCAACTTGATGTTTTAATCGATATTGTCAGTTATGGTGTTGCGCCGTCTATTCTTCTCTTGAGCTATGGACAATTTGAGCCTGTATTTTTAGTTGGCGCTTTTTTAATGCTGGCGGCCAGTGCAATACGGTTGAGTTATTTTAGTACCTTTGGTCTTGCGGGTGGCACGAAATACACCGGCCTGGCGCTTGATAACAATAATATAATACTCGTTTCTGTTTTTTTATTGGAAAGTATTTTTAGCGGGGGCGTTTTTACTGTGATTCTGTACGCTAGTGGTCTTGGTCTTGCTGCTTTGAATGTATCACAAATAAAAACACCAAAACTTTCTGGAAATCCGGTCAATGTTTATATCCTTGCTATTTATACTCTCGGGATAACTGCTATCTATAGCTGGAAACTCTTATAGAAAACAACGAGATTGACAAAGGATATTTACGAAATTTATTTTGCTGTAGGAGTCAAATAACATAATGGTTGTATATACAGTTGGTACCTTTGATTTGTTACATGTGGGGCATCTTGCTTTACTGGAATACTGTAAGACACTCGGTGACACAGTCGCCGTTGGTGTTGCTTCTGATGAGGTAGTCATGCTGTATAAGCCGAATATCCCTGTTATCCCTCTCGATCAACGAATTGAAATGCTTAAAGCATTAAGTTGTGTCGATATTGTTATGCCATATCATGAACTTGACTACTTAACAGTGTGTAAGGAAGTAAAAGCGGATATTTTTGTTATTGGTGAAGACTGGGGAAGGAAACCTCATAACAAAGGTGTCGAAGATTATATGAAAGAACACGGCAGAAAAGTTGTTCAGGTTCAATATAATCCAAGAACATCATCCACTGAAATAAGGAAGACAGTTATTTCAATAAATAATACGGGTAAAAGAAATTAATTTTTCATAGGACAATAAGGAATCAATGGGGTCCGACTCAATGCCAGTAAGTTAAGCTATTCTGTGCAAATGTCTTGCCGGCAACGCTATCGCTTATGCCGGCCTACAGGGGGGCTCAGCATTTTTGTATGCCAGCATAAGGCTTTGCCGTTACCTACATGGATGTAGGTAAGGTGCGTGAGCAGGAGCGGAAGCTTTGCCGGCGTGACGCTAACTTATTTGCATTGACTCTGACCCAAAATATTCGGTAACCGAAGTATATTTGGTGGCTGTTTATGTGTTTTTTTTGAGCTTGTCACAAAATATTCATTTAATTGAAATATTCTGTACATATTTTAAAACTATTCTATAACTAGTTTATGTGACTATTATGGGTAGTGAAGCATGGTAAATAAAACAATTCTAGTGGTGCTTGATGGCCTGGCTTATGAAGCCGCCGAACAATGCATGGGTTTTCTTCATGCTCTTAAAGAGCAGGGAACAGCCACTGTTTATAAGATGCAGTGTGAGTTACCATCTATGTCTCGCCCACTGTATGAGACAATTCTCACCGGTGTTACCCCAGCCCTGAGCGGTATTGTAAATAATCAGGTAACACGTAACTCCAATCAAAAAAGTGTCTTCAGTTTAGCTCGTCAGGCAGGGTTGACCACTGCTGCGGCTGCGTTCCATTGGTATAGTGAACTGTATAATTGTAGCCCTTATGATGCCGTGCGCGATCGCCATACCCAAGATCCAGAGCAGCTAATTCAATACGGTTGCTTCTATCACGGAGAGCACTATGCTGATAGTTATCTATACCTTGATGCAGAATGCTTAAGGCTTCGTCACGACCCAGATTTTCTATTAATACACCCAATGAACATTGATAATGCAGGACATAAATCGGGTTTTGATAGTGCTCATTATCGTAATACGGTACGTCAATCAGATGTCGAGTTATCTAAATATCTTCCTACGTGGATTGATGCCGGTTATCAGGTTCTGATTACGGCTGATCACGGCATGAATGATGATAAAAGTCATGGTGGAGCTCTCTCGCAAGAACGCGACATACCATTTTTTGTGATTGGCAAGCGTTTCTCTCACCAACAAAATTGTGCGCCTAAGCAAACTGAAATTTGTGGTTTAATCTGTGAACTGCTGGGTATACAAGATTACAACAAGCCGGTAACTGATAATTTATTGCTTAATGATCAATCAATAGGTCGGCATTACTTGAATTCAGTGGTTTCATGATATTGCTCAGGTGCTATTCTTAAATAGTGGCAAAAGTGTGTCGATTAACCGGTTGATATGCTCTTCGTTGTGTTTTGCTGAAAGCGTTATTCTTAAACGTGACGTGCCTTCCGGTACGGTCGGTGGTCGAATGGCGGTTACCAGAAAACCTGAATCAAATAATTGCCGACTGATCTTTGTGGCTTTTTTATCACTACCAATAAGTAATGGCTGTATGGCTGTTTGACTGTTTTCAATGCTCAGGTCTGTCTGGCTGCAACAGTTTCTGAAATAGGCAATGTTACTGTTTAAGTTTTGCAGATGTTCTGCTTCGTTTTGTATGATACTTAAACTGCAGCGTGTGGCTTCAGCAATGGCAGCTGGCATTGCAGTGGTGTAAATATAGGTGCGTGCTTTCTGGATAATGGTTTCAATTAATTCATCACTGCCGGCGATAAATGCGCCTGCAGTGCCCATGGCTTTACCCAGGGTCGCCATGTAGATCGGTACGTCTGTATGGTTTAATGAAAAATGCTGCAGGCAGCCTTTGCCGGTTTCACCCAGCGTGCCAAAGCCGTGCGCATCATCAATCATCAGCCAGCTGTTAGTTGCTTTACACAAAGTGGCCAGGGCAGGTATGTTGGCAATGTCGCCATCCATACTAAAAACGCCATCGCTTAATACCAGCTTTTCCGGCGAGTTATCAACTTTTTGTATTTTCTGTTTAAGGCTGGAAACATCATTATGCAGGTAACGTTGCAGCCGCGCGCCGCTGATTAAACCGCCGTCGATTAACGAGGCGTGGTTTAAACGGTCCTGAAAAACATAATCGCCCTTTTCAACTAATGCCTGGCATAAACCAAGGTTGGCCATGTAACCGGTGGAAAATAAAATGGCGCGGGGGTAACCGGTAAATTCGGCCAGTTCTTCTTCAAGCTGATGGTGTGCAACTGAGTGGCCATTGATCAGGTGTGCTGAGCCGCTGCCAACGCCGAATTTTTTTATGGCCTCGATGGTTGCCTGTTTTATTTGTGGATGATTGGCCAGGCCAAGATAGTCGTTGCTGCAGAAACTGATGACGTTTTTGTCATCAATTAAAATTTCGCTTTGCTGCGGGCTTTTGATTATGCGACGTGAGCGGTAACGATGCTGTCGTTTTCTTTTATCGAGTTCCTGGCTAAGATCTTTCAAGGGAAAAGCGGAAATTTCTCAGCAGGAGCATGCTGATTGCTTACCGGTTGCTTCAAATACGTTTTTTGTGTTCAGGCCTAATTTATCAAACAGCTGCTGGTCATGGCTCTCAGCCGGGTTATCAGTGGTTAATAATTTATCGCCATAGAAAATAGAATTAGCACCGGCAAGAAAACATAAAGCCTGGGTTTCATCTGACATCTCTGCGCGACCGGCGGATAAGCGCACCACGGACTCCGGCATGATGATTCGGGCGGTTGCAATGGTGCGGATAAATTCCAGTGGCTCAAGTTCATCAACACCATGTAAAGGTGTGCCTTCGACCTGAACAAGCATATTGATCGGCACGCTGTCCGGGTGCTGCGGCAGGTTTGAAAGCTGCTGCAAGAGGGAAACGCGGTCGGCACGTTCTTCGCCCAACCCTAAGATGCCGCCACTGCAGACGTTGATGTTTGCGGCTCGAACGTGCTCAAGTGTATCGAGTCGATCCTGGTAAGTACGGGTAGTGATGATGTCACCATAATGTTCGGGTGAGGTATCCAGGTTGTGATTATAATAATCCAGTCCGGCGTCTTTCAGCCGTCGGCTTTGTTTTTCTGTCAGCATGCCCAGGGTAACGCAGGTTTCCATGCCAATATCTTTTACCGCGGTTATCATGTCAATAACCTTTTCCAGGTTTTTATCCGTCGGGTTACGCCAGGCCGCGCCCATGCAGAAGCGGCTGGCGCCATTGTCTTTTGCCAGTTTGGCTTTTTCGATAACCTCATCCAGCGGCAATAAACGTTCACGTTCAACTTCCGCGTCGTTTTTAGAGCTTTGTGAGCAGTAGCCGCAGTCTTCAGGGCAGGCGCCGGTTTTGATGCTTAATAAAGTGCTGACCTGAACCTGGTTGGGGTCAAAATTTTTCCGGTGAACACATTGAGCCTTAAATAACAAGTCGTTAAAGGGTAATTCAAACAGTTCGGAAATTTCCTGCTTTGACCAGTCGTTGCGTAATACAGGGGGGCTTAATTCTGACATAATGAGTGCTTCTGGTTATAATCGAACCTATTTTACACTACACGGATGGTAAGCCAAAATGGAACTTGGACAAAAGTTGTTATCAAATTTGTTTCCTTCGCGATGTATTCTTTGTCGTCAAACGGTGACGCAGAGCTTTGAGATATGCCCGGATTGTTACCAGGCGCTACCGCATAATGAAATTTGTTGTCTGTCCTGTGCGCTGCCACTGGCAGAGGATATCAATAATACGGTGTTATGCGGATCCTGTATCCAGAAGAAGCCGGCTTTTGATTATGCCCACAGTCTGTTTCGCTATGAAGATGACGTTATAGGGCTTGTGCATCAGCTGAAGTTTGCTGAAAAAATCAGTTTTGCGCGGAGCATTGGTGAAATGCTGCTGACGTTACTGCTCAAAACAAACGAAAAACCGGATTGTTTACTGCCGGTGTCATTACATAAGTCCCGTTTGCGGCATCGCGGCTTTAATCAGTCGATTGAAATATCCCGTGTACTTGCCAAAAATCTTGTCATACCGATTGAACATACTGCCGTAATACGCCACCGAAGCACCACGTCTCAAACCGGTTTAAATGCAAAACAGCGTCAAAAAAATATAAAGGGTGCGTTTAGTGTGGTGGCTAAATTAAATTACAAACATGTATTAATCATTGATGATGTGATGACTACGGGAGCGACTGTTAACGAACTGGCCAAGGTGTTGAAAAAGAATAATGTGGAACGTGTTGGTGTATTGAGCATCGCGCGTGCGCCTTTGAAAACATAGTTTTAAGTTTTAAGTTTTAAGTTTTAAGTTTTAAGTCGTAAGTCGTAAGTCGTAAGTCGTAAATTGTAAGTGCCAGGTTTTTAAGGTTTTTACTTATAACTTAAAACTTACAACTTAAAACTATCATAATATTATGGGAAACTGATAGTTCAGAAACACCCCGATAAATAACGCCAGACCAAGCCAGTTATTATTCAAAAAGGCTTTAAAACAAAGCTCATGTTTTCTGTCTTTGATTAAGTATTGTTGATAAACAGCAAATACACTGGCGGCCGTTACGCCAAGATAATAGAAACCGCCCAGCTCCGCACGGTGCCCGATGAGCAGTAAATTTAAGATGAGTAAAATCTGTATGATGCCGATAATTAACTTGTCCTGATTGCCAAATAAAATGGCTGTCGATTTAACACCAATCTTGATGTCATCATCATAATCCACCATGGCATACATAGTGTCGTAAGCCGTTGCCCATAAAATTGTGGCAAGAAAAATTAACCAGGTGATGGCTGTGATCTCATTTGCCTGTGCCGTGTAGGCCATGGGCGCTGACCAGCCAAATGCGGCACCCAGATGCACCTGTGGCAGATAATGATAACGTTTCATAAAGGGATAACTGGCTGCAAGCAGGATGCCGCCCAGCGACATCCAGATTGTCAGCTCATTCATAAATAACACCAGGATAAAAGCTGCTATGCTCAGCGATGCAAACACCAGTAATGTTTCTTTCTCGCTGATTTTTCCTGATGCAAGTGGTCGTTGTTTAGTGCGTTTTACTTTGCCGTCAATATGGCGATCAGCATAATCATTTATTGCGCAACCGGCAGAGCGCATTAAAATAACACCCATAACAAATACAAACAAAACCAGCGGGTCTGGCCAGCCTTCGGCGGCAATCCATAAGGCAATGAGTGTTGGCCACAGCAATAAAAAAATACCAATTGGTTTATCCAGTCGTGTGAGTTGCGCGTAGAGGGCGGCTTTCTTATAAAAGTGACTGTGTTGTAATGCGGAGCTTTGTTGCCTGAGCCTGGCTTTTAATGCCGCAAATGATGCTTCTAATTTATCGAGTATCGGGTGTTTGGCAAGATAATCGATAAATTTATCAGCTTGTTTTACTATAAATTTAAAAATTAACGGTAAGCTTTGGATGGCAGTTTTTAATTGATCAATAACGGTGTTAAATAAATCTTTTATAAATGTACTGCCTTGCTGCCAGAAACTTATTATTTTTGACAGTAAGCTAGAAACGGGTTCCGAATTTATTGGTGATTTAGTCATTATGTGTATTTAATATGAGACACTGTGCTAGTGATTTTACCTGATTCAGCCATATAGTAGCGAAATCAGTGGTATAGTTTTTCTCCTGAAAACTTTGTGATAATAAATCAGGGTTATCTTAAATTAATGAGCAGCAATTATGAAAAATCACTGCTGTCCCATTAACGGAATGAGATATTGTTGCCAACTGGCTATATGACAAGGATTGGCGTGTTACGATGTGGTCCGAGACATGAATGGTAATACCAGCCTGAGACACGCCGTGAACCCATCCATGGGGGCTCGGCACCCGCATCCATGCGGGAGACGGTCTCAGGCTGGTGTTCCCAATCCATGCCTCTACGAGTTAACGGGACAGCAGTGATGAAAAATATACGTACTTTTGAGAGCTTTACGCCAGAGATTAATGAAACTGCGTTTATCGATACAAGTGCGGTGGTTACAGGTAATGTATCGATTGGTGAAGACAGTTCTGTCTGGCCATGTTGTTCCATCCGGGGTGACATACATTCCATCGTTATCGGCGAGCGGACCAATATACAGGACGGTTGTGTTTTGCATGTGACGCATGACAGTGAGTATGCACCTGGTGGTTTCGGACTGAAGGTTGGTAATGAGGTTACGGTAGGGCATAACGTGATATTACATGCCTGTACGGTTGAAGATCTGTGCCTGATTGGCATGGGATCGGTGGTGTTAGATGGTGCGGTTGTGGAATCAGGGGCAATGATTGCTGCCGGCAGCCTGGTGCCGCCCAACAAGGTTCTGCAGGGAGGTTATATGTGGTTAGGAAGCCCGGTAAAAAGAGCACGTGAATTAACGGATAAAGAAAAAGACTTTCTGAAATATTCAGCAAAGCATTACGTGAGACTTAAGAACCGCCATTCTGGCTAAAATAGACACAGAATAATGTGTATTGTATAAAGTATTGCATAAGTATTCACCGTCAGTCTCAATGCCAGTAAGTTAAGCTATTCTGTGCAAATGTCTTGCCGGCAACGCTATCGCTTATGCCGGCCTACAGGGGGACTCAGCATTTTGTAGGCCGGCATAAGGCTTTTTCGTTGCCGGCGATACGCTAACTTACTGGCATTGCGGTCAGTTTCGGAGCTAAATGACGGTGAATACTTATGCAATGATTAATATTTATAGTAAAACGGCCATAAAGTTGCCTGTTTGTGACAAACTGGCAACTTCCATTCTTAAATATGGTTTATACTGCGACTTGTAAGTCATTGATTACCGATGGTATAAGTCAGGTGTTAAAGAGTAACGTAACCCCGTCAAACATAATTGATCTCAGTCGAAGTCTCCAGCAAAAAGAGACTGAGATTGAATTATTGCAGCAAACCTTTACTGAAATCGGCAGTGAGCTCGATCTGGACAAGGTTTTTCAGATTGCCTCAGAGCGTGCGTGCGAGTTAATTAATGCTGATACCTTATTAATTCCCATACTTGATAATAATTGCGAAACCTACACATACCGGGGTGGCGCAGGTAATAATGTTGAAGAAATTATTGGTGAATCATTGCCCGTACAGTTTGGTGTCTGCGGCTGGGTGTGGAAACATAAAAGACCCTGGTGGCAGGGCATGCTGGATGAGCTGAGTGAAGAAGAAAAAAACCACTGGGGAAAAGAAGCTGGCAATATGATCCTGGTGCCATTACAGGGCAAACATCATTTTCTTGGTGGCATAGCCGGTTTAAATAAAAAGACTGGCGGTAACTTTGATAAAAAGGACTTAAGCCTGTTGCAACTTTTCGCCAGTATCGTTTCCATTGCCATAGAAAATGCCATGGCGGTTAAAAGCATCGAAGCCTCTCATGAATTAAATGAAAATTATCGCTTAGAGCTGGAAGTTTTAAATAAACAGCTTGTCGAAAGCAGCAAAGAGCTTGAGTTCCTGTCGTTATACGATCCAGTGACCGCTTTGCCTAATCGCTCATTATTTTATGATCGCTTTACACGTCATTTGACAGAAGCTATACATAATGAAAGTGCTGTTGGTGTTTTGCTGATCAACATTGATAGCTTTAAGGATATCAATGACGCGCTGGGTCATGACCGTGGCGATGAATTATTAAATAAAATCGCCAGACGCTTTGAAGCAGAGATTAATAATAATGAAACCCTGGCGAGTTTAGGTGGTGATGAATTTATTATTGTTTTACCGAATCATGACCAGGAAAAAGTAATTAAGCGTGCCGAGAAAATTATAAATAGCCTGAGCCATGCGTTTACCATGGAGCAGCATAAAATAGTCCTTAATGTGAGTATCGGTATCACTTTTTATCCGGAGCATGGCATCACAGTCAGTGGTTTGTTGAGCCATGCTAGTTTTGCCATGTACGAAGCAAAAAATAGCAAGCTTAATGTGTGTGTCTATAACCCGGATAATGATCATTTGTCGCAGGGTCACCTGGCAATGGTTGCTGATGTGCGCAAAGCATTGAATGAAAAACAGTTTGAGCTGTACTACCAGCCAAAAATAAATGCAGCAAGCGGCCGGGTCACTGCGGTTGAGGCATTGGGGCGCTGGCGCAGCAAAAAACACGGTAATGTACCGCCGAAAATATTTATCAGTGTGCTTGAGCAAAATGGATTAATTAATGAGTACACTTATTGGGCGATTAAAACAGCATTAAAAGAAGCCAGGTCATGGCGAAGAAGTCGTGGCGCGATGCGTGTTGCAGTCAATCTGTCACCGCAAACATTAATGCATCCTGATTTTAAAGATAATTTTGACCGGATTATTAAAAATAAACGCGATGGTGAATTACTCACTTTTGAAATCACCGAAAATCTTTTTCTCTCAGAGTTTGATCGTTTGGCTGATGTTCTAATGCGTATCTGTTCACTTGGAGTGGAATTATCCATCGATGATTACGGTACCGGTTATTCCTCTTTGAGTCGCTTGCGTCGTTTACCGGTAAGTGAGTTAAAAATTGATCAGTCTTTTATAAAAGAACTGGTTGATAATAAAGATGACCAGGCAGTTGTTCATTCTACAATTGAGCTGGCGCACAATCTTGGATTAAGTGTTGTTGCTGAAGGCGTGGAAGACCAGGCCGCGCTCGATTTGTTAGTCAAGCTGGGTTGCGACACCGTGCAGGGTTTTCTGGTTAGTAAACCGTTAACGCTTAAGCAATTTAATGCGTTTGTGGATAATCGTACAAACCGTATTTAATCGCAAAAACCGAAAAAAACAATTCACCACATATGTGGTGAATTGTTTTTACTTCCCTTAAGCATATTTCTCGCTGTGCTACCCGTGTTTCTTAAGGTGTTCTTACAAAGTTTATCAAAGACTTTTAAGTTGATATGCATTAAGGATTGTTTAAGAAAAGTTCGCTACAATCACCGACCTCTCTAAATCACAGTGTTTTTTTATGAAACAGTTTATTTTTACCGCGCTACTTGCTTTATTTTTTTTAAGTCACAATAGCTTTGCGGCATTTGAGCAGGCACCAGATATCGATCTTCCCTGTATTGATGGCAATGTAAAGCTTGCTGAGCTAAAAGGGAAAGTTGTTTACCTGGATTTTTGGGCATCGTGGTGCGTACCCTGTAAAAAATCATTTCCCTGGTTGCGTGACATTAAACAAAGTTATGCGGACAAAGGTTTTGAGGTGGTAGCGGTCAATCTTGATAAAGATAGAAAACTGGCCGATGCGTTCCTTAAAGAGGTGGATGTGAACTTCGTGGTCGCTTTTGATGAGAGCGGAGAAAGTGCATCAAGCTACAAATTAAAAGGCATGCCGAGCAGTTTTTTAATCGACCGGGATGGCAAGCTTTACGCCTCACACATTGGTTTTAGAGAAAAAGATAAAAACAAGCTGGAGCAGGCTATCAAAGAACTGCTGGCTAAATAGTGGGTAATCTTAAGATGAAAAAATGCTACGTATTCGTTTTTATTGCATTCCTGTCAGCTTGTAGTTCGATGGGGGTGGAACCCTGGGAGCGCGATTTACTGGCTAAAGATTCAATGCAGCTGGTTCCGGATTATTTTGATAACTTTTATGATGAGCATATTTATTTTAGTAAGGAAGCATCCAGTGGTGGCCAGGGAGTTGGTGGCGGAGGTTGCGGATGCAATTAAATAATATAAAAGCCGGGAATATTAAAGGCAAACTCACTCTTGCTACCTGTTCATTGCTGCAGGTAACTGCATCGGCAGCACAGGCAGCTGATTCTGAATGGGATATTGATACGGCCGTTCTTCTTTATAGTGAGAGTGATAGCCGTGTTAGTGCCTTTGAACCGGCTATTTATGCAGGCAGAGATATTGGTGATGAAGGTGAACGCATCGACCTTAGATTAGTGATAGATGTTTTAACCGGTGCTACACCTAACGGTGCGCATGCAGTTTCAGATGCAAATGGCGCACCTCAGACATTTACAACACCATCAGGTAACGGTAGTTATAACGCTGAAGCGGGTGAAACGCCACTTGATAGTAGCTTTATGGATACCCGTGCAGCCGCGGGTGCTCACTGGACCTTGCCTGTTAACCGCTTATCAAGGGTTAAACTTG
>Ga0164313_10001628_pt1 | contig 19915 bp, 22 predicted proteins | sample GuaBasSedimGuay4_FD_113735 | JGI IMG/M metagenome (GOLD analysis project Ga0164313, IMG submission 113735) | Subseafloor sediment microbial communities from Guaymas Basin, Gulf of California, Mexico - Guay4, Core 4569-4, 0-3 cm | ecosystem: Environmental > Aquatic > Marine > Hydrothermal vents... | reverse complement strand
TCAGGCGTCAGCCTTGACGATACGGCCACGAAGGCGTGGGTACTTGGTGGGGGCGTGTGCGTAACACCATTCCCTGCGGTTGTACTGGCTGAGTCTTGTCTCGCAACTCGACTCGGCGCACGTACGATCGTCTGAATAGGTCTTGGGTGCCCTGGTCGCACCTGTGAACTTGCGCCCCTTGAGGGATGTCTCTTGCATGCTGATCTCCTGATGTTGGGAGCCCGAACGTCAGCAGTCCGGATCCTGTGTTTGTCGTTCCTGTTGTAATAACGCTCGGAGGTTGTCAAAAAGTTCCTCAGAAGGTTCAGTTCTTCCCCCTGTGGCGATTCTTTCCTTCAACTGCGTCTCAAAGGCGAACGCATCCATGCATGATCCGCACCGCTTGAGATGCCACTGGATCCGCGTCTTGTGCGTTCCTGTCAGCTCGTCATCAATGTATTCGTATATGTATTCGATCGCTCGATCACAAGCGCTCATGAATCTGGCTCCACTATTCCGCGGTCAACTGCCACGTTCCATAACTTCCTTTGGAGCGCTTTTCTTCCCCGATGTAGTCGAGACATCACCGTTCCTATCGGAACGTCGAGAATCTCAGCGATCTCCTTGTACGAAAAACCTTCCACATCTGCGTACAAAACGGGCAATCTGAAGTTCTCAGGGAGCGATTCGATCGCAGCGACAATGTCCTCGTCAACGAAACTGTCAAGAGCCTCTATCTCAGCGGACATCGAAGCCCCGGATTGTTCACCCAGCCGCTTGTAGAGGTAGAGATCCTGGAGTTCTCCCAGTTCGACCTCCTGGGGACGGCGCTGCGCTTTGCGGTACTTGTTGATGTAGGTGTTGGTGAGGATGCGGTAGAGCCATGCCTTGAGGTTCGTGCCCTCTTGAAACGACCCATAGGCCCGGTATGCCTTGAGATAGGTCTCCTGCACGACATCTTCTGCATCGGCCGGGCTCCTGGTCATCCTGAGCGCCGCGGAGTACAACTGCCCTGCATACTGCATCGCATCCGCTTCGAAGTTCGCCTGATCAGCCATGAGGGGAGGATACCGGATACCAGAAACCAGACGCCAGAAGAAGATCAGAGAACACAGACGAGAGAACACAGACGAGAGAACACAGACGAGAGAACACAGACAAGAAGTTTTGCGGTCTCTGCTCTCTGCTCTCCGCTCTCTGCTCTCTGCTCTGTGCTCTCTGCTCTCCGGTCTCCGGTCTCCGGTCTCCGGTCTCCGGTCTCCGGTCTCTGCTTCCCGTTCTCCGCTCTCCGCTCTGTGCTCTCTGCTCTCTGCTCTCTGCTCTCCGGTCTCTGCTCTCCGCTCTCTGCTCTCTGCTCTCCGGTCTCCGGTCTCCGCTCTCCGCTCTCCGCTCTCCGCTCTCCGCTCTCCGCTCTCCGCTCTCCGCTCTCCGCTCTCCGCTCTCCGCTCTGTGCTCTATTCTGCTATTGCTATGGCTTCTTCCAGGGAGAATCTCTTCTCATAGAGCGCTCGGCCGACGATGGCGGCCTCGTACCCGCTATCACGCAGCATCGCGAGATCATCGAGGGTTCCCACTCCTCCGCTCGCGATCAGCGACAGACCAGGGGCGATATCGCGGACCGTTTCGAGTATCTCGGTATTCGGACCGTCCATGGCGCCGTCACGTTCGATGCCCGTTACAAGTGCGGTGTCGACACCCGCAGCCACAACCCTCTCGACGACGCTCGGCAACGCAGCTCCGCCATCAAGCCATCCCGAGCCAACAGCCATGCCTGCCCGTACATCGATAGCTGCGACCACGGCCGATGGCCCAACCGCTTCGACGATGTCCGCAAGCGCCTCTGGATCATGGACTGCCACAGATCCAATGACCACCCTCGACGCTCCACAAGCCACGGCCTCTCGGGCAGTGGAACTGTCACGGATCCCACCACCGATCTGGAACCGGACACCCGTATCGCCGAGACTTCGCCACAGATCTTGGGAAGGCGAGCCAGAACGCGCACCTTCCAGGTCGACGACGTGAACGATCGACGCGCCGCACCTGGCCCAGGACGACGCAACACTGGCAGGTGAGTCGTCGTATGTGGTGACAGCGCCGTAGTCACCTTGGAATAGTCGCACGACGGCCCCTTCAAGGACATCCACTGCAGGAATGACAAGCACGATCTCTCCGTGACGATAGCGTTCTAGTGTGCTAACATGCTAGCACACTAGAACGCTATCGTGGATGCTGGGGAGCCGGATCATGCCGACAGGACGAGACAACAACTGGGCCGACTCTGACGATGCACGGTCTCTCATCGATGCGATCGTCACGCTTGACGATCAGGACAACGCACAGCGTTTCCTTCGTGATCTGTGCACCAGTCGTGAACTTGACGAGATGGTGGCCAGGTGGGCCGTTGTTCGAGGATTGGCGCAAGGAACGTCCTACCGCGCTCTCCATGACACAACCGGTGTTTCCACCGCAACGATCACCCGGATCAATGACTGGGTTCGTAATGGGACGGGCGGCTACAGCGAAGCTCTCGAACGTCTCGGCATCGAGCAGGTGGACCGATGAAACCGGGAACGACGAGAGTTGCGGTACCGAACAAGGGGCGCCTTGCCGAGCCATCTGTCGACCTGCTGCGTAAAGCAGGTCTGCGCTTTGAGGTATCAGAGCGCGCACTGTCGGTACCTGTGCGCAACATGCCGGTCGAGGTGCTCTTCGTCCGTGCCGACGATATCCCTGAACTCGTATTCGATGGCGTTGCCGCATTCGGTATCACGGGCCTCGACCTCGTCGCAGAAGCCAGTTTGGATGTCTCGATCGTATCAGAACTGGGCTTTGGCCGGTGCAGGCTGACCGCTGCGGTCGACAGCGCTTCACCCGTGCAGTCGATCGATGGCTTTGAGGGGATGCGTGTTGCCACATCCCATCCCGCGACCGTCGATCGGTTCTTCGAGGACAAGGGAATCGCCATTACCACGATCCCCGTGAAGGGTTCAGTTGAGGTCGCACCGAAACTCGATATCGCGGACGCCATCGTGGACCTCGTATCGAGCGGTTCCACCATGATGGTCAACGGTCTGCGACCGATCGAGACCATCCTCGAATCCCAGGCGGCACTCATCGCCAGAGGCGACATGGCAGGATCTCCACTCACAACCATGGTGAGAGCGGTCGTGGCGGCCAAACGCCGGCGCTACGTATTGATGAACGCGCCGCGAGACCGTGTCGCTGCGATCGAGGAGATCATCCCCGGAGAGGACGGTCCCACGGTCGTGCCCCTCTCCCATGACGGAATGGTCGCGATCCACTCAGTTGTTGACGCTGACGACATGTGGACCGTGCTCCCCAAACTCGAAGCAGCGGGCGCCTCAGCGATACTCGTCCTCCCGATCGAACAGATGATCCCGTGATGCTCGATATCGAACGCATCGATCTCGCCATGATCGACCAGAGACATCGCCGGAACCTGACCACACGGTCAGCTGTTCCGGACCCCGGTGTGCTCGTGACAGCGACTCAGATCACAGGTGCGGTCCGCAGCGGCGGAGACGCCGCCGTGATCGAATACAACGAACGATTCGGTGGTGGTGCGCGATCGGGAGAACTCAGCGTTTCTGACAGCGAGATCGCTGCTGCATATGCTGGAGCATCGCCGAACCTGATCGTTGCTCTTGAGTCTGCGATCGCAACGATCACAGCTGTCCACGAACAACAACGACCAACCGACCTATCGATCGAACCCGTAGACGGTGTCACGGTCACCCGCCGCTGGTCGCCGCTTGACCGGGTCGGAGTGTACGTGCCTGGCGGGGGCGCGGCGTATCCATCGTCCCTGCTCATGGGTGCTGTCCCTGCTCAGGTGGCTGGCGTCACAGAGATCGCCGTTGCCTGCCCCGCAGCGGCGAACGGGAGCATCGACAGTGGCGTCCTCGCTGCCTGCCACATTCTCGGCATCACTGAGGTGTACGCTCTCGGCGGTGCTCAGGCCATCGGCGCACTGGCATACGGCACAGACTCGATACCCAGAGTTGACAAGATCGTGGGGCCGGGCGGCACATGGGTGACGGCGGCGAAACTGGCGGTGTTCGGCGCCGTGGGCATCGACCTACCGGCGGGGCCGAGTGAGGCGATCGTTCTCGTGGATGAGACGTCCGACCCACAGATCGCTGCTGCAGACCTGGTGTGCCAGGCAGAACACGGGCCTGACTCGATCGTTGCACTCGTCGCTCCAGACCACGCAACGGCGGATGCAGTGGTCGCTGCAGCAACGGCTCAAACGGACAATCTCCAACGCGCAGACATCATCCGGAAGGCGCTCGAATCACATGGCTTCATCGTTATCGCCCCCGACATCGCAGATGCCGTCAACTTCACGAACGAATGGGGACCAGAACATGTGTCAGTTCTCACACAGCACGCATCAGGCGTAGCAGATGCACTCACCCGCGTCGGCTCTGTGTTCGTCGGTGAGTGGACGCCAGAATCTGCAGGTGATTACGCGACGGGCGCGAACCATGTGCTCCCCACAGGCGGTCTGGCCGCATCGTACGGGCCGCTGTCCACCGAGGACTTCGGATCGTGGCGCCAGGTACAGGAATTGACACGGGATGGCCTGGAACGCCTCGCACCGACGATCAACACTCTTGCGGCACATGAAGGCCTGACAGCCCACAGCGCATGTGTCGCCATCAGACTCGAATCGAAATCCCTGGAGGAGAAACGATGACACGCACTGCATTGGTAGAGAGGAAGACCCGCGAGACCGATGTGCGCGTTGAACTCACACTCGAGGGAACGGGGGCGACGAACATCTCCACGGGTGTCGGCATGTACGACCACCTCCTCACGTCCTTCGGCGTGCACGGCCTGTTCGACCTTGACGTTGCAACGGTCGGGGATCTCCACATCGACGAACACCACTCCGTCGAGGACACAGCAATCGCCCTGGGTGAGGCATTTGACGTGGCACTCGGCGACCGGGCAGGCATTACAAGGTTCGCCAGCACCATGTTGCCGATGGACGAATCCATCGCAACCGTCGCGATCGACCTCGGGGGCAGGGCCTACACGGTTCTCGGCATCCCGTTCATTGCGCCCTCCATCGGGACGCTCGGCACCCAGATGATCCCCCACGCCCTCGAGGCATTCGCCGCAAGTGCGCGGATGACCCTGCACGTGTCCGCGACAGGCCGCAACGACCACCACATCGCAGAGAGCGTGTTCAAGGCGCTCGCGCGGTGCATGCGCAGCGCATGCGAGGTCGACCCGCGCCGCCAGGGTATCCCATCAACCAAAGGTGTCCTGTGAGCACCATCGCGATCATCGACCACGGTGCAGGCAACCTTGTGTCCGTCGTCAACGCACTGACGCGGATCGGGGAAGAGCCGGTAATCGTCACCGACTCGTCACAACTCGACGGGGCCGATGGGCTCATACTTCCTGGTGTTGGGGCAACCAGTCCCGCGATGAATCAACTCGTCGCTACGGGTCTCGATTCATCACTCCGCGCCTGGCAGGGTCCGCTTCTCGGGATCTGCGTCGGTTTCCAGCTACTGTTCGACATCTCAGACGAGGATGGCCAACCATGCCTCGGCCTCATCGGTGGAATCGTCGAGAAGCTTGACGCTGCAACGCTGCCTCACATGGGATGGAACGATGTGCGCCACAGAGACGATCCGCTCTTCGCAGGGATTCCGAGCGGTGAGCCGTTCTACTTCGTCCACTCCTACGCCCCCATTCCCGACCGGGGGGATGAGATCATCGCCACGTCGAACCATGGCGGCATCTTCGTCGCTGCAGCACGTTCGGGAAACCGCGTAGGGGTCCAGTTCCATCCGGAGCGCAGCGGTCCTGCAGGCCTGCATCTCCTCGCCAACTTTGCGGCGTCTGTCGCACAGGCTCGCCGTGTTGCGTAAACGGATCATCCCCTGTCTCGACGTGAGGGACGGCCGCGTGGTCAAGGGCGTGCAGTTCGTCGATATCACTGATGCAGGGGACCCCGTCGAACTCGCTGGCCGCTATGCGGCAGAAGGTGCGGATGAGATCTGTTTCCTCGACATCACCGCATCACATGAAGGAAGAGGAACCCTCCTCGAGATCGTGCACAGAACTGCAGCAACGGTGAACGTACCGCTCACGGTGGGCGGTGGGGTGGCAAGTGTCGAGGACATGCGCGCAGTGCTTCGGTCGGGAGCAGACAAGGTGGCCGTCAACTCTGCTGCAGTTGCACGCCCTGACCTGCTTGGCGAGTGTGCGGACGCCTTCGGACGTCAGTGCGTGGTCCTGGCGATCGATGCCAAATCCGACGGCGCTGGCGGTTGGGAGGTATGGACTCACGGAGGAAGACAACCAACGGGGATCGACGCCGTCGCGTGGGCCGCAGAGGGTGCCAGGCGTGGAGCAGGTGAGATTCTGTTGACGTCGATGGACAAGGACGGGACACGTTCAGGCTACGACATCGACCTCCTCGCTGCGGTGCGCAGCGCTGTTTCGGTTCCGGTCATCGCTTCTGGTGGTGCGGGAGACACACCGGATATGGTCGAGGCCCTTACGAGCGGTGGTGCCGATGCCGTACTCGCTGCATCGATCTTCCACCACGGCACGTACACCGTCGGCGAGGTCAAACAACGATTGGCGGCAGCAGGCGTTGCCGTCCGTGAAGATTCGGGGATCCGATGGCCATAGACACGACAACCATCGCGTGGGATGACAGAGGCCTTGTGCCGGTGATTATCCAGGACTCATCAACACGCACGGTGCTGATGCTTGCGTACATGGACCAAGAGGCTCTCGACCTCACGGTCGAGACAGGGCAGGTCCACTTCTGGAGCAGGAGCCGCCGTGAGATCTGGCGGAAGGGTGCGACCAGCGGCAACACCATGACGGTGAAATCGATCGGCACGGACTGCGACAGCGACGCCATCGTTGTACTCGTGCAACCTGCTGGACCGGCATGTCACACGGGAACCGTCTCGTGCTTCGACGACATCGGTGCATCAGCAGGTATTGATGCACTCTGGCGAACGATCAGCGAACGATCTTCAGATATGCCTGAAGGCTCCTACACCGCTGACCTCATCCGTGCCGGTACCGACGCAACCGCCCGCAAGGTCGTCGAGGAGGCAGGTGAAGTCCTCATCGCCGCCAAGAACCATCAGTTCGGTGGTGACCCAGAGCGTGTCATCTCCGAGACAGCCGACCTGCTCTACCACATGCTCGTCCTGCTGGCTGAACGCGGACTCACGCTTGGATCAGTCGAACAGGAACTCGACAGGCGAGCAAGGGCCGAGAACCGATAGCCGACAATCGAGTTTCAGTACATCGGCGCTATGTCCTTTCTGCTGTCCCCGCCGTGAGCGACGGGTGCGCCAGGGGTTCTTACAGTCCCCCCTTCAACCTCATTCACACGGACTCAGTCAGATGAGAGCTCGCTTCTTGCGTCCCTTTGAAGGGGACCTGCGAGTCTTCGAGCGAGGGGGATTCACCACGAGGCACAGGGCCTGTTGGCTTCGCGTTATCCCCCTGCATCGTCGCTAGAGCTCCTCTGCAGTCCCCCTTCAAAGGGGGACCGTGAGAGTTGTGGCGTGGACCGGTCACTCTTACGGGACGGATGCCGTGCTCGTGCAGCGCGTTCGGTCGCGACTCGATAGACCGTCCACCCGAGATAGGCGACATACCCCCCGATCACGATCCAGAACAATGAGACGTACATCTCATGCAACGTCATGGGAAACCTCCTTACCTTTCGATGTGATGACACCGTATCGAAGGGGTATGACAGGAAGTAGAAATCAGACGCTAGATCTCTTGTATCTCGAAGCGAGGCGCTAGCCGAGCGATCTGGAATTGAGCCGGAGGCGGGATTTGAACCCGCGGCCTACGCATTACGAGTGCGTTGCTCTACCCCTGAGCTACCCCGGCAATTGCGCGGTCACCGAAGAACGGGCCGCCATCGTCGGGCAGTGTACCGGGACGGTAGAGGAAGTAGACAGCTGGAATTTCGGTGGTGCGTACGCGCGCAGATGAACACCGTAATGCGCATGCATGGCCACTACCCCCAGCAAGCTGCCGTGCTCGATCCCAGGCAACCAGAGGGCCGCTCGACAGGTTCTCGACGAAGGCGGCACCCTCGCTCAGGAGAATGCCGCTCTACCTGCCTGTTAGACGTTGGCGATGAGTCTCCGAAACACAGCGATCGTGAGCACACGGCGCTCTGCTGACTTCTTCATCTTCCCGATCACCGGGACACCGGCCATCTGAACGAACTCCCATCGCTGACCGGCGAGCACGTTGAAACGGTCCGTCATGGCCTGCGACTGCCCATGAGTCGCCGCGGTCGTTCTGCCGACCATCTTCTCTGGGATCGACACAGCCTCAGTGTGATACTCGTACTGCATTCAATTTCCTTTCGTCTGGGCCACATACGCCAGCGCACCGATAAGTCCGGTGGCACCCGTGACCACGATCCGTTTCGTCATCACTCGTCCACCCATGGCGCCAGGTGGCCATCAACCACGTTGTACCAATCGTGCATCATGTCCCCGAGCGGATCGACACTGTCCACATAGTCATACCACCAGAGCGGCTTGTCGATCCAGATGTGGACCGCTGTGCGGTGGAAACCCTGCTCACCTGGCGAAAGCGAATGCCTCGTCCCGTGTATGGCGATGGGGATCAGTGGTGCTCCGGTCATCCATGCAAGCCACGCCGCCCCTCGCTTGGGTCGGTTCTCACCCCACGACTCGACCCTTCGCCCTTCGGGGAACAGCCCCACGATGTTGCCTCCGTCAAGGTGATCGATGGATTGACGCATTGCCCGCACGGGGTACCCATCTCGATCGAGGGGGATCGCCTGGAAGAAGTCAAGCGTGAGGTCGAAAACCTTCGACTTTCCGTAGAGATCATCAACGGCAAGGAAACTGGTGTACCTGTCGAGGTTCGAGATGATCAATGGCGGATCGAGGTGTGAGAAGTGGTTCGCCGCTATGACGGCAGGTCCAGTCCGAGGTATGTTGCTCCTGCCGGTGACCGAGAGGTCGAAGTAGGCCTGTGTAGCGACCCGATTCGGAATGCGAAGTACCCGATGCAGAGCCCGCGAGCCGACGCCATAGAGATCAGCCATCAGAGCCAAGATCAACGAACAACGCCGCAAGCGCCAGCTGTGGCCGCTGGTTCGCTCGCAGGGATTCGATCGCGTCGAGCACTCGTTGAACGTTGCGAACCGCTCGTGTCGTGGTCACCTGCGTCAACGAGGAGACCGCAATATCCGTGTTCTGGACCGGGGCCCCGAACTGGGCAGCAGCCGTATCCCGGTAGAACGACGCCAGAAGCTCTAGACCGGTTGCGTACAGGGCATCCGATGCACGTGCAAGCTCGCGTTGTTGTCGGTCTGTCACAGCTCTCGGGACGGTGCTCGATCCGTACTGTGTCTCGATTTCATGCTCCTGACGCCGCTTGACCGCCTCAAGGAGCGGTTCGGTCGATGCAAGTACCGTGGTCACAAGGTTGTACGCATCCCCGGGGTGATCAGTGATCTTGTCCGGGACGCTGAGCCATGCATCGCGAAAAGTAGCGACAGATGGCTCCGTTGCAAGGGCAACCGCAAGGCCAGGGCGGCCTCCGGCGATCCTTGCCGCTTCCCTGGCCCTGTCTGGCGTGATCCCCTGTTCGATGAGGCCAGCAGCGATCTCAGCCTCTGGCACCCTCCCAAAGACAATCGTTCGGCACCGGCTGGCAACAGTCGACGGAAGATCATGCTCGGATTCAGCGACAAGCACGAAGGTCGTCGATGCGATCGGCTCCTCGATGGTCTTGAGAAGAGCGTTCGCCGCCTGGTCGTTGAGCATCGACGCTTCCTCGAGGAGGAACACCTTTCGGTCAGCCTCGAGAGGGGAACGAACAGCACTCGCGACGATCGATCGCGCCTGATCGACGGTTATCGACGTCCGGCCCTCCGGGGCCACGAGAATCAGGTCGGGATGTGATCCTTGCTTCGCTCGACGCACGACCTCGGCATCGTCTCCACCTATGAGCGCCGCGGCGAACCTGCGGGCCGCAGTTGCCTTCCCCACATTGGACGGCCCGACAAAGAGATAGGCCTGGGCGGGAGAGGCGAGTTCTGACATCAGCAGATCAAGCACTCCACCATGTCCGACGAGGTCAGCGAAGGTGGTCATGACTCGATCCGAAGTGCTGTGATGGTCTGAGCAACAACATCCTCAAGCGGGAGCGACGCGTTCACGACAACGAACCTGTCAGGTTCGACAGCAGCAAGAGCATCGAATGTGTCTGCCACCTCGCGATGGAACTCCAGTTTCTCATCACCGATCCTGTCACCGACCTTCTGTCGCCCGAGCCCAATTCGGGGATCTGCACGCAACAGGACGACCGTATCTGGCCATGTGCCGCCGATGGCGATGTTGTTGAGCGTTCGCACATCGTCCAAATCGAGGCCTCGGCCACCCGCCTGATAGGCGAGCGACGAGTACGCCGACCGGTCTGACAGGACCCACGACCCGGCTGCGAGCGCCGGATTCACCTTCTCTGTTACAAGTTGTGCCCGTGCAGCAGCGAACAGGACCGCCTCCGTCATCGCGAGCGGCTGATGGTCACCGGAGAGGAGGACCTCCCGGATGTGTTCCCCCACGTCAGTTCCACCAGGCTCACGTACACGAACAACATGGTGGCCGTGGGCTTCGAGGACGCGAGCGATACGGTTGGCAACCGTCGTCTTTCCTGCCCCTTCGATCCCCTCGAAGGCGATGTAACGCCCAGTGTGTGTGCCGTGTTCCATGTCGTCGGAGGCTACCGCTCTCAATTCACCGCTCTCCGTCCCAGGCCGTATTACGTAGTACGTATTACGTACTACGTCTTCTTCCTTTTTGGTGCCGGCTTCTTCTTCTTCTTCTTCGCCGCAGGCTTCTTCTTGGGTGCCGGACCCTTGGCCCGTTTCTCTGCAAGGCGGTCCGAGGCGAGTTCGAGGGTCACGTTCTCGACCGTCTCGGCCTTGCGGAACGAGACGTTCGTCTCACCATCGGTCATGTACAGCCCGAACCTGCCGTCCTTGATCAGGAGTTCCTTCCCTGTCACGGGATCTGTACCCAACTCCTTGATCGGTGGCTTCGCGCCCCGGCGTTGTTTGGGCTTTGCGAGGAGTGTCGCCGCACCCTCGAGTGTGAGAGAGAAGATCTGGTCCTCGGATTCGAGGCTACGCGTCTCCTTCCCCCACTTGATGAACGGCCCGTACCGACCATTGAGCGCCAGAACCTCTGCGCCATCATCGGGATGAGCACCGACAACACGCGGAAGGCTCAGGAGTTTCACGGCTTCGTCGAGCGAGACGGTGCCAGCCTCCATCGTCTTGAACAACGACGCCATCTTGGGTTTGGCATCTGAATCGGGATCACGCTCTCCGAGCTGCACATAAGGCCCAAACCTGCCGACCTTCACGAAGACTTCGAGTCCGCTCTCCTCGTCAGTTCCGAGCGAACGCTCATCGGCTGGTGCGTCGAGGAGTTCCAGTGCCCTCTCCATCGTGAGTTCGTCCGGTGCAACATCCGGAGGGATCGATGCTCTCCGTTCGCCATGCTGAAGGTACGGTCCGTACTGGCCAGCGCGTGCAACGATCGGCTCACCATCGGACCCCATCCCTATCGGGAAGGAGTTCACGGCCTTGGGGTCGATCCTCTCGAGCGCCTTCTCCGAGACGAGGTCCACGAGACCGTGTTCACCGTTCCCGTTGTAGAAGGAATCAAGGTAGGGCACCATCTCCTGGTCGCCTGAGGCGATCCTGTCCAGATCCTGCTCCATCCGTGCAGTGAAGTCATAGTCGACGTAGTCCGAGAAGTACTGTTCGAGCAGCCCAACGACGCTGAACGCCCTCCACGTCGGGATGAGTGCTGAGCCCTGCTTTCTGGCGTACTCGCGATCGACGATCGTGGTGATGATCGACGCGTAGGTCGATGGTCTCCCTATGCCAAGCTCCTCGAGACGTTTGATCAGTGATGCCTCTGTGTACCTGGCGGGCGGCTTCGTCTGAGAATCTGCGGGTAGAAGATCCACAAGAGCCACCTCGTCACCCACGCTCATGTCAGGCAGATGGGTCTCCTGATCGTCAAGCGCCGCCTTGGGATCGTCCGCCCCTTCAACATACGCACGGAGGAACCCTGGGAACGTGATGGTCCTTCCCGACGACTGGAACCGACAGGATCGTCCGTCGAACGTGTCTGCCTCTATCTGGACGATCACGCTCTCACCACTGGCGTCCTTCATCTGGGATGCAACAGTGCGCATCCAGATGAGTTCGTACAACTTCGACTCGTCCGACGACGGGCCGAAGTTGCGAGCAGCAACGTCCATGTCCTGGAACTGGTCGCCCGCCGGCCTGATCGCCTCGTGGGCTTCCTGGGCGCCTTTGGCCGCCTTGCTGTACACCCTGGGCTTGTTCGGAAGGAACTCCGCACCGAACTTGTCTGCGACAAGTGACCTGGCCGCCGCAATGGCCGATCCGGATAGGTTCGTTGAGTCGGTGCGCATGTAGGTGATGAACCCAGCCTCGTAGAGACGTTGGGCCGCACTCATCGTGCGCCTGGCTCCAAACCGGAACTTACGGCTTGCTTCCTGTTGGATCGTCGACGTCCGGAACGGAGGATACGGGCGACGGGTGTATGGCTTGGCCTCGACGTCCGTGACCGAGAACGTTGAACTCGAAAGACCCTGTGCAAGGCCGATCACGTCGCCAGGAGAGAGCAGAAGCCTGTCCTTCTTCAGCACACCATCCTTGCCAAAATCGGAACCATCAGCAATGCGGGCTCCGTCCACTGTTTTCAGGGCAGAGGGGAACTCGTCTCCACTGGAGGCAAGGATCGCCTTGAGGCTGGAGTAGCTTGCCGACACGTGGGCGATCCGTTCGCGCTCGCGCTCGACCAGGATCCTCGTGGCAGGAGATTGCACCCGCCCCGCTGAGAGGCCTCGCTCAACCCTCCGCCACAGCACCGGTGAGAGCTCGAATCCGAAGAGCCTGTCGAGGATACGGCGTGTCTCCTGGGCCTGGACCAGCGGGACGTCGAGATCGCGTGGATTGGCCGCGGCTTCCTGTATCGCCCGTTTCGTGATCTCGTGGAACACCATGCGGCGGACGGGAACCTTCGGCTTGAGCACCTCGAGGAGATGCCACGCAATCGCTTCTCCTTCGCGATCTTCATCCGTTGCGAGATAGAGCTCGTCAACGCCCTTGAGGAGCTTCTTGAGATGGGTTACCTGCTTCTTTGAACCATCGGTGACGATGTAGATCGGTGTGAAGCCGTGATCGACGTCGATTCCGAATCGAGTCGACTTCCACAGATCCCTCTTCGAGGGTGGGAGTTCGGTTGCACGTGCGGGGATGTCACGGATGTGGCCCACCGATGACTCGACGACGAAGTCATCACCGAGGTATTTGTTGATCGTGCGCGCCTTGGCCGGCGACTCAACGATGACGAGTTTCTTGGTCATTGCAGCTCGGTTCCTCGAGGTTGATGTACACCATTACGGGCGATCGTCTCGCCTGTCAAGAGGTGTGATGCTCGGCAAACCTAGCCGATGTGCGGGGCGAATCCTCCATGGAGACGTTCAACGACCCGTTCCCAGGTGAATTCCTCCATGACAAACTCCCTGCCTTTCTGACCCATCTGAACGGCTCGTGCCGGGTCGTTGAGTAGCAGCTCAAGACCCTCTTGAATGCCAGACACACTCGATACGACGAACCCTGTTTCGCCAGGGATCACGGTTTCGGGGGACCCTCCAGAATCACCGGCAAGCACAGGGATCCCCGTCGACGCTGCCTCGAGGAACACCAACCCGAGACCTTCAACCTCGAGTCCTCCCCATCGGGATTTGCACGGCATGCAGAACACGTCCATCGATTGATACAACCCTGGTAGCTCCGACCATGCAACGTCCACTTCGAATCTCGCGGTGACGCCAAGTTCGTTGGCGAGTTTCCGGATCCCGTCCTCTGTGCGACCCGTGCCAACGAAGAGCACCTCTACATCGCGATCGAGAGACGCCACAGCCCGAAGCAATCGATCCTGGCCCTTTCGCGGCACGAAACGCGAGACACACCCAACAACGGGCACAGAGTTCCCTGGCGCCACCTCCGGTGGTGTGAACGTATCAACCTCGACACCTGCGCCGAGGAACTCGACCGGCCGATGCGACAACGCTTCGACCTTGCGGGCCGTGAATCGGCTCACGGCGAAACGTACATCCGCCGCGGCAAGTGCCCTCCCAAGCGCCTGGCGTGCACCAGGCACAGACCCCGGAATCGTGATCTCGGCTCCGTGGCTCAAGATGCCGAACGGGACACCTAGTTCCTCACGCAGCCACGGACCCATCCACGGAAGCGGATGTGGCGCTCCGAACAGGATGGCATCTGGCTTGAAGGCCTTCCCGGCATCGCGTACGAGTTGGCGCGTCGAGCGGTCCGGCAACATGTACGGCCGACCCCCGCGCACAACACCGGTCTCGGGTGCGTCGACCCGTTCGTCACTCGGAGCAACGACAAGCGTCTCGCCGTCATAAGCATCGAGCAGGTTCTTGAGGTACATCTGGATCCCGCCGGGCTTCGGCGGAAAGTCGTTGGTGACGAGAAGCAGGCGCACGGTCAAAGACTCATGTGTGGTGCAACGTTGTAGGACGAAAGCATCGTCCTATCCCCCGCGTAGAGCACGGAGGTCATCGAAGTGTTGCGCGCCACGGGAATACGGTTCCTCTCGGTGAACGACAGGCCAAGGATGTCGACGACGTATGCCCTGATCGCCGCACCGTGTGAAACCACGCCGAGATCTCCGTCGGACTCAGAGACGAGTGATGTGATCGTCCGCGATAGCCGGGTACCTGCCGCGGCAAAGGTCTCTCCCGTACCGCCTCGCGGCAGGTCGATCTCGTCCACGAACACGCTCGTGAACAGATCAGGGTCGTTCGCAGCGACCTCCTCATAGGTGAGGTCCTCCCACGACCCGAACGACATCTCCATCAGGCCATCGGTTGGTACGGGCTCGACACCTATGGAGGTGCCGATGATCTCGGCCGTCACCATCGCTCTGCTCAACGGGGATGTGTACATCTTGGGGACCCTCGGTGCGTGTACGGATGCCTGGGCAGCCTGTCTACGGCCGGTATCGGTAAGTGGGCTGTCCGTACGCCCCTGCCACCGCCCTGCCATGTTGCCCTCGCTCTGGCCATGGCGAAACAGCGTCACAGTTCGTCCGTCAGGCATGAACTGCACGGAGGGTTCCGCGAGGTGTGTTGCATCGTTGAACATCGTCAACTGTGGGTTGCCATCGTCTGACACAGTGATCTCGGTGAGGCCGGTGTTGGACGTGACGGTCATCGCCGTTGCGAGCCCTTTCCGCCCAAGTACATGGGACAACAATGCCCATATCGCACCGCCGTGGGTCACAACATGTGCATGGTCGCCGTCTGACATCCCTGCCACGAGATCCCAGAAGGCCGCAACGATACGTTCGCCGAAAACTGACATCAGCTCGCCTCCGCCAGGTGCCACATCCTCCCCCGCAAGGAACGCCTCCATCTGCTCGGGATACTCCTCCATGATCTGAGAGGTCGTCTTCCCCTCCCATGAGCCCACACCGAATTCCCGCCACTGCCTATCGGTGACGACGGTGTCAGAGATGGTGGATGCAGTCCGTCTCGCACGATCGAGGTCCGAGGAGAGCACCACATCTGGACGGCTATCGGCAAAGCGATTCGCGAGAAGATCGAGTTGGGCGATGCCTTGGGGTGACAAGCCGGTGTCGAGCGTGCCCTGCCACATGTGGTCACGGTTCGCGTTCGTTTGTGCATGTCGTATGAGGGTGATGGTCTTTGCCACTCGACGCTTCCTTGAGGTTGGGCGTAGGCTAGAACCATGCTCGCTGCACCAGTTCTCGCCCAAGCCGAACTCAACCTCCCCGAGGGAGGTGGCGGCGAAATCATCGTGTGGCTGATTCTTGCAGCCGGGATCGTCGGCCTCTTCCTCGTCATCAACCGCACACGGAAGCGTTCCTTCAACGAGTACATGTCACGAGCCGAACGCGAAGCAAAACTGAAGGCAGACGACCCGGATATGAAGCAAGACAGCTAACCGCATTCCGCATTCCGCATTCCGCATTCCGCATTCCGCGAAGAATCATGCACTACCAGTCGGGCACAACCGACTTCGGTTTCTGGCAGATAGCGGACAGCGGACAGCGGATGGCGGACGGCGGTTGGCGGACGGCGGAAGGCGGTCGCCCTATCGTCGCCATATCTCTCTGTTGAATAGGATCAGGATCGGTAGGATCTCGAGGCGACCGATGATCATCAGGGATGCAAGTAACCACTTCCCTGCTGCCGGAACAGCGAGGTAGTTGCTCGTCGGGCCGACCTCTCCCAGACCCGGCCCGATGTTCCCGAGCGACGACGCAACGGCGGACACTGTGGTCACGATGTCGAGGTTCGATCCACCGGCCCATCCGATGATCGCCAGCAGGAACGTGCCCGTCATGAACGCGAACATATAGAGAAGGAAGAACGTCTGCACCGTCTCGACGACGAGATCCGGCACAGGAACGCCAGCGACCCGCGTGACGAATACACCACGAGGATGGATGATGCGGCGCACATCTGTGCGCGAGGCCTCGGACAGGATCTGCAGCCGATCTGTCTTGATCGAACCGGCGGTCGAACCGGCCATTCCGCCGACGAACATCAAGCCCACGATCAGTATGCCGAGGGCAGGAACCCAAAGACCGAAATCGGCGGTTCCGAAACCTGTCGTGGTCACGATCGTCAACGATGTGAAGAGTGAGTCTCTGATCGTGTCAAGAACGGGTCCGCCCCATGTGCCGATGGCCATGAGGACCGCGGCCACGGCGACAATCCCGAGGTAGACACGCAGAGCAACGGATCGGAAGTACGCCAACTTGTCGCGCCTCAACACCTTGTAGTGCAAGGCGAACGACACACCGGCCAGTGTCATGAACACGATGACCACCCACTGCGAATATGAGGAGAAGGCTCCAAGCGATCCCGCATTGGTGCTGAAACCCCCTGTCGACATCGTGGTCAAGGCATGGTTGAGAGATTCGAAGAACGTCATCTCGCCGAACCACAGGAACAGGACCTCAACGCCCGTGAGCGCCACGTAGATGAGCCACAGCCGTTTCGCGGTTTCGCTGAATCGTGGCGTCAATCGGTCAGGCATCGGCCCTGGCGACTCAGCCCTCGCGAGCTGAACTGCGCCCATACCGAGAAGGGGCAGGATCGCAATGGACAGCACGATGATCCCCATTCCTCCAATCCACTGGCTCAAGGAACGCCAGAAGACGACACCATGGGACAACAAGCCAGGGTCAGAGACGATGGATGCACCCGTCGTGGTGATACCTGCTGCGGACTCGAAGATCGCATCTGTCAGGTTTCCGATCGATCCGGTGAGCAGGTACGGGAGGGTACCGGCGAGCGTTAGAGCGATCCATGCCAGGCCAACGGCTGCGAAGCCCTCACGGGAACTGAGTTCGCCAGGACGGTCGAATACGCGCCAGAGGACGAACCCAACGAACGTCGTTATCCCGCCAGCGAGGAGGAGGCCCGGAATCTGCGACCATTCCTGGTAGATCGCGCTGACGAAAACAGGCGCGAACATCGCGATACCGGTCGCGCCGAGAACCGCGCCGACGACGTGCAGGAGGTGTCGCCAGGACATGAGGTCAGCCCGATAGCTTCTCTGCGAGGACGATCGTCTCTGGCATCGTGATCACGATCAGGTGGTCGCCAGCCTCGATCATCGTATCGCCCCGAGGAACGACAGCATTCGCACCGCGCTGAACGCCTCCGATGATCATGGAATGGGGTAGATGCAACTCGGCGACCGTCTTTCCAATGGCGTCGCTGTTGGGTCCGATCTCAAGCTCAATGGCTTCAGCATCGGAATCCGCAAAGGTGACAACGGAATAGATCACACCCCGGCGCACGAACCGGAGTATCTCGTTGGCGGCGGACATGCGAGAACTCACAGCCGCGTCAATGCCTTCGCCTGTCACCAGGCTCACAAGTTCGGTTCGCGAGAAACGGGCGATCGTCTCCTTCGCCCCAAGCGCCTTTGCGGCGAGAGCACCGAGAACGTTCTCACCATCCCAGCCAGACAGAGCCATCACAGTATCGGCGGAAGCGACCCCCTCAGAGATGAGAACCTTGGGATCTGTGATGTCCCCACACACGGTCACCACGCCTGGTACCCCCTCTGCAATGGCACGGCACTTCGCCATATCACTGTCGATGAGCGTCGTGTGGATCCCGGAATCGGACAGAAGCTGAGCGGTCAGGCGCGCAAGGCGCGTACCTCCGAGCACCATCGCCTTTTCTGCAGGTGCGCTCGAAAGCTCCAGCCAATTGTATGCCTCAGCGATCCCGTCCTTGTGAGCCATTATCAGGATGTGATCCCTGGCATTGATGACCGTCGATCCCCGGGCGATTCGCGTGTCGCCGTGCCTGATCGTGGCGACGACGAGCCAGTTCCACCCCGACACGGAGTCGCGCAACTCCGCAAGCGTATGTCCGATGAACTTCGCACCGGGATCCACATGGGCACCAAGCAGGACGAGCTCACCACCAGCGAAGTCGATGCTCTCGGATATCCCACCGCTCTGTGCAAGCTTGAGCAGTTCACGAGCTGCTGCTTCGTCCGGGTCTATCACGAGATCCACACCGAGCGCCTCGACCTCGGCCTTGAGTTGCGGGTCCTCGACCCTGGCGACCTTTCTTGCGACGCCCAGCTTGGTCCCCGCAGCGCATGCGAGAACGTTGACCGCATCGGAGGAACTCACCGCGATGAGAAGGTCAGCAGCTTCGAGTCCTGCTTTCTTGAGCGTTTCGACGGATGCACCGTTGCCGTTCACAACAAGGCAATCGATCTCTGCTTGGGCCGCAACGGCACGGGCAGGGTCGGACTCGATCATCACGACATCCTGCCCCTCGTAGGAGAGCCGCTCCGCTAGATACGACCCGACCGCTCCCGCTCCAACGATGAAGATTTTCATGAGAACCAGACTAGGACTGTCGGGTGTGACAGCAGATGCAGGAGGACGGTCGACAGTTCACAGTTCACAGTTTCGCCGTCTGTGCTCTGTGCTCTGTGCTCTCCTGTCTCTCTTCTACAATATTCCGCCGAAGCTGACGAAAGCGGTTGCGAAGATCAACGAGACGATCGTCATCACCTTGATCACGATGTTCATCGACGGGCCAGAGGTGTCCTTGAACGGATCTCCGATCGTGTCACCCACGACCGCTGCCTTATGGGCGTCGGAACCCTTGCCTCCGAAGGCACCTGCCTCGATGAACTTCTTGGCGTTATCCCATGCACCACCGGCGTTCGCCATGTAGATAGCAAGGAGGAATCCCGATACAAGGGCACCTGCAAGCAGGCCACCGAGCATCTGGACGCTGATGAATCCGATCAGCAGCGGCAGTGCCACTGCCATGGCACCGGGGATCACCATCTCACGAAGTGAAGCCTTGGTGGAGATATCGACGCATTTGGCGTACTCGGGAACCACTCCCTCTTTGCCCTCACGCAGACCAGGGATATCACGGAACTGCCGCCTGACCTCCTCGATCATCTGGAAGGCTGCACGGCCAACCGCCTGGATCGTCATCGAAGCGAACAGATACGGGAACATCGCACCAAGGAACAATCCAATGACCACCTCGATATCGAGAATGTTGAACTCTTCGACGCCAACCGCCTTCGCAAAGGTGAAGAACAATGCCAGCGCCGTCACGGCAGCTGACGCGATGGCGAAGCCCTTGGCAACGGCCGCTGTCGTGTTGCCAAGAGAGTCGAGTTGGTCGGTCGCCTCGCGGACTTCAGGGTCCAGATCTGCCATCTCTGCGATGCCACCTGCGTTGTCAGCGATCGGAC
>Ga0164313_10001627_pt1 | contig 19916 bp, 21 predicted proteins | sample GuaBasSedimGuay4_FD_113735 | JGI IMG/M metagenome (GOLD analysis project Ga0164313, IMG submission 113735) | Subseafloor sediment microbial communities from Guaymas Basin, Gulf of California, Mexico - Guay4, Core 4569-4, 0-3 cm | ecosystem: Environmental > Aquatic > Marine > Hydrothermal vents... | reverse complement strand
TGGACACATCTTCCTGAGGGATGTTATAAATCTTGGATGCTAATTTAACGTAGACATCTTCACCGGCTCGGAAAGTCTCAAGCAAGTGACGCTCTTTCGCTACCCAGGCTAAGACCCTGGCTTCAATCCCTGCGAAGTCACAGACGATCAACTTCTTGCCTGGGCTCGCTTGCACCATCCCTCTGAGACAACTGCTCAGCACCCCAGGCACGTCGCGGTAAAACAGATTCACTGTCCCGTCGCGAATCGATTCGATCGCATCTTTAACTTCCCTCGGTTTCAGATTGCCCCTGGGAACGTTCTGGAACTGGACGCCTTTGCCACTCCACCTGCCGGTCGATGCACCGTGGTACATGTGGACTCCGCGCACCCGGCCATCAGAACATGCCATCCGTTTCATCGCTGAGTATTTCGCAGTGCTACTAAGGGACAGGCTCTTCCTCAAGCTGAGAACATCCAGAACTTCAGGCTCGTAGTCCAGCTCCATATGCTCTTCGATCGTCGTCTTTTGCAGGTTCCCAAGGTTGACTCCCATGTCGATCAGCCAACTCATGATCCGTTGGGTCTGCTTTCCTGAGGTGCATGACCCACCCGTGATCGCAGAAAGCTTCGACTCCAGGTCTCGTTTCTCTGCGTTGTCGATCTCGATGGCCGCGTCAATCGTCTCCAGGTCCACAGGGACGCCTCGGTCGTTGATGATCTGATCCAACAGCCACTCGCTCACTTGGAGGTCACTGAGGGGCCCTGTGGCTTGGTAGAGAGCCGTCTCGACCGCCACATCTTTGATGCAGTAGGCATAGAGCCGCTCGTAATGGCTAGGGTCCTCGTCCCACTTGCCGTGCTTTTTCTGCATGCTTTTGGGCAGTGGCTTGCACATTCGAAGCATCAACCGGTGACCGTCCATGTCTTTGGTGTGGTCCAGCCCAATCGCCTTGGCTGCACCGTCCAGGCTACGAGGCAGAGCCAAAGCCGCACAACGGGCCGCTGTGCATCGCCAACGGATGAGAGGCATTTCGGGCCAACCGTACTTCAGAACGCCGATTTGGGCCCATATAGCTCGCTCAAACCCAGCATTGTGGGCAAATATCAAGTGCCCGGCTTCCAAAGCAGCGGCTATTGGCCTCGGGAGGCCTCGATTCCCAGGAATCCACAGTATCGGGTCCCCGTCGTCGATGGCTGCTGCCATGCACAGGATGTCGGTCGATGGGTCTTCGGCGTACCGGTTGGCACCGCACTTTTTCAGGTCGCACTCAGACCGGGTCTCGAAGTCGAGGTATATCAATCTGCTCTCCATAGAAAACCCCCACCACCTGGAACTCAGATGGCGGGGGGTAGTGACTAGTCCAAGAAACTCTCATCCTCTTCCGGTGGCTCGATCTCATCGAAATCGTCCTCTGGGTCTGTGACCGCAGCGAACGGCTCACCGACACCTGTCTTCTGGACGTTGCCCAAGTAAAAGTTCACACCTTTGCCCGCGACATCGTAGGCGTTGGGAGTGTAGGAAACACGAGCCTCGCAGCCAGCTTGAAACTCTTCCTCTTCCAACTGAACCTTTGGGTTCATGCCGACAACTCGTGGCCGGTTCTTGGACCGGAACTTCACGACCCAGTAACCTTTGTAACCTTCATATTTCGCTTCATCACCGTCTGTGATCGGAGAGTCGTACGCTCCAGGTTTCAGCTTCGGCCATTCCTCTTTGGCCGTTTCTCTGACGATATCTTCCATCTCAGAGATGTCAGTGTCCTTGGGGATCAGCAAAGTTATTCCGTACTTCGCCGCTGAATCTGGGGTTACCTTTTCAGCGGTCCACAACGCTGGAAAAGACGCCCTTCCTTTTGGTGAAATGTGTGCCACAGTATCTCCTAGTTCAGAAAGTCAAATTCTTCAATAACATCGAACTCAGCTTCAGGCTCAAACGTTACCGCTTTGCCCTTGGCCGTGTCCAACACGGCTCGGAAACCCATGTCTTTCCGAATGACCAGATCAGTAGTCTTGTCCTCGAACCCAAGCTTAGCCAGCTTAGTTGGGGACAGCAGAGTCGGTGGCGCAGACACGCTCTTCTTGATGCCACGACCTTGCAGCTTCTTGATGACAGCTTCAGGGTCAGGCTCCCACGACCGGTTGCCCTTCACGGCGACTGCTTTGCAACCATGGAACACGACGCCCTTCCGCATCTCTTCGACCATTCGCTTAGGTACTTCATCAAGCACCCTTCTGATGCGAGTCGCAGCCTGCATAAGCAGGACCCACTGCTCATGCAGGTCTTCGCTACCGTCATCGAAATCGATAGCAGCAGCTTCAGTGGCCTCTTCGTAAAGCTTAGGACACTTTGCAACAGCCTTGCACCAACGGCAATGGTCGCCGGATGCTAGGTGCGACTGACCAACAGAATCGGTGATCCTTGCCTTGAACAGGTCCATGTCCTCAGGTGAGTATTCTACCGTTTCTATCTCACCTTCTATCCTAGGCTGCACGATCGTCGCTCGGAAAGCATCGACATCGTCCTTAGTCATCTCGCGGGCCAACAGCAAATAGCACATGAGCTGAGGATTACCCTCGACGCTAACGGCAATGCCCGCGCCGTATTTCAGGTCAACAACATGGAGGACATTCTTCCCACTGTCTTTGTAGTACCCACACCAGTCTACCGTCCCGCCGAAATCCTCAATCTCTTTGGATTCGATAATCTGCTCTGGTCTCCATACGCAGTCCTTCATTACCTTCGCGAGCCCGCGAACGTGATCCAGATAAACTTGGACGTGCGGATGCATGTCATCCGGGTAGTCCTCGTTATCTGTGTCATCCGCATCGATACCAGAGTTGAGACAGCGTTCTGCCAACTCGTGAGCCAGAGTTCCCTCCTTCGCGAACTCTGACTCCTGATCGGGTTCTCCCTTGCATAGCTCCAGGGACCCAGGGCATTGTAGCCACCGGCTGGAGCCGCTTGGGGAGAGTAGGTAATGCTTACTCATCCAGGCTCTCCTTGAACGCCTTCAGTGCTTCCATGGCACCAGCGTACGCTTCGGCAGTTGCATCGAGGTCGGAAATCTTACTCAGCCCTTGGGACTCCAGGAATGTCCGTGCAGTTGCTGGGCCTTTTTCTTTGGCAACTGCTCGGAGGATCTCACGCAACTCGACCTGGACTTCTTCGCTGACCGGCTCTCCGGTTTCTTTCTTGGCGGGCTTCTCGACGGCTTTTTTAACAGGCTTTTTCTTAGCGACCTTTTTCTCGGGCGCAACCTGCGGGGCCTCACCTTGTAGGAACTCTACGAGGTCGGCTTTGTTTTCAAACTCGATCGTCAGTTTCAGCATCATCTCTCCGAGGGTTAAAACAGGGTTAAATGTCAATTTCAACTTGACCAGACTTCATAATCCGGTTTGCTAGTTCCTGGGAAAACGCTTGCAATACGCTCACCGCTAGGACCTCAGGATCATCCATCAGTATCTCAGCCAGCAGGTCCTGGGTCTTTGTTGTGGAGTCCTTAGACTTCTGGAGTGATTTTATAGTGTCTTGCATTGTAGAAGTGTCTATGTCTTCAAGCTTCGCACTTACGTAAGACTGAACTTCCGCGATTTCGCCTATCATCTCGCTCATACGCATATTAAGCTCCTTTTATTAGCTATCAGCGATTTTATCCACTAGCCTGATCCTGTCAAGTGACTATAATCGAATAAATACCAGATATCACTAAAAGGAGCTTAATATGCCTGTCGGAAGACCAGCGTTACCACCAGAACAACTACGAAATGCACCGGTCCTGTTTCTACGGATGACATGGGAAGAGCGCGAAGCGATCGATGCAGCTGCGGAGAAAGTCAACCAGACTCCAATAGAATTCGCCAGAGAAGTGCTAGCTAGAGCGGCAAAGTGAAGACCACTTGCCTTTTGGACAAGAGGACGTGGCCCAAGTCAATTTAGATAGCGGGCCTTTGACACTTTTGATGCCGCATCCGCATTCGCTGCATTCCATTTTGTCGTCTATCAAGTACTCGCAGGTTTCACATACAGCGAACCTTTCGTCCACCTGTTCCTGCGTTGCTTTCTTCCGGCCAGTCGCTACATGTTTCGTAGCCGCTTTCGCAAAGTTCTTAGCCTTCGTTGTTACGCTCTGACCTTTGGGAACGCGGTAGGCTCTCGGGATGCGACCGGTGCGGTCAATGACCAGGGTGTGGTCTCCTCTGTCGTGACGTTCGATCATGGCTTTAGTGTTCCGGTCACTGAGATATGGACAGCTGCGTCACCTTGGTTGCATCCCGATATCACATCCGCGTCACACTCTACACCGATGCATTCGTAAGGGTCAGGAATGAAGCAAGAGGCTGTCATACCACTGGACGCACTTCCCCCACCTACTCGATCGCTTTGGATGTTAACTATGATCTCTAATCCTGTCGCATGCTTCTTAAGTATGGCAGACCCTGAATTAGACATATCCACATCGTCCGGCGGGGGAGTGCCTGGATTAGGGCACGTAAAGGTGTTTGGGTTTACAACGAAACCCTTACAGTCACCGTTAGCATCTATGTGGTCGATGTAAACTATCCACAGCCCATTGAGATTAAGACAGCCGCATTTTATGTAGTCACTGTCCGTTGGGGCAGCAGCTGCGCCAGAGACAGTAAAGCTGACTTGCATGGACTGTGCGAGCGGACAAGCGGGGCAGTCGAATATCGGCGGTCCACCTTCGCAGCAACAGGCCTCTGAATACATCAGTGTGCCTGGACTGCTCGGCAGGTACAACAACTTGCCTCCCTTTCGCCAAAGCTGTTTAGCCATTAGGGGCAGTCTCCGACAGGCACTATCTCGATGTCCTCTTCATCGCAGAGGTTCGCTTTCACGATGTACCTTTTAACCTTCTTCATCAGCTTGTCCTCTGCATCAATCCAAACGTCCTCAACCACCTCGATGCAGATAGGCTCCTCTAAGCACGGCTCACAGGAGGGGAAAGGTCCTGTCCAATCAAGGGGAGCTGGGTCTGTTACCTCGTCCTGCGTCTCTTCGACTTCCCAGCATATCCCGTTGTGCTTTACGATTTTCCCGATAGCATCAGACAGGTCTTCATCAGTTACGATCGGATCTGCGGACTCACAGTCTGGGTCGCCGGAACCGCAACCGTCACAGTACTTCTCGCAAACCTCTTTCTTGCACCCAGCGTCTATGAGTTTGTACCGGGGGTCCAGACAGTTAGTGCAGTCGTCGTGAGCCGACTCGATGATGAACTCTTCCCATATCGCAGCCGGGTCGGTTATCAGTTTCTCTTCTATCTCGTAGCACTTGCCATCTTTGCCCGGATCTTCATGGAACCGCTTAATAGCTTTCCCAGATCCTACGTACTGGCACAGTTCAGGGTTGTGCGACCAGACGATGTCGTTGCCAGCATACTGACATTCGGTCAGCTTGTATCCATTGCAGCACTCGCACTCTAGGTCGTAGTCTCTGAGGCTGTACCAGACTTCGGCTATCGTTAACGAAGCACAGTCGGTGACAACGCCTTTGAACTCCCAGCACTGTAGTACAGAGTCCGAAACCCCGGCTATGATCACGTCACCGATTTCTAGCTCAGACAGGTCGAACGGCTCATTGTCAGCAGCCCATTCAGCTTCAGCCACCCACAGTTGGCCTCCTCCAGAACACTCCTCGAAGTAGTAACAGCCGCACTCTCCGCACGTCTCGTAGTACAGCCCGTCGTACTCTTTGCCCAAGTCTTCTGGGAACCCAGAGCAGACGTGCTTCACATCCAGAATTGTGTAGCAGGTCCCGTCTATCCGCATGATAAGGTCTATCAGCGACTCAGGGTCAACTCCTATTTGATCAGTACGAACATACCTCAGCGACTGGTCTACACAGTTCTCTAACTTGGTGCATAGGCCGCAGTCCGCGCAGTCATCGTACGAACTCTTTATGCTAGAAACGTCTGCTTCTTGTGCAGCATCGCAGTCAGTCGATTTGGAAACTGTGTAACACAGACTATCAGCCCACCAGACTATCTTCCCTTCGTAGTCTTGGAACTCTCCCTTTACGGTGAGCGCTGTACCTGCATCACACGGTGTAAGCAGCCAACAGGCACTGCTCGGGTCTTCACATTCGTTGCAGTCGTCCGTTAGCTTAGATATGTCAGCACAGACAGCAGACCAACAATCAACCGTAGGAGGTGGGACTTCGATCTTGTAACAAACGCCAGATACAACAGCTACTTTTCCTATACTTTCATATAGGTCATTCGAAACCAGAAGAGGCTCCTCGCTCGTGTCGCAAGGATTAAGGTAGTACAGAGGGGGCAGAGGCAGCAGTTTAACTAGGCACCACACTTTGCCTTCGTCCTGCGAAGCCTTCCACAGAATCTCAGCACCTTGTCTCCCACTGTGCAGGTTCTCTACGTCGCCGGATTTTATTCCGCAGAACCGGTGCTTCACATCGTTGACCACTACCTTAACCATCGTGTAACCAAACGCAGTCGCGGCCACCACTTCGTTTTTGGCTGCTGGCATCTGCAATACTGCAAATGTGGACCTGTGCTTTTTCTCGTCCGGTGCTTTGCCGTCCACTATGACCGGCTCGTACTCTTCTCCAGTAGATGAAGAGCCAGCGGTTGGGTCTATCGTAGAATCACCAAGACCAACAATATTGAACTGCCCTTCGAAGTCCTTATCGGTAGCGTTGCGTACCTGCACCGTTATAGACTGAGGGTCTATGCTGCCGACCACGGGGTTCTTCTGCAAGGCCCTCTGCTTATCGACCCATCGCGCAGCTTCGACGATGCTGTTCCACGAGGCACCAGGGAACTCGTGTAGGATTTCCTGGGGGACAAACTGCTTGTAGCTGTTGGGCATCTTATACGCCGGGTGTTAGGGCTTGTAGCAGGTTCAGTGAAGTCTCAGTCCAGTCTTTAACAGGCCACACCTGTTCGACGTAAGCACTTGCGTACTTGCCCATGGCTTCCATCTTCTTGGTAACTGGGTCCCAGGCAGGAACACCATAGACCCACAGGTAATCGTGCCCGGATTTCGGGACCATCACTTCTCCTCCGAGAATAGGGACCCTCTCGTCCGGAGGTCCCTCTAGCATCCTATTCATAGAGTAAGAGAACGAGAAGTTCAGCTCCCAATCTTGCATCGTTCGCTTCGTACCAGTGACACCATTGAAGAACAGCTCCCCACCATCGAACGTGTGGCCAAGCAGACTGAATGGCTCCTTGTTCATCGTTCCGACCCATTTCATGATGTCGATCTGGAACGTAGAAGTGTGGACACTATTCTCGACAGCCCAGTTGATCTCGAAGGTCGGCGGTGGGGGAGACAGGTCTACGCCATTGTACTTAAACTTCTTGTTGTCGAGTTCAGCGTTGATGAACCCATTGAAATTCATGTAGTCAGTTTCTACAGCGTCCGGGTAGCCAAGCTCATGCCTCAAAGACAGCTTGACTTGAGTTTTAATGCTCGTCGCAATCTTGCCGCCTTCGGCTTGAGCGTTATAAGTAAAACTGCTTTCGCCGGGTTCGACAGCCGGGGGAGGAACCGGCTTTCCAGCAGCTACTGCGTTGTCCACCCATCGCCAGTCTGCGGTGCCTTTGTAGGTCGCAGGGTTGCTAGACATCTCGCTAATGCTCTGAGTATTCAGAGTGTAGTTCAGAATCGGGATGCCCGGCAGGTTGTCATAGTCAGAGCCGCTCGTGTAAGCGGTCAGCCATACATTGAACTCGAACGCAGCTGTGTTCTCGTCGTCGAGTCCTGTGCCGTCGTGCTGCAAAATGAACTCTCGGTGAGTCCCAGACGCTGGCCTGTTCCGGCCAGTGTTAGCTTCTAGTATCGTGAATCCCATTATTGTATCCCTACTGCTAGGCCTTGTCCCATTTTGCTTTCCATACTACTAAGGATATCTGTCTGCTTCTCAGTCTCTCTCAGTAGGTCGCTCTGACCAGATGCTCTGAGCATCTGGTCCGCTAACTTCGCGGAGAAGGTCCCGATGCCTTTCCCGGCTACAGGCATCTTACCCCTGAGACCTCTAATGGTATCAGCAATAGCTTTCGTTCTTTCGACCTGCAACTCCGCAGCTTTTTTCTCTGCCTCCATCTTAGCTTTCGTCACGTCTCTGCGGTGCTTGTCTCGTTTATCTATCGCAAACTGTTGTGCTGCTGATACCGATTTTATCAGGTCAAGTCTCGCCTTCTTCTCGTCACTCAAGCCCTTCTTCCACAGAGACTCTTGGATAGCGTGGTTCTTCCGGTTCCTTGCTTCTTTTTCTCTGTCGATCTTGTCCAAACCGGCCATCAATGTCTCAGCGTCCATGCTCTCGATAAGCCCAAGGTCCATGTCCTTGAAACCTTTCTTCATGGATACTGCCATCGCCGTCAGCAATGGAGACATAGCGATAAGGAACTTGAACACCTTGCTTACACTTCCGCCTACTGCATCCATCATTTTCTTCATGTTGAATAAGTGGCCACTTACGAACTCGAATATGAGAACCGCTTTCCTACCAAAGGCCTGGAAAGCTTCCGACATCTGTGAGATAGCTCCCTGCACACCCGTTGTCTTTAGGTACTGAGTAAACCTAACCCAAGTAAGCTTCATGGATGCCACGGCTACTTCGAGAATCCCACCTAGATTGCCGGAACTTATCGCGGTCCCCATGCCATACAGTACCTCATCAAAATCCTTCGCAAAGTTTTGTAGGCCGCGCGTCAAATCAACAAACTTGAAAGCACTAGCGATATCGGACCCAAGAGTAACGAACGACCCTCGAATGCCATTTACAACGGCTTTGACATTGTCCTTCACTACAGACAGCCCTTGAGCGACTTCTGTGAAGGTATTGGTGAGAGACGCACCTGCTCTAGACGCGAGCGTTGCTAGGACCCCAATTTCTACGCCGATCAGAGTAAGTACTCCGACAACACCAGCCGCTGGCAGACCCAGCAACACTGTCGATATAGACGCCGCTATTGCACTCATCGCTACGGAGACAGTAGAAGCTACCCCAGTGGCTACAGAGGCGAGCATAGGCAGCACCAGAGAAAAGGCCCTTACCACATTCGCTGTTACAGTTACCGTCGTACTGAAGGCGGTCAGAGCTAAGGTGAGCGAAGTTAGACCGGTTTGTACTAGTACACCAATCACGGCTGATAGAATCTTCACAGAAGCTATCAAGGGTAGCATGACGAGAGTGGTTGCTCCACCGACAACTATCATAGCCGAGGCGAGCGTCTTCATCGCAATGCCCGTAGCAAGAATCCCGGCAGTCATCGCAGCATAAAGCAGTGCAGACTGTATCAGTTTTTTAGCTAGGTTTTCACTGTTTTTAATAGAATCTGCGAGTCCCTTAACGAACAGCGTAGCCCCATCGATAGCGTAACTGAACGCTGGGCCAAGCTTCTTGACCAAGGCCTTAGCCGCTCCGTCAACAGCTGATGTGAGCTTTTTTATCGAACCCCAGAGACCTCCCTCTACAAGCTCCATCAGAGCTTTAGATGCACCTCTGTTCTCGATGATACTGTTGGTCATGTCGTCGAGACCTTTGACGTTTTCAGCTATAACCAGAGCGGCACTAGCACCGATACCGAACATCTGTTGGAAAAACCCAATGCGTTCGCTACTCGACATGAATTTTGTTGCTTCGTCCAGCTGCTTAAATAGGTTGACCATGTTGGTAAATCCACCACCAGCATCTTCAAACTTCATGCCTAGCTCTTCCATCGCTAACTTCTTTGAGGGTTGGACCATCTCCTTGAAAACGCGAGCTAGTTGGCGACCGGCTAGTGTGGCTTTGATATTCTTTTTAGCCAGCATGTTCAAAGCCGCGGATACCTCTTCGAGAGTGAACCCAAGTATGTGAGCCATCGGCCCAACAAACTTCATAGCCTGCCCAAGCTCCTCGAAGCTATGGGAAGCTTTGTTAGAAGCCGACACTAAAGTGTCAGCTGTTCGCGAAGACTCACTGGTAGCCAAACCAAACTGACTCATTGTGGACACTAGGATTCTTGTCGTTTCCGCAAGATCAGTCATCGTGCCTCTGGAAGCGTTCAAGGCATCCTCAACTTCACCGTAGATCTGAGCAGTGTTTCGCCCGGCTCTCGCTAGCTCAGTCATACCCTCCGCTACCTCAGTAGCCGTGAACGAGGTCGTCCGGCCAAGTGCTAACGCTCTCTCCCTTAGTTCCTCCATCCCTTGCCCGGTCTCTTGAACGATCCCTTGGACAAACCGCATCTGCTTATCGAACTCAGCGAACCCTGAAGTGGCCTTAGCAAGACCGTAAGACGCAGCGGCGCCTAACACGGTGAACGCAGTCCCTATGGTAAGTAACCCAGCCCCTACTGAAGCAAGGTTACTCTGGAGTGTTTTGAACGGCGTAGTAATGGAAGACCCAAGAGTCTTAACAGACATCGCAAACCGAGAGAGCTGGGCCCTAGCACCCTTAAGACTCTTCTTGAGAGATGCAGTGTTCGCGAAGATCTCAACGTAAGCGCGCCCTGCCCTAATTGCTCCTGCTGCTGCCATCGGTCAATACCTTTTTTGGTTTATTTCCCGTCAGCTCACACCATTCCGCTACACTCACGGTTTTCTTAGGACGGGTTTTCTCAGCATACGGATTAAAGTCAGAGCCCTTAAAAGCTCTCGGACGTTTCTTCGGGTCTCTGATTGTGTTATAGATCGCGGCAAGTATCTCGGAAGTACCAAGCCACTGGACTTGATGATACGCTTCCACCATTTCCATCAGCTCTCGGAGCTTGAAGGGTCCTGGGTCGATTCGGAGGATACCAGAGCATCGGCTAATGATTCCCCAAACTTGTCCACCAGCTTCTGCATGTCCATCCCCTCCAGCATCGTTATCGCCTTGTCCGACATCATCCCCTGCGCCGTCTCTATTTTTTCCATCGCCAGTTTCAGGACTTTGCCCCGGCGGGGGGAAAAATCCGCAAGAGCGTCCGTCATAGCTACCGAAGCATCTTCCAACATCTGGCCCTTGCCAACCAGCCGACCGAAATCTGCATCGCTTATGTTGGCCGCTTCGCACTGGTCCTGGCAAAGCATAAATATCGTGTCTACCAGGAAGATCGGGTCTTCAATCAGCTGAGCTATTGTACCGCTCTCTCCTCTGTCTGCACTCAGCAGATCGACCCCTTGGGCCTTAAGCCGTTTCAGTAGGGTAGTGTCCAGGTCGATGACCCAGTCCTTACCATTCGCATCTTTGAACGTAGCCATAGTATTGCTCTCTAAGGTTACAGAAAGACCTCCAGGCCGAAGCCTGGAGGTCTAGGGAGGGGGTTTAATATCAACCAGCACCGGCAATGGTTTTCCAGCCCGGTTCGAGAGCCGAGAACCCAGATGCTAGAGTGACGTTCACTTTGATCGCATCTTCCAGAGGCTGTTCCTGCGTGAAGTCAAGCACGGAGAACGCAGCTTCAAAGTACGTGGTCGTTTCGCCGGTGGGTAAGACAGCCGGGTCGATTTCGCCATCGGCAAACGCCATGTGGACGAGTGTCCCGTCCTCAAACGCGGCGAACAGGATGTCAAACAGACCATCGCCTGGGGCGTAGATCATGGTGAAGTCGATCGAGCCCTCAGCCAGAGTACCCATCTGCTTGCGGTACTTCGAACCACGAGTAGAAACGTCAGCTGACGCTAACGACTGGTTGATCGTAACGTCCTGGACGTTGCCCTGCTCGACCCATGTCGGGGTGGCATAGTCAGGAGGGATTCCAACGATATCGGAATAGGTTTTGGCATTTAAGCCTAATACTGCTTCGCCTGCAACGGGCATGATAATCTCCTTAAGATCGAACTTGGCCTTGCCACATTCTAGCAAAGCGGGGCATCGCAATTGTGAGAGCCGGGTCCATATACGGCCTCTTCGGGTAGTTGGCCATAATTCCTGGCCTTAATATGGTCTTGTCGTTGAACTTCGCTTTCCCATGCTCATGGGCCTCTGGTGTGGTAGCACCTCTTCGTTTCTTCCCTGGCAGCAGCTTTGGCCCCACCACAAAAGATGGTCCAACTCCAAAGCTAGAAAAAGACTTTCTCCCTCTCTCGGCCAGCAGAAACTTCTTCAATTGTCCCTTCACAACCCCAGGTGGTTTGCCTGGAGGCGACGGGCGCCTTACCTTCGTTGCGACCGGCTCATACATTGGGTCTTCGCCCATGATATGCCACCGCACTCTGGCGTCGTGGAACAGCCCTGCGAGGTGCAGTGGCATCTCCGACTCAGCCTTGTAATACCTCTGTTTTCGCATCGACCGGCGGGCAATCTTACGCACTGTAAACGCCTGCCGCCTGATGACTCTCTCTTCCGCTGTTCCGACCTTCTGTATCACGTTACCAAACTCGTCGAAGATATCTACGTTGAAAAACTTTGCTCCAAACTTCTTCCTGAAGTTCAAGTTAATCATACCTGATACCTGTAAACGATTTGCCCGTTGACCTGAGCCACTCTCTGCTCTCTCAAGCTGTCTTGGTTGAATAAAGTATCCATGGATGACTCTAGCCAAAGTGCTGTCCCAGTGTACGAATCAGAAGTCTTTATGACCCTGAGGTTCCTGTACAGCATCAAATCAAGCTCTTCGAAAAGTGCAACAACTTCGTCTACCGCCTCGACTCCACAGTTACCTACACGAGCTATCAACATCAAGTCGTAAGGTATGTCTATGAACCGCCGGGTACGGCTGTGCGGCACATCGCTCCTCGGAGACTCCAAGATAGAAGACCGCAGATAGACCTGTGGTACTCTGTCCAGATTCTCCAGTTCAACTTCCGGCATGTAGACACGCTTTGGATCGGCCAGCCCTGTGCTTTTTATGTAAGCAACAATGGCATCTCCGATTTCCGCGATGTAACTGCTCATGTCGTTGTAACCTTAGTGTGTACTCTCCAGGACAGCCGGTAAGCGTCTGAGTATCTCGCTTCTGGTGCAGAAGCAACCGGCAGCACCTCAAACTTCAGCCCATCATATTCAATCGAGTCACCTCTCTCAGGATCGACGGGGCCTTTACCAAAGTCGTAATCAGCAACGGCTATCGTAAAGTCCTCTGACTTCTCTTCGACAATGACGTTCTCGTCGTTATACGAAGTTAGGTCCGATGCTCCGAGAGTAGCCTCAGCGGTGAAACTAAGCCCACCGCGCCAGACGGTGACGGTAATAGCGCGGTGGGCTACCCTCTTTCCTTCGAGCCAAAGGGCTCCTTGTTTCACCAAATCAGCCATGCTGTTATCACGCTCCGTCGAAACGTGCCCAAACAGTCAAATCGGTAGCCGTGCTTGCTTTCACGGCGACACCAAAGGCGGTCCCACCAGTTGTCAATGCGTTATCAGACGCATCAATACTGACAGCAGCACCGACAGCAAACGTGTCAGAGCCAGTGGCCTTGTCGATCTCGTAGATGGTAATGCCGTTCCCGACATTCACAGCACCTAGCTTGCCTGATGCAGTGTCACTGTGAGTGACACCAAGCAGTCCACTGCCAGTGTCCACGAGTTCACCGGCGAGTTCCCCCTGGCTAACGTAGTCGGCCATGAGCGTTTCGCCCTGACGATACTTAATACTCATCTTTATTTTCCTCTATGAAAGAACTATTTTGTGCTTCTGCTTGTAAAACCCTACCCGCTGAGAAGCCTAACTCAGCGGGTAGGAAACCCAGGAGAGAAGTTTTAGGCGACTTCGCTCTTCTGTGCCGCTCGCGGATCGACCTTTGCAACCCCGAAGTCGAAGTAGCCACGGAATGCAACGCCCAGTACCTCGAACGCAGCTTGCTGCGACTCGATGGTAGGCGAAGACACACCATTCAGGAAACCAACTTCCATGGCAGCAATGTCAGCCGGATTGGCGAACATGTACCAGTCGTTGGCGTCCGAATTCGGCATACCGGCAGAATTCAGGTAAGGCGTTGGTACTGGTCGGTAAGCACCAGCATGCGGATTACCTTCGAGCGTCTTCGCAGCATCGGTACTGACAACCTTCAGGTCGGAGTACAGTTGCTGAGCCGTGACGGCCAAGCTAGTCGGAACCAGGAGACGATCGGCACCCAAGATGATTGGCTTGCCATCGGCATCGGTCTGGTCCATGAACTTCTGAGCAACAGTACTCAGCCCATCGATCGTCAAAGCGACATTGGACAGGTTGGCATTGTCAGCGTGGAAGAAGTCATCGGAGTTGTCCATCAGGACGGCGAAGACTGCTTCCTCAAGACTCAGAGCAGCTTGGCGACCAAGCAACGATCGGATGCTGTCCAACATGCCAAGGTCATCATTGATGATGTCCTGACGAGTGAAAGCAAACCGCCGACCGTAAGTGTCAAGCTGGTTGCTGTAAGTCTCTTCGGTCAGCTCGGCAGATTTGATCTCACCGTCTTTTCCAACCTTCAGGAACGTTCCATTAGCAGTCAAGCGGTAGCTTGTATGCGTTTTGAAATCGTTCATGGATCGAGTTCGGCAGAACTCTCTCCAGGTTGTCGGAACGGCCAAGAAGCTCTGCAAGGCAGACTTGTTAGCGACGTTGGACAGGATGCCCGGCAGACTGATCGTCGAGGGGCCAGCCGCTGCTTGAAGGACATGCTCAGAATAAGCAGCAATCAAGGCATCGCCATTGGCTCCAGGATGGACATGGCCACCAGCAGCGCGGATGCATTCATGCATCAGATACTGGAGTCCGCAGTTGCGAACATTCTTGCTCATGGCCGCTTCGACGGTCTTTTCACCGAACTGCTCACCAACGAACTTTTCGTCCTGCGTTGCCTGTAAGCAAAGCGAGGCCTCAAGGACATTGGCTTCAGGAGCAACGGCTCCACCGTGGATGGCCGGGAGAGATGGACGTGACGCACGCATGGCCTCAAGCTCCGTTTTCTCACTGGTCCAACGGTTCTCAAGGGCGTGAGCGACCAAAGAAACCTTCGAGCCTTCAACCTCGATCTCAGGGCCGTCATACTTGGCACAGATACCAGTGATGCCACTGACGTAGCTGTTGGCATCGACAGCCGCTTTGACAGCGTCGTCGGTTGCCTTCTTCACAGCATCCTCGGCTGGCTTCTCGTCCACAGGGACTTCGGCAGGCTTCGCAGGTTCCGCAGGTTCGACCGATGCCTTGAACATCGTTTCCAGACTGGCCTTAACGACATCGTCAAGATCATCAGCTTCGAAACCCTTTGCTTCGAGCCAGGACTTAAATTTCGGGTCCATCGTATTCTCCTTCTTAAGTGAAGCGGCGATGCGAGCCGATGTATCATCGTCAACGCCAAGAGGTGTAAATGAAATTTCTTTCAGGACAGATTTGCTCGCGATATAGGCCGGACCAACTTCGGTCCTCCCATTGATTTGGACTTGCTTCCCGGCTGCCAGATACTGTACCGGCTTTGGAAAGTGCAGACCAACGCTCGCCTGCCAAGGAAACCCATTCAATGAAGATTGAACAACTTCCTTAGCATCCGGCGACGTACTGGACACGACCCCATCGATATCGACTCCAGTTTCGGAGATTCTGACTTCGGTCGTATGTCCGACACGTTTTGCGTTGTCATGGTCTAGCAGAGCCGGTCGGCTCTTGCTAGTGGCCGATAACCCTTTGAGGTCAACGATCACTGGGTGTTTGAAATTCCCAACCTTCAGAGGTCCGCCGTTGTACGCGCGGATGCTAAAGGTCGGCAGCTTGTTTTCCTCACCCCCAACGATGGCGGCGGTCAAGTCCATGAACATCAGGTCCCTGGACAAGTTCGGTTTGTACTTCATGCCGGTGACTCCACTGCGGGTTGAGAGGCTTGCGAAGAGGGGACCGGCAACCCGATCTCCTCTCTCCTCGCTTGCTGCTCAGCAAGCTTTCGATATTGCACTTCAGGATCACGACCAACCTGCTCGAACCAGAAGTCTTCGTCCGTGAGCAGGCCAGCTTCCCAGCGGGTGATAGCCGCGTTGGCTTCCTTCTCCGGGTCAACGTGAGGCATCGCGTCCCAGTACCAACGCACAGGCATGTTGCTGAATGCGTCAGGGTATGCTTCCATCTCGGGCAAGTATCCGGGGAGCAAAGTAGCTTCGTTCAGCCATCGCTGGAACACCCGTCCCAGGACCACATCTTCAATCCATTTCCGCTCGACCATGATCGACCGCTGGAAGATCTGGTGGTCCAGTCTGCCGGAAGCATAGTTATGGTTTTCGCTGTTCGCTAGCGCGATGTTCAGCGGCATGTTCAGACACCGAGAAATCTCAGAGATGATGCACCGCCGGAACATGTCAAACGTTGCCGTTGGATGCTCCGATGCAATCTGCTTCATGTCCCAGCCCGCAGGCAACACAGGAAACGAGCCTCTCTGTAGATTGAAGATGTCTTCGTCCGGCATCTCCATGTCTTCAGCATTAAGAGCAGAAGAGTCCGTATAAACGACTCCAGCCGCGTTAGCGGCGGCCTCAGCAGCTGTCAGGGTGGCAATCGTGAATCTTCGGAACTGAGCGAAAGTCGGGAGCGCGGACACCATCCACGGAATTCCCCGGACTTGGCCTGGGCGGTCTTCTCGCTTCAGATGAATCATGTTCCTGGAAGAAATCGAGTACTGCTTCTCCTGGAAATAGTTGTAGGAATCCCCAGGATGATACCGGCTCACATCGTAGTAGATGGGGTAGCCGTTGTCATCGAGCATGATACCGTCAATATATCGTGGGGACATATCGGTTAGACCTTGGTATCTCGCGTGGACGTACTCTGCCTCAAGCACCCGGTAGTCTAAAAGAGGAGTGCCTTCCGGCAACCGGGGATTGTTTATCTCGACGATGAAAGACTCACCGTCAACAGGCATTGCGGTAATCGCAGAGGTCAACTTCCAATTGAAATTGACCATCCGGCACCACTCACACCACCTCAGTTGTACTATCTCCGCTACCTCACGGTCTTCAATGTCCAGCCGGGGCTTGGGGCCAGAGCCAATGAGGAAATTAGACCGGGTCAGCATCATACCTTTGTAGTACGAATTGTTTGCGTACTCGTAACGACTACGATCCCGGAGGGTGCGTCGTACACCCGGATTATTAGCAGCGTTTGCGGATAGATTATCCGCATACGACCAATGCGCCTCATTCTCGATGGTGGTTTGAGCAGCGTCATAGCGAGCCTTCAAGGCCCTCTTGTATGCGTTACCCAACCTTGGAGTCTTAGCCGGAACAGGCATCGGGGAACCAAACCTATCGAGGATAGCTGTCACGGCGCCCCTCCTGGTTTGAACTTCATCATTCGGATACCTGCACCGCTGGATTTAACAGCATCATTCGACCCAACGAACCTTGCAGCCTCAACTTGGTCGGAGAGGTCATGCATCTCTGTTGAGCCGGAATCTCCGGTCACTCGCCGGATGCCGTCCTTAACCTGCTGGGCAATCGCGTCTTTGATTTCTTGGTCCATGTCTTTAAGAATAGCACAAAGAACCCGATAGAAAACAGATAAATAGAGCTCACATTTCACCTATAGGTGAATGAGACCAGAGTTTTTAAGATATTTTTCAGAAGGCTTCCGGCCATTTGACGATGTCATCACCGTTTGGACGGATTTATATACGACATCGCATGACGAGCATTTGTGTGCCCGTATGAGAGAGTCCCCTGTCATCTTGGGGCCCCACGATCGGTACGACTTGGCACCGCAGCTAGGACACGGCGGTGCGGTTTGGCGACTCATCACTGCCTCCTTTCAGCTCTCTTCTCGGCCAGCGTTTTGTACCTACGTTTTCTAGCAGGCTTGGGGGCTTCGTCCATGGAGACCCCAAGCATAGAGGCTCCGACCGTCGTCATAACAGTCGCATCGAGCCAGTCATTGTCTGGGTGGTTAGGCGGCAGTTTCCATTCGATTACCTTTCGTCCGCGTCCTTCGGTCATTATAGGCGTTTCAGCTGTCAGATGTTCTGACAGCATAGCATGATCCACCGGTGGATTACCAGAACCCCCTCCATACAGCTGTAAACAGCCCTTTCCACCGGGTAAAGTGGCCAACCTTTCCTGCAAGAATGTCTTCCAGAAATTGGTATCAAATCGAAGAGCCCGGAGCTTTCGGTGGACAGCCGGGATTTGAACTCTGTTGTTCAACCCTGGCCGGTAGTCACCTTTTTTCGTCTGCCACTCATCCATCGGGAGCATGGAAGCGGTGATTCCGATCCCCCGGCAAGGCATCAGAATGCTCGCCACATCGGAGTCGCGCACCGCAAGATACACAGTGTCGGTCTTGAACCCTTCGTCCACAAAAACTCGGCTAGCGTACATCTCGGTGCCGGAAGTGGAAACCCATTTGGTCCTGGCCAGCTGTTCACCCAGCTCTCTGATCGACCGGTAGATGGCCTCTTCTAGCGAGTGGTTCGGGTACATCGTCTGGAACGTTTCCCGGAGTCCTTTCCGCGTGAACCGGAGCTGTTTCTGCTTCGGGTACGTGCCGTAGTCCACGACAACCCCGTTGAACTTCTCGTCCCAAGCCGTCGTCACATACCACAACGAGTTCTGCTGGACATCGATCGCGGAGACAACGTGTACTGTCTCCGAAGGAACGATACCTTTTCGCAGATGGGCCTTTTTCTTTGCAATCTCACCGGCTGATAGAAAGTTGAAATCTTCGATATCTTGCAATGTGAGCGGATCGTTCTGGTACTCGGACGCGAACGCTTCATCGCCCACAGTCTGCTGCAAATTGTAAGCATGCTGGATCGCTGAGATTTCGTCAGACCTTTTTCGTTGGGGCCAGGACACATGATGTCCGAAGTCCATAGTTTCTCGATTGCTCTCGTAGAATCGATTGACCTTAGCAAGCGGTTCATCAAGTCGCATCGCTCTCGCACGCATCTCAAGGTATCTGTCCCAGAGTACTTTCGCTTCCTCACCCTGCGGCCATTCATTGACGAGCTTCTTTCTCACCCCATGCCATTCAGGGTGCAGTTCACGGTTCAATAGCTGGTCGGCAACGTCGTCTTGGTAGACCACAGTCATCGTTGCCAGGATAGACATTTGCTCCCCAGGACCAACCATACCAGCGAGGTCACCAACCATCGTCTGGATTCTAGCCGCGCACTGGGTCGGACTCGCGGCTGACTCTCTGGTCTGCGGATCGTCCACCAGCACCAGGGATGGCCGGATCACTTCCCCGTCAGGCATAGTCCGCTGGGCACCTCGAGCAGCACCGGTGATTCCACCGACACCAATCACGGCCCCAGATCCTATCGCTCCCTCGACCGAAGGCATCTTGACCGTGTCAGCCGTCCAGCTTATCAACGTGCTTTCCCCGTTCACCGTCTGGCCCTTGGCGCGCAGCGGCGACCGCTCCAACGCTCGGATCGGGAACAGAAGATCCGGGTAATCCTCGAAAAGCAGGTCATTGAACTCGAATTCGATCTTCACTGCTTCCAGGGCATTCTGTGCTTTCTTCGCATCCGCACAGATCAAATACACAAACCTGGAGTACCCGTTCAGAATGGCCCAGATGATAGACCGGGTGGCCATCGTCGTCTTCCCGCTGCCACGCGGAAGAGCTTCCGCGAAGAACAGACCCTGGCTAACAGCCCTTTCGGTCTTCTGGATTACCTCGGTGTGGAACTCGGCCCACTCGATGCTAAATGCTTTCGGAAAGTACGTACGCAGGAAGAAGCCAAGATCGATAGCCGCTCTTTCACGTCTATCAGGATCTAACGGAGGCGGTGGGGGCCCAATCTCTCGGCCCTCTTTGTCTCTGTTCTTCGCCCATATCCTGCGGACCTCTCTGGCTTTTTCCGCTGAAGCTTTCGCATCTCCCATTATGCGTTCTTCGGTCATGGCCATTAGTATACCTCTCCCCCCAGGTCAGTGCAAACCACCGGACTCTGTTCACCACTTGCGAAAATTTTCGTCTAAGCTCACCTCAAAAACCACCTTGTTTCATAGGGACTTTTTGAAATCATACTGAACAGGTGTGTACAAACTTAATTTTTCGATAGATTGTC
>Ga0164313_10001626_pt1 | contig 19918 bp, 18 predicted proteins | sample GuaBasSedimGuay4_FD_113735 | JGI IMG/M metagenome (GOLD analysis project Ga0164313, IMG submission 113735) | Subseafloor sediment microbial communities from Guaymas Basin, Gulf of California, Mexico - Guay4, Core 4569-4, 0-3 cm | ecosystem: Environmental > Aquatic > Marine > Hydrothermal vents... | reverse complement strand
TGAAGACTCATGCCAGTAATCGAAACTTATATTTTGAAAGTAAGTCACCCTAAATCAAAGGTGTTTCTTGAAAAAATTAAGTTGATCATTAACGCTTTTTTCAAAGTTATCTCCAAGATAGATATCAAAATGGCCGGTTGGATAGTGTTTAACTTCTGCATATTCCCCAATTTACTTGCAGTTTCTTCAACGACGCTCATTGGTGAAATGTTATTGTCACACACCTGAAGCAGGACTGGGCAAAGAACTTTGGCGGCGTGTTTGACCGGCTTGTATTTGTCTATCCGCGCAATTATACGCGCACAGGCTTCATTGACGAAATCATCCGGCGCGAGTTCTCCGATAGTGTTCCAAGCATCTAAATCAGCCAAAACGGCAATGCTGCCCGGTTTTCCTGCAAGAGGTATCTTATGGGGCGAGAGGCCGAGCCAGGATCTGACCAGATCACGTTGTGCGTGCATTACCATCCGGAGGATGTACCCGATGCCTGCTCTTTTAAGGAACTCCCATCCTCCCGCACTACCGTCCAGCAACGGAACCTGCGCGGATACACATGCTATCTTGTTGTCCCTTGCCGCAGTCACGATGACGTGTCCACCGCTCAAAGAAGTGCCCCACAGGGCAATTCTCCCCGGATCAATTTCATTTAGGTCGCGAGCGTACTCGATCGCTGCTGACCAGTCTTCCAGTTGATACGGGATCCATATCAACTGTCGAGGTTCACCCTCGCTTTCACCAAGATGCCGGTAATCGAATGCGAGCACTGCAAAGCCGGCTTCCTGATACCGAACAGCATAAGCTTCCAGGCCCATATCCTTGGTTCCCCCAAGACCATGCCCCATAATGATACATGGAACAGGCGCAGACAAGTTCTTCGGCAAATAGAGCCATGCGCTTAATAACGTTTCTTTGACTTCAAAACTCACATCTTTTCTTGACCAGGATGGTTTCGTGTCTACCTCATTGGTCAGATCTTTCGATTTTGGTAGGGGTTGCTTTGGAACCGAAAAGCCAGGGATAATGGCCACAATTGCCAGTTCAAGGACAAATAATCCAATAAGAATGCCAAAGACTTTAAGGATCATTATTACTATTTCCATTTATCTTCACCTCCTTTAGTGATTTAAAAATGGAAAGAAAGTCCATGATGTTACCCCATTTCGCTAATAAGTCTTCAATGCAAAAACTGCGATGTATGGATATCATTACCAGCCGAGTCGAATTGCAGATAACATCATTTTTCGGTATCAGGTTAACCGGCTTTTTTTTTATCGCGTTCATTGTCAAATGCTTGGCTGATCCGCTTAAGCCTCTCCATTAATAGAGGTTCATCCAATATATGGACATCTACAGTTTCCATTATGGTAGGATCTTCAGCACAATCCAGACAAAGACAAACTTTATCACGGCGAACCTGAACCTTTTCTGCAGTTCCGTCCATGACATGTTTGCAAACAATCCAAGTGTCCGTTTCCATTCTTGGCCCCTATGAATTATTCATTGATAGGTCGATCTTTCTTCAGTGATACTTGGAGAATATCTTACATCTTGTAATTTAAGGAAATATTACCGATACCATTTGGTTATCCCCACAGGAACCCCTATGAATGCAAGAAATGGCCGGTGGTGATAATAATCGCACACCAGTAAAATTTCAGGTGTCTGATAACCTTTTTTTTGTTGGGCATCAGTGTTCGTAACGTCCGTCATAAAACGCGGCAACTTTTTGACGTCGCCCTTAGTGCCGCTGATGTTAGAATTTCTCTATTTTTCTTGCGTACAATGTATCAAAATTAAACAATTTGACGCCCTTAAATCGTGATCTTATATTCGACCAACTAAAAGATGTCTGACTGTCCCATTTTAGGGCCTGAAATCCAATATCGAATTACCTGATAACCGCACGTTTCGTTCACCAAGACATATTTTTGAGCATGGTTTTCTCCTCTGTTAAAGGTGTTCAGCATGCATTTCATTAGAATTCTATACTGTTAGGCGTTCTTGGGAAGGGGATTACGTCACGGATATTTGAAACGCCGGTCAACAGCATCAGCAGGCGGTCAAAACCCAACCCGAAACCGCTGTGGGGAACGGATCCGAAGCGGCGGGAGTCCAGGTACCACCAGTAGTTTTCCCTGGAAAGCCCGGTTGTTGAAATCCGCTGTTCCAGGACAGGGAGGCGTTCTTCCCGCTGGGAACCACCAATGATTTCACCTATCTTGGGAACCAGGACATCCATGGCTGCGACAGTTTTACCGTCGTCGTTTAGCCGCATGTAAAACGCTTTGATTTCTTTGGGATAATCATAAACGATAACCGGTTTTTTGAAATATTCTTCGGTTAGATAGCGTTCATGTTCCGATTGCAAATCTCTGCCGGCAACGATTTCAAATTCGAAATTTCTATTTGATTTTTTCAGGATGTCGATAGCCTCACTATAGGGCAACCTCACGAAAGGCGATGTAACAACCGACTCGAGGGTGGTCAGCAGGCTTTTGTCCACAAACCTGGCAAACAGCTCGATATCATCTTTGCAGTTGTTCAGGATGTAGTTACAGAGGTGCTGAAGCATCTCCTCCCCCAGGTCCATGTTGCCTTCAAGGTCACAGAAGGCCATTTCCGGCTCCACCATCCAGAATTCGGCCACATGCCGACTGGTATTTGAGTTTTCCGCGCGGAATGTCGGGCCGAAGGTGTAGACATCCCCGAGGGACAGGGCAAACATTTCGACATTGAGCTGTCCGGATACGGTGAGACTGGATTCTTTGCTAAAAAAGTCATGCAGATAATCGGGTTTGCCATCCTTTAGCGGGAGGTTGTCAAGGGGCAGTGTGGTGACACAGAACTGCTCGCCGGCACCTTCGCAGTCCAAAGCCGTAATAATTGGGGTGTGAATGTAGCGAAACCCCTTTTCCTTAAAAAACCGGTGGATGGCATAGGACAATTCGGAGCGGATACGGAAGATGGCGCCATATTTATTGGTTCGGGGCCGGAGGTGGGCGACACTTCTTAAATATTCATCGCCGTGCCTTTTTTTCTGCAAGGGGAAGTCATCGGGCGTCAGGTGGATGATGTCGACAGCTGTGGCGATGAGCTCCCAGCGCTGCCCCTTCCCTTTTGAAGCCACCAGTTGCCCGGTTATGGAAACGGCAGACCCGGTGGTGATCTTTTTAACATCTTCATAGTTGTCGAGTGTATTGTCGGCAATAACCTGAATGTTTTTCAGGCAGGAACCGTCGTTGACTTCGATAAACGAAAATGTCTTCGAATCCCGGCGCGTCCGCACCCAGCCCTTGACCACGGTTACGTCCCGGGATTCGGTCGAGTTCAGTATCTGATCGATTTTTTGGCGTTGTATCATTTCTTCACCAATCTATTTGATTAATGCCTATTTATAAATTCACGAATTGTTTTCATAAGCGGCGGCATTTTTTTGGGCCACCGCTTATGAAAACAATTAGAGTTTGACACTGAGATAGTACCCTTGTTCCCCGCGCTGGATCAGGATGACGATGATTTTTTTCTGACGGCACCGGACCATGGCTTTTTTGAAGTCATCGATGGTTTCAATACTGAAATCGTCCATCTGACGTATGACATCGCCCGGCGCAACGCCGATTTTGGCCAAATAGGCCTGGGGTATCACTTCTGATATCATCACACCCTTTTTTGCCGCAATTCTAAAGGCGTTACGGTTTTTTAACGACAGTGATTCAACCTGTATGCCAAGGAGATTATAGGCAAGGTCCAGGGTGCGGTCTTCAGGGTAAGCCTCTGTTTTAAGCGCAACTGTTAACCGTTTTCCTCTTCGTAGAACAGTGAGGTGGATATTTGAATCCACCGGGTAATCCCTCAACACCTGATTGTACGCCGAAATCGAGGGAACCGGTCTTTTTTCAATAGCCAGGAGGATATCTTCTGCCTGTATTCCTGAACGACTGGCCGGGCTGGCCGGTTCCACCGCTTTGACAAGCAGGCCTTTTTCCCCGGGAACGTTCAGGTATCGGGCCAGGTCCGGGTCCATGCCTTGCAGCAGAAGGCCCGTCCAGGAGAGCACCACCTCGCCATACTGAATCAGATCGGTGATAATTCGCCGGGCTTTGTTAATGGGGATGGCAAAACCGATACCCTGGGCTTTGGCATATATGGCCGTGTTGATACCGATCAAGTCTCCATTGATATTGAGCAGCGGCCCACCGCTGTTGCCGGGGTTGATGGAGGCATCGGTCTGGATGAAATTGTGATATATCGTGTCGTTGGTTCTGATGCTGCGGTTGAGAGCGCTGATGACACCTGTGGTCACTGTGTGTGAAAAACCAAAAGGATTCCCGATGGCAATGACGGTTTCACCGATCATGAGGTCATCCGAACGGCCCATTTCTATGGCCGGCAAGGCCTCCTTGGATATGATTCGCAGAACGGCCAGGTCGGAATCCGGATCAGCACCAACAAGTTGAGCATTGAACGTGCGCTCATCCTGCAGCACCACGGAAATGGCTTCGGCCTTGGAGATGACATGAGCGTTGGTAAGGATAAATCCCCGTTTACCATCGATGATGACACCTGAGCCCAGGCTGGTTCTTTTGTCGTTATGCCTGAATCCCGGGTCAAAAAAATCCTTGAAAAAAGAATCGAAGAATGGGTCTATTCCGAATCCTGAAAAAGGACTGGGCCGGGAATGAATTTCATACTCAGAGCTGACATTGACGACAGCGGTGCTTACCTTCTGTACTGCGTTTACAATGGCATCCCTGCGGTTGTATTCAGAATGGCCGATGGCAGGCAGGCACAGTAGCATCAGAAAAATTGCCAGAATTATATTGAATCGATTGACGGGTTTTGCCATAAGACATTATAACATGACACCAAAAAGCATTCAAGATTTCTTAGCGCTGGTCGAGAGACCGAGCCGTTACCTGGGAACGGAAATAAACACGATTCGAAAAGATCCGTCAGCAGGAAATTTAAAGTTCGTCCTGGCGTTTCCGGATCTTTATGAAATCGGTACATCCCACTTCGGTATTCAGATCTTATATCACATTCTGAACCGGCATCCGGATATCGCGGCGGAAAGGGTTTTTGCCCCGGCCGAAGATATGGAAGCGCTGTTGCGTTCATCCGGCGTGTCGCTTACAAGCCTTGAATCTCACACGCCCCTGAAAGAATTTGACATTGTAGGCTTCAGTCTGCTGTATGAACTTAACTATACCAATATTTTGACGATCCTTGATCTCGCCGCTATTCCCTTTTTGGCTAAAGAGAGGGGCAATGCGTTTCCTCTGGTGATCGGTGGTGGTCCCTGTGCCTGCAACCCTGAACCGCTGGCCGACTTTTTTGATGCTTTCGTTATCGGTGACGGCGAAGATGTAATCCTTGAAATGGCACAGGCCTGGTTTAAGGGCCGGCAAACAGGCACTATTGATAAGACGACCATCCTTGATGTGTGGTCTTCCATAACCGGCGTATATATTCCGGTCAAGTTTCCTGTACGATATAATCATGATAAATTTCAAGAGCTTGACAATAGCACTGATGCGACCGGCGACAGCCCCAAGAGGGTGGAGCGGGCTGTTTTGGCCGACCTCGATAAAGCGCCATTTCCACTGTCTCCGATTCTGCCTTTTGGTAAACCCGTTCATGATCGATTGCGGCTTGAGGTTTCAAGAGGGTGTACCCGGGGGTGTCGCTTCTGTCAGGCCGGTATGATCTATCGTCCTGTCCGGGAACGTTCAGAAGCGACCCTTATGGACCTGTCCCGTGTGTCCCTGGGAAAAACCGGCTACGAAGATATTTCCCTGCTTTCTCTGAGTACCGGAGACTACAGTTGCATCGGCTCTCTTATGGCGGGCCTCATGACAGCTTTTGAACCAAGCCGCACAGCGGTGTCGCTACCGTCTTTAAGGGCGGATACCCTGACGCCCGAACTGATGGCCCTGATTAAAACCGTAAGGAAAACAGGTTTTACCATCGCACCGGAAGCCGGGAGCCAACGGCTCAGAAATGTGATCAATAAAAACATAACGCGGGACGAGATTGTCGAAACGGTCAAAAACGCCTTCGGTTTGGGATGGCGGGTGATCAAACTTTATTTCATGATTGGTCTACCCACCGAAACCGAACACGACCTTCAGGGGATTGTCGACCTTGTGGAAGTGCTTAGAAAAATTAAGAGCGACAAAGGGCGCCACGGAAAGATAAATGTCAGTGTCACCACCTTTATTCCCAAACCACACACGCCCTTTCAGTGGTTTCCACAAATTTCCATGGCCGAATCCAGGGAAAAAATCGCCTGGCTGCGCACCCGCCTGAAAAAGCCCGGTGTTCATTTCAAGTGGCAGAGTCCGGACGTCAGTTTTTTGGAAGGGCTTTGGGCCCGCGGCGACCGGCGGTTGTCAAAACTGCTCCTTTCCGCATATCGGAAAGGCTGTCGTTTTGACGGGTGGAGTGACCGTTTCAACTTCAGCGTGTGGAAAGAGGCGTTTTCCGAAGCGGATATAGACGTACCATTTTTTACCGATCGAAAAAGAGCTCTGATCGAACCGCTTCCCTGGGACCATATCGACATGAAGGTGCAAAAGTCCTTTTTGATAAAAGAGTGGTACGCTGCACTGGAAGCGCACCAGATCCAAGACTGCAGATGGAACCCATGCAACGATTGCGGTGTCTGTGATTTTGAAACAATTCGGCCGAATCTGTTCGAAGCTTGTGAAAAACAACCCGTTGTTAAAGCAAAAGCTGTTGAGAACGAACCCGGATTCTACAAGGTGTTCCAACTGACCTACACCAAAATCGGCCAGGCGAAGTATTTTGCGCACCTGGAATTGGCCAATATAATAATACGGGCTCTCAGGCGGGCCAGGATTCCCGTGAAATATTCCGAGGGGTTTCACCCGAAGCCCAGAATTTCTTTTGATGATCCACTACCCATTGGTATCGAGAGCCTTGGCGAACGGTTTTATATCACGGTTCCCGGACATATTGGCAGCGATGATATTTTGTCACGATTGAACCCGGAGTTGCCGGAAGGTATTCAAGTTAAAGGTTGTATCCTTTCGAATAAAAAGAGAAAGTCGGGTGATTCCGTTGCGGAGAATTATTTTATTCAATTAATGAGCGGCGAATTTGATGGTGACTGTTTACGCCGCTTTTCCGAGCTATCGGAATTTGTTTATGTGCGCACAAACCGGAAGGGCAAACAAAAAAGTCTGGACCTGAAACACCAGGTGTCGCGGATCGAGCTAAAAGATCCCCAGACAATCGTCTTGGGGATTTTGAAGGAAAACGGAAAAACATTGCGGCCCCATGAAATTTTACGGGAAATTTTCGGATTGTCCCGGCATGAACTTAAAACGGCCAGGGTCGTTAAAGGGTTGGAGGAACATGTATAAGCAGATTATTATCAATGTAGCCGAGCATGAGACGCGTGTGGCGCTTCTGGAGGATGGCACGATTGCAGAACTTTTCATCGAAAGAAAAGACGGTACAGACAGTGCCGGAAATATCTACAAGGGAAGGGTTCAGCGGGTTTTACCGGGGATGCAGGCTGCTTTCGTAGACATCGGTTTGAGCCAAGCCGCCTTTATTTACGTGGATGATGTTATCGGAGAGCGTATCGAAGATGTCGAGCTGTACTTCAATGAAAAAAAACAAGAGGAAGAAAATGGCTCGGAAGAAAGCGAAGAAGACATAACCAAGGATGTTTTCATTCCCAGGAAAAATATTGAGGGGATCATCACTGAAGGTCAGGAACTACTGGTGCAAGTGGCCAAATCCCCCATGGGGACCAAAGGGGCCAGGATCACCTCCCATGTTTCCCTGCCGGGGCGTTTTCTGGTACTGATGCCCACATCCGACCATATCGGTATATCTCGAAAAATCGAGGATCCCGAAGAACGGGACCGTTTGAAAGAGATTGTCGCTTCTCTCAGGACCGAACAGTTGGGATATATTGTGAGAACAGCTGCCGAAGGTGTGCAACCGGAGAAGCTCGCTTATGAAATGGGCTTTTTAAAAAATTTATGGGAAGGGGTGAAAAACAAACATAACAGTATGCCGGCACCGTCGTTGCTGCATAAAGAGCTGTCGGTAAGCCTCAGGGCCGTGCGGGATCTTCTTATTCAGGAAGCTGAAAAACTGGTCGTCGATTCGCGAACCGGGTATGAAACCATTCTTTCTTTCCTGGATACGTTTATGCCCAACCTCAAGGACTCTGTTGAGTTTTATGCGAGGCGGGAACCCATTTTCGACGCCTATAACCTGGAGGGGGATATATCAAGGGCTTTAAAGCGAAAAGTATGGCTGAAATCGGGCGGGTACATCGTCATCGAGCATACAGAGGCGCTGGTTGCGATTGATGTCAATACAGGGAGGTATGTGGGCAAACACAATCTCGAGGAAACGATAACCAAAACAAATCTCGAAGCTGTAAAAGAAATTACCTACCAGATCCGGCTCAGGGATATTGGCGGCATTATAATTATCGATTTTATCGATATGGAAAAAAAATCAAACCAGGAAAAGGTGTTTAACGCCCTCCAGGAAGCCTTCAAAAAAGACCGCAGCAAAACCAATGTGCTACCCATGTCGGAGATGGGGCTTATCCAGATGACCCGCAAAAGAATTCGCAAGCCATTAACGCGTCTGCTGTGTGAACCCTGCTTTTATTGTGAAGGAGAAGGCTATTTAATATCCAAAAAAACAATATGTTATAATATATATCGTGATGTGATTCGAGAGTCCAGGGACATGCTGGGTCAACGGTTGACACTCCGGGTCAACCCTGAAATTGCCGAGCTGCTTTATGGTGAGGAAAGCCGCCTGATTCTGGCCCTGGAGCAGCAGATCGAGAAACGGGTTGTGGTTTATCCCAACCCGAAATTTCACATGGAGAAGTTTGATATATTGGAAATCATGGGCTGATCTAAGAAAAAAGTTTTGTTGACAACAACAACAAGTTGTGCTTGTATCGCTTGATTAAACGTTTGAATATACATAAATAAGGAAGATTCAGAATGAAAAGAACATATCAGCCAAGTAAAATTAAACGTGCCCGGCGGCACGGGTTTCTAAAAAGAATGTCCACAAAACAGGGCAGAAAAATTGTTAACCGAAGAAGACAAAAGGGGCGAAAACGGTTGACGGTATAAATCCGGAAACCCTTAAAAGCCTTAAACCGCAATAGCGGAAAGGAATGTTAAACAGCTTCCAATAGATCGTTTGGCGAAGAAGAAGAACCTTTTGGTTACAGAGAGAGTGTCTGTTGAATAAACCAATGTTTACCAGGGAAGACCGGCTTAGAAAACGCTCGGAGTTCATTCATATCTCAAAGACCGGACGAAGCGTGCAAAACTCAGAATTCATCGTTTTCTTTAGTACCGGTCAAAACCATCGGTCGCGCCTTGGCGTCACTGTAACCAAACGGGTCGGGAATGCAGTCACTAGGAATCGGATTAAACGGTTGTTTCGTGAATATTTTCGGTCGAACAGAGAAAATGTCGGGGCGTATCTCGATATTAATATAATCGCGAAAAAAGAAGCAGCCGGACTCACGTCGGCAAAGACATTCACATCGCTCGAGAGTTTGTTCAAAAAAGTTGAGAGATACTGTGTTTGTTAAAAAGATATTTCTTGCACTCATTAAAGTCTATCAATATTTCATATCTCCATTGCTGATGCCGGCATGCAGGTTTTATCCCAGTTGTTCAGAATACGCACACGAAGCAATCGATCGTTACGGGTTCGTTAAAGGACTCTGGCTTGCCACAAAAAGAATTCTGCGGTGCCATCCCCTTAGTTCCGGGGGATTCGACCCGGTTCCCTAGCGTTACACCCAACCCGCGAGAAAACGGCAAGACTTTATAAGGATCAAGGGTTTTGTTCTTCTATCCCCGCTTAAATCTAAAAACGAAGCATTGTCCACCATTCAGGACCACAATCTCTCCAGGAGAAAATTATGGAACAAGGCCGTGTATTGATCGCCATCGCTCTTTCGTTTGTTGTGTTTATCGTGTGGAATTTTTTCTTTGTTGAAAAACCTGAGGTCAAACAGCAACAACCGGCAGAACTTGCAGCGTCAGCTGCAGAACAAAAGCTTCACCCCGGTTCATCACCCGGGGTGCCCGCGGAAAAATCTACCGATGCCTTTGTTCAATCCGAACAAATGACATCGAAAGATATCGCGGAAGCCAGGACCATTACGGTGGCAACACCATTGTATACTGTCCGTCTATCTGAAGATGGCGCTCTTCTCAAGAGTTTCAAACTTGAAAACTACCGCGAACAGGCCCATAAAAATGCTGCTAAAAAGGAGCTCATCGAACCCGAAAACAACGGCCAGAACCTGAAGATGTCTTTTTCCGGAAACAGCCTGGCCGGCCTTGAAACTGCAGTCTTTGATGCAGATGCGCTTGAGGACACCATCCATGTAACCCGGGGAACCCGGACAGTGACATTTACGTGGCAGTCCGAAAGCGGTGTCGTGATCGAAAAACGCTTTTCTTTTTCACCCGAAACCTATTTGATCGATATGAACCTTGTTGTTAAAAACGGGTCGATGGGCGGTTTTACAGACAGTGTCACTGTTGAAATTCAAAAACAGTACGGCCAGAAAAATGGGGGTTATGCCTTCGAAGGGCCCAGTGCGCTGCTTGACGGAAAGCTCGAACAGGTCAAAATAAAGAAAATCGAGGACAAAAACGCTCTGCGCGGATCCTTCGGGTGGATTGCCCTTGAGGATCGGTATTTCATGCGGAGCCTTATTCCGGCAGAGCCTGCCGACGGATTGATGAAACTTGCCGTGAGAGGCGAAAGGCTGGTCGTCAGCAAGCTTCAGCGACCGGAGCGCGTCTTTCATGCCGGAGAAACCGTCAGTTATGACTACAAAATCTTTTTCGGTCCCAAAAGAATGGCGCTGCTGAACAACCTCGGTTTTGACCTGGGCAAGGCCGTTCAGTTCGGTATGTTCAGTATTATTGCCAAGCCCTTGTTGTGGTTCATGAACCTTATCTACAGCGTCATCCCCAATTATGGAGTGGCTATTATCTTGCTGACGATCGTAACCAAAATTCTGTTGTGGCCTCTTGGAAACAAAAGCTACAAGTCCATGAATGAGATGAAGAAAATCCAGCCACTCATGGCCGAATTGAGGGAAAAGTATAAAAACGATAAAAAGCAGATGAACCAGGAACTCATGGCGCTCTATAAAACCTACAAGATCAATCCCATGGGGGGATGCCTGCCGATGGTTCTGCAAATACCTGTATTTTTTGCGTTATATAGAATGTTGTATCAGGCGATAGAGTTGCGGCACACACCCTTTATGTTTTGGATCAATGACTTGTCTGCCCCGGACCGGCTGTTTAACTTCGACATTACAATTCCTTTCATGCAGCCGCCCTTTGGCATTCCGGTGTTGACCCTTGTGATGGGGGCAACCATGTTTCTGCAGCAGAAAATGTCCCCGCCTCCTGGGGATCCCACTCAAGCCAAGATGATGATGCTCATGCCCGTCGTTTTTACGTTTATATTTATCAATTTTTCATCGGGACTGGTTCTCTATTGGCTTGTCAACAATGTTCTGTCCATCGGTCAGCAGTACTACATTCAGAAAAAATTCGCCTAATCAGGGAGGGATAGATGTCGTCGATAGTTGAATTTGAAGGCAAAACCGTTGAAGAGGCTTTAAAAAAAGCAACTGAAAAATTAAATCTTCCGTCCGGGAAGCTAAAACATGATGTCATATCACATGGTTCCAGCGGGATTTTCGGCCTTGTCGGCACCAAAAAGGCCAGGATTCGTGTCGCTGTTCCTGATGAGACACAGCTCAAAAGCACAGAAAAAGAACCGGAAGAGATAGACACGAGCAGTGCGGGCGTTATCGCGTTGGTTGAGGAAGCCTTTAACGAGGAGGGTGACAGCGCGGATGCAGGAGAATCGACAGAACTCGGCAAGACAGCACTGCAAAAAATTGTTGATCTTATAACTTCGGACGCAGCAATTGCTGTGAGCCGCAAGGGCGAAAAAATAGTTCTCAGCATAACCGGCGGCAATACGGCCATCATGATCGGAAAAAGGGGGCAGACCCTGGAAGCCATGCAATATCTGGTTGAAAAGATTGTCAACAAACAATCTGAGAAAAGGGTCAGGGTTGAAATAGATGTGGAAGGCTACCTTGAAGATAAAAGGGAAAAGCTAGAAAAATTGGCTTTGAAACTGAGCGAGAACGTAAAACAGACCAAAAAACCGGCGACCGTTGGCCAGTTGAATGCCCACGATCGCAGAATTGTTCATCTTGCCCTTAAGGCGGACAGTGAGATCAAGACACTCAGCCTCGGTGAGGGGTACTATCGCAAACTGAAAATCTTTCCAAAAAACCGCAGCCGGAAAGGCACCAGCAGTTAATAGGGCACCAATCAAAGGCCAGATTCGGGAACCGGAAACCATCCTTCACGGATTCAGCATGGAACATTCCACAATAGCCGCTATAGCAACGCCGCAGGGTAGTGGTGGCATTGGAATTATACGCATATCCGGAAAAGCATCCGTAGGTATTTTGTCCTCGCTGTTCCGGTTTTCCCCTAAGCATATCTCCGAACCGCCTGACTCTGCCGCGGCAATATTTTATTCTCACCGCTTGTATCTTGGGCATATCGTGGATCCCAAGGCTAAAACCCTGATTGACGAGGTGTTGGTCGTCGTCATGAGGGCGCCGCGATCGTATACCACCGAAGATGTTGTCGAGATTCAGTCCCATTCCGGATATGTTGTATTAAACAAAATCTTGACCCTCATATTGGGTCTTGGTGCCCGACTCGCTGAGCCGGGTGAATTTACGCGGCGCGCTTTTATGCATGGCCGGATCGATCTGACCCAGGCAGAAGCTGTCATCGATGTGATCAACGCAAAAACAAAAGCATCGCTGGATATTGCCGCCGATCAATTGGAAGGTGGGCTGGGAAAGAGAATAGAGGAACTCAGAAGCCGCCTGATTGAGATGCTCGCGCAAATCGAGGCTGAAATTGACTTTCCGGGCGACATCGACGAATCCCCGGATTGCACGGCAATGTCGGCCATCCTTGAAAATCAAGTTATTGCTCCTCTGGAACAGCTAATCAAAGGGTATGAACACAATCATTATTTCAGGGATGGTATCCGTATGGCGATTGTTGGCCGGCCCAATGTCGGCAAATCCAGTCTTTTAAACCGGTTGACCCGGACGGAAAGGGCCATTGTAACGGAAATACCCGGCACCACCCGGGACACCATCGAGGAGATGGTTAACATCAACGGACTGCCCGTAATCCTTATCGATACGGCTGGTTTGCACGATACCACCCAACGAATTGAAATGATGAGTATCGAAAGGACGTATGCGACAGTCCAGACTGCGGACATAGTTCTTTTTGTCATTGATTTAAACCAATCCATAACCCAGGAAGATCTCAACGTCTTTAGGCGGCTTAAGGGAAAAACCCACATTGTCGTTATGAACAAGGTTGACCTGAACAATGAAATCACGCTACCGTCGGAATGGGGGCAAGCTGTAGCCATAAAAATTTCAGCCCTTAAAGGCACAAATATAGATAAACTTAAAGCTGCTATATATAAAAACGGGATTGGCAGTGAAGATGTTTTGCACCGGGCTTCGATAGTACCAAACTTACGACAGGCCGACTGTTTAAAAAAGGCAATGCATTTTAGCCTGAATAGCTTGAGGGAGATAAAAAGCGGTCTCGCTTTGGATTTTTCCGCAATCGAGCTGAAGGATGCCGTTAAAGAAATGGATCAGATCCTGGGGTTGCGCTACAATGAAGACGTTCTTGATTTAATTTTCAGCCGGTTTTGTATCGGGAAATAATGTTTCACGTGAAACAATTTAGAGGAGAAAGAATATGGGTATTGATTTTGAACCCTTTTTTAAAGAATACGAAGCGCTTTTAGCACTCGCCGAAAACACGTTTGAAAAGGTCCGGCAGGATTTTCCGGACCTGGTGAAGTGTAAGGTTGCGTGCTCGGACTGTTGTTATGCGCTGTTCGATCTGCCGCTCATTGAGGCGCTTTATGTAAATTATCATTTCAATCAGACTTTCAAGGGCCAACAAAGAGAAACATTTAAGGAATCTATCAATAAAATAGACAGACAGGTATACAAACTAAAAAGAAAAGCCAACAAGGACCTGGAGGACGGCCGGACGGAAGAGGATATATTGCTGGAGCTTGCCGAAGCAAGGGTTCGGTGTCCCCTTCTGAATGCTCAAAACCAGTGCGACCTTTATGCTTTTCGCCCCATAACCTGCCGCTTGTATGGTGTTCCCACATCCATCGGCGGCAGGGGGCATACCTGTGGATTGTCCGGTTTCAAGCCGGGGGAGCAGTACCCAACGGTGAATATCGATGTCCTCCAGAAAAAGTTGTTTCAATTGTCGGAACGGTTTGCCAGGGAGATAAATTCGAAATATTCGCGTCTGGGTGAAATGCTCGTACCTCTATCTATGGCTCTTTTAACGGAATACGATGAAACTTATCTGGGGGTTTTAAACCCGGAAGCAAGCCGGGAAGACACTCCGGCTGAAACAGAATAGGGGGCCGGCATGACTGAACAATCCAATCCGGAAGAAGAACGTAAAAAAGCCATATTCGAGGCCATGTCCGCGCGCAATCAGAAGCACATTCTGAAAAAGGGCTATGACCGGTGGGATCCTTTCATGGAACCCAAGGACCCCATCGATATACGCAAAGACAAATCAAAAAGAACGACCCAAATGCTGGTTCGGGAATTCTTGCAAACCAGGAACAGCGAAGAGGTCAGTCCCGCTTACAGCCGCGGTGTCCTGGAGATTTGCCTCGGGATTGTAAACGATGAGGACCGTTTCAGGGGCATGTATGCGTTTTCCTGCTGGTATCGTGATCTGCTGAAACGTGAGGGTTTCGATTGAATTGTAATACTTTTTATACTAAAAATGTTGCAGCGCGGTCTCTTGAACAAGAAAATGTAATGAATTGCCATATTTCAAATAATCGCATATACACCCCGTCGGATGCTTTTGATTCTTTTTAACCGGGTTAGTCGGAATATGATATTTCTTAGCTTTTTTTCGTCCAGGCCCGACGTTTCTTTGAGTTGTGGAAATCCGATCCCGGAGCGTGATTTTTCGATGATCTTTAGAACGGTATCCGATACGGTAAGCGGGATGGACCGGTTTCTTTTAACAGCATAAACACCCCGTGATATCCGTTTGATTTTGCCATCGGCCATCGCGTGGGCGATGATGTAGCGCACCTTTGAATCGGTAATATCGAACTCCTTTTTAATGGCCGGAACCGTGATGCCGTTTTTCGACCGCCCAATCAGTGAAAGGACGGTTTTTATCTGCTCTTCCGGACCGATTACGCTTATTTTTTTTCGGTAAAGGCCACGTCCCGCCTTTTCGATGACCCCCTTTTTATAGGCGTTATAGACGATGTTTCGGATCTTGACCGTGTCCAGACCGGTTCTTTTCTTTATTTCAGGAACACGGACGCCGCGCTTAGATTTTTCAATAAATTTAACTACTTGTATCTTATCATCCACAACCGATAGGTTCCGCTTTTTAGCGGGGACGCCCGAGCGACCTCTCTTTGTCATGTGGTGTGTCCGGTGATCCATAGATCGGTTTCCGGATGGTGCTTTTTTTCCAAAATCGACTTGATCCTCCATAATAATACCGAATACATTTTCCAGATCAGCATCTGCAATCACCCGCTTCTTTTTCTTTTCAGCTTTTTCAAGAAGCTTGCCGGTGGTTTCCTTGATCGCCTCGGTGGCAAGATCATCCATCTTTACTTTTCTGAGTTTGAAGAACAGCGATGGATCTTCATCGAGCCGTGCGCCGATACCGTAAAGGGATGCGGCAACATGCTTGCACATATAAGCCCAGTCCGGACAACTGCACTGAAAATCGATTTCTTTTGGCGATGGAAAAAGGCCGGTGCCCCGGGCCGTGAATATTTCGGAAAGAGCTTCAGGAAATTTACCCATGAGAAGATCCTGAAGAGATTTGAACTTGCCGGAGCAAGCCGTTGTAATCTCATGCCATGTTTTTTTACTCAGTTTACGAATTTTGATACTTACCGAATAGGGTTTTGCCAGTGATCCCTGAACCAGGGCCGTGACTTTGCCCGGTTCAATCTGAAGGTCTAAAACGGCGCGGTGACGTATATAACTACGTCCTCTACCGATCCTATTGGCATAATCAGCATACCTTTCAAGGTTGTTGTTCCAGGCTTTTCCCCACCATGTTTTGGCCAGGGTCCGACCCTCGACAACCACCGGTTCAATATTCGGGTTTTTCTTTCTCAACTGCTTAAGTTTTTTTTGGGCCTTTGCCCTTTTTTCTCCAACAGACACATAACGTGCAAAACGCCAGTCGCTCATCCTCACACCTTTATCTTTTCATCACTTCGATACTTGAATCTCTTGGCTTGTCAGGGTTATAATGAAAGGCTGAACAGGTCAACAAGCTGTTCGTCATTCATTTCGGTAATCCAGGCGTCACCGGTGCTGGTGATAACATCATTTGAAAGCTTCGCTTTTTCCTCAAGCATCATATCGATCTTTTCCTCAATCGTTCCCTGGGTCACGAATTTGTGAACCACAACGTTTTTTTTCTGCCCGATTCTAAACACCCTGTCGGTTGCCTGGTTTTCTACGGCAGGATTCCACCACCTGTCAAAGTGAATTACATGGTTCGCTTGGGTCAGGTTCAAGCCAATACCACCGACTTTTAAGGAAAGAACCATGAAGGGAACATATTTTTCCTGCTGAAACGCAGCGATAATTTTTTTCCTTTTCCCCACAGCAATACTTCCGTGCAGCACCAGGCCTTTATGGTTAAAGATGGATTCCAAGAAATGACACAGAGGTTCGGTAATCTCTTTGAATTGGGTGAAGACGAGCACTTTTTCTCTTTTATTGTAAATGGTTTCACAAATTTCACGAAGTCTTGAAAATTTTCCGGAATCATTTTCCGCATACCCGCCGGTTCCCAAATATTGATCGGGGTGGTTACAAAGCTGCTTGAATTTCATCAAAGATGACAGGATCAAGCCTTTTCTTTCCATCCCTTCTTTTTCTAAAAGGGTCGTTTTGATTTCATCGACCATTCGCTTATACAACAGGGCTTGTTTATGACTCAGGGTCGCATACGTTTTCATCTCCACCTTGTCGGGGAGATCTTTAATAATCGTTTTGTCTGTTTTTAAACGCCTCAATATATAGGGACTGATCATCCGGCGCAGCCTTGAATAACCTGAACGATTCGTGCTTAATTTTTTTGAAAATTTTTTAAATTCGGTGGCGCTGCCCATCAATCCCGGATTGACAAAATCAAACAGGGACCATAAGTCAGACAGTCTATTCTCAATGGGTGTCCCCGTCATAATGATCCTGTTTTTTGCGTTGTATTTTTTTATCGCTCTGGCCTGTTTCGTTCCCGGGTTCTTGATGGCTTGGGCTTCGTCAAGGATAACAAAAGACCAATGATGGGATTGAAGCCATCGATACCTGTTTGCCAAAGCATAGGTGGTTATTACAAGATCATAATCATCAAGGGTATCTTTAAATTCCGATTCGATGTTCTTTACTGAATTAACGCCGGGATGAGCGATGAAAAAATCAAGTTCAGGGGAAAACCGCTGAATTTCATTGACCCAGTTTGATATCAAAGACGTAGGAATCACGAGAAGGCTGGCTGCATTCAATTTGCCCGACTTTTTTGAATCGGATTTGAGCCGGTTTAAAAAAGCTAGAACCTGTACGGTTTTACCAAGCCCCATATCATCAGCAAGGCATGCGCCGAATCCAAGTGAATGCAGAAAATATAACCAGTTCAACCCATTTTGTTGATACGCTCTTAAATTTGCCTTAAACCCTTTTCCGGGCGTTACATTGGAAATTCGGTCGGGATTCTGCAATTTCTGAATGACCGATGTCAGCCATTTGCCATTGGATACGCCGATGTCAATATCGGTTTCTTTGATGTTGAGGAAATTTTTTGGATTTAATTGCAAACGGATGGCTTCTTTCAAGCCGATTCCCTCTCTGTGGGTCATTTTTTTGGCATTTTTATAGGCATCCAGGATTTTTTTTAATTTTTCGGGATCCACCGCAACCCACTTGTTTTTGATAAACGCAAGTCCTTCAGATTTCTCAAGCAGTTTTTCGGCGTCTTCTATGGAAATCGGTGTGCTATCCAAAAAAAGGCTTACCTCAAAATTTAAAATTGCATCCATTCCAAGCAAAGAGGGCCTTTTCTCACCCAATTTGATGTCGAGTGTTACACCGGAACCACTTCCTTTCCACCAATTGGGAATTCTGCACAAGATGCCGGCATTTTCAAGAACCGGGATATTCTTTAAAAACAAGAAGGCTTCATGCGCAGACCATACAAGCGGATGAAAAATATCGCCGGATTCAAGGAGGTCTGCAACCACCGCCGAATCCTTTGACGCCAGATACACAGTTGAAAGTAATTCAAGCAGCTTTGATTTATGGCCGGCATATTCTTGAAGGGCATATTTCAAAGGCAAATGCTTTGATTTCCCTTCCGGGTTGAGCTGGGTGGAATAGGTTGCAAGAAAGGCAAAGGGTCGATCATTGTCTTTGTTCTCGACGAGATGGAAAAAAACCCTGCCCACCAAGTGAACGTTTGGACTGTAGGTCTTGATAAAATTGGCAACAGATCCATCGTATGATTCAATGGCGTTGTAAAAATCGGTTTTAAGACCAGCCCAGATATTGGCAAGAAGCTCAGCGCTCAGATATTCTGCACCGATCATCAGAGGCGCTTGTTCCAAATGCCGCTCAGTTTCTTCAGTCGTTATCGTAACGTCAACCTGTTCACGGCGCCTTTCAAGATCAGGTGTTCGGGAAAGCTTCCAGGCAAAAAGTCTGGAAAAATCCCTCCAAAAATCGAGGGATTTCGAGAGAGAAACTTCGGGGCCTGAAAATCCCAGAAAGAGAAGCCAGGAATCCGTATCCGAGATGAAACGTTTGTAGAGTTCTTTTTGAAGAAGAAGGCGGCTTTTATTGATGGATTTTGAGGATTCCGTCCATTCCAACTGAATCGAGCCGTTTGGCATGACAACAGCATTAAGGTTCTGATTCTTCATATCCGTTGTCCCTGGTTAAAGAAACTCCCAAGACAGAACAAATACATATGTTCCACCCATGGTGATTTAAGACTCATTTAATGTTCAGCGCATCAAGACCTCGCTTCGAAAGATCTCTATCAAAGGAATATATCCGCTTGATATTTTTTTTCTTTGAAAAAGCCAGTAAATAGGCTTCAACAAGGTCGATGCTTTCAGTCAGGAGTATCTTCAAGCATGATAAAATAAGCGGTTTATCGGGCATAATAACACCTTTAAATAATACGATCCCCAAAAGGCTATCAGCCGCCTCCTTTTGGGGAACTTCATACAACTTTGTAAGTACAAAAAATGATTCAAATAGTACAAGCTCACACAATTCAATTTTTATTTCTCCCCTTTCAACCTTTGGAAAAAAGGAGAAGACCCCTTTAAACTTACGCTGGATTTTGTCCGGGTTTTCCACAAGATACCGTATGATGACATTTGTATCCACTAGATTAGTTTTCACGGGCAATTCCTTCTGCCAGGGCTTTTTTAATTTCCTTTCTTGAAGGGAACCTCTTTCGGCGATTATATTTTGACAGGGAGCCTGCTATCTTTTGGGATTTCATTTCCTCTGCCCGCTTCAATTTGACGCATTTTTCCTTTCTGTCTGCGACAACATCGAGCATATCTCCGATCTCGATGCCGAACTCTTTTCGAATTGCGACCGGGATGACCACCTGCCCCTTATTAAATACTTTCATCAACACAGGAAACCTCCTCATAGTTATACATATAAGTATAACCT
>Ga0164313_10001625_pt1 | contig 19921 bp, 15 predicted proteins | sample GuaBasSedimGuay4_FD_113735 | JGI IMG/M metagenome (GOLD analysis project Ga0164313, IMG submission 113735) | Subseafloor sediment microbial communities from Guaymas Basin, Gulf of California, Mexico - Guay4, Core 4569-4, 0-3 cm | ecosystem: Environmental > Aquatic > Marine > Hydrothermal vents... | reverse complement strand
GATTCCCGCACCATCCTTGATACCTTAGGTGCGGAAAAATTGCTTGGGCGCGGCGATATGCTTTTTCAAAATCAGGAGCTGTCAAAGCCAGTCCGTTTACAAGGCGCCTATTTAAGCGATGATGAAATTAAAAAAATAGTCAGATACATAAAATCTAAGAGCAACGGTTCAAATTATCTGGAAAATATTACCGAAAGACAAAAAGTGTCAGGCATCGGCGGGGTGGGCCTTAACGGTTCCACCGGCGATGAGGATGAATTATTATATGAAGCAAAAGAAACGGTTATTAATATGGGCAAAGCTTCAGCTTCACTGTTGCAAAGAAAGTTGCGTATTGGCTACGCGCGAGCCGCGAGCATATTGGACCAGATGGAAGAGTTGGGCATAGTCGGGCCAGCCAACGGTTCAAAACCCAGAGAAATTCTTATAACCAGCGAACAATTTAACGCGTTGGAAGCTGACGTTGTTAGCGGGGCGCCTTTACATAAGCGCGATGAAGTTGAGGAGCCGGATGAATATTTAAAGAACGATGAGGATGATGATGAAGGTATATTTGAAACCGGGGAGGATGAAGAAAACGACCCTTCGGCTTCACTTAGGGCAGGCGAAGAGAGTGAAGAGGAGAATGAAGAAAACGAAGACAAGGAAGAAGAAAGAGAAGAGGACGAGGAAGAAGAGAGTGAAGAGGAGAATGAAGAAAACGAAGACAAGAGCGAGGAGGATGAGAAAGAAGAGAGTGAAGAGGAAGATGACAATGACGAGGAGGATGAGGAAGAAGATGACGGAAAATATTTCGCCAGGTAAATTATTAGCCAATGTTATTTGAGGGGAGAAATTATTAATTATTAATTTTTAACTATTAATTATTTATTAAAACTATATGATTATAACATGGATAGGACACTCATGCTTTAAAATTCAGAACAAGACCGGCCCGGACGGGATAACGGTCGTAACCGACCCCTTTGATAAAAAAATCGGTTTAAAGCCGCCGAGTTTTGAGGCTGATATCGTGACCGTAAGCCACGGCCATGATGATCATAATAATATTAAAGCTTTGCGCGGCAAACCTTTTATAATAACCAGCGCCGGTGAATACGATACTAAGGGCGTGTCAATTCAGGGGATAGAATCATTCCACGACGAAAAGGGTGGGAAAGAAAGAGGTCTTAATATAATTTACCGGATTGAAGTTGACGATATTTCTATAGCGCATCTGGGCGACATTGGGCATATTTTAGACAATAAGCAATTAGACGTTTTGGCCGGCACGGATATTCTTCTTATTCCGGTAGGCGGAAAATATACGATTGACGCTAAAAAAGCGGCGGAAATAGTATCGCAAATCGAGCCCCGAATTGTAATTCCAATGCATTACAAGGTGCCCGGCCTGAAAATTGATATTGACGGAGTGGACAAATTCATTAAAGAGATAGGTTTAAAGCCGACCGAAGAAGAGAAGTTAAAAATTACCAAAAAAGATTTGCCACAGGAAGATATGGAGTTAGTTGTGTTTAAGTTATAAAGTAAAAACTAAAAACTAAAAGTGAAAAATTAAAATTTATTTTATATAAAAACCGATGCTTATCAATGCATCGGTTTTTTTATTTTCCTTTTTTATAAATTAATTTTTTTTATTAAATATTTTTCCAATACTTTATAATCATGGTATTTTTTTCCGATTTTAAAGTTTTTATCCAAAGTATTGTTTAATTTTTTATTTGTCATCCATCTAATGGTTTGTTTAACCGCCTTTTTCATACTTTTTGGGGAAATTGAATAAAGCTCATCATTATCTTTTTTAAGCGAACCGTTTCCTAGGGATATTACTTTGTAGCCCTCTTTTTTGATGTCTGTTTTATAAACCGGATATTCATAAATAACTACCGGCTTTTTTGCAAAAATAGTTTCTATAAATTGATTTCCCCATCCCTCCCAAACACTGGGAAAAGTTACCAAGTCGGCATGGACATAAGCGTCCCAGAGAGAAAAGTATTTTGTGCCCTGTTTAAAAGCCCGGCTTGATCGCACATGATCAGAAATGAATTTCGCGTGCACTTGGCAGTCAAAAGCTTTGGTTTTTAATTTATATAAATAATCTCTTTTTTCATCTTCGGCGTATCCGGCTACCAGCAGAATTACTTTTGATTTTTTGTTTAGTTTTTTACCATTATATAATTTTTTTCTCCTTAGCCAGTAGATTTTTTGATTAAGATTTTTTACAAAATCAATAGATAATTCTATTGCCTTGCGGGGAATTACCCGGGTGGCCTGCAGGACTATAAAATCCCGCGGTTTAATATCAAATTGTTCCAAAAAGTTTTTATTGAATTTATCTTTTACCCAATCCGGCTGGTTAAAATCAAAGACATCTCCCATTACATCAGAATTAATATCGCTTCTTTTTTTAAGTTCGCGCTGTGCTAAAGTATTTATTACTACATGCTCAATATATTTAGTCTTTGGGGGCATATATTTAGCCATGTAGTTAGCTAAGTAACTGTTGCGGGGCATTTGAAATTCTTTTCTTTCCCAATAGAAGTCATGATGGGTGGCCAGAGTCGGTATTTTGAATTTTTTTATCCATTTAGTAAAAGCTTTGGAGGCGGCGATATGCCCCCCGAAAGAGAAAATGTTATGAATAAGCACGTAATCAAATTTTTCTTTTAGCTGGATAAAATTCAGCCTGTCCTGGATAGCATAAGATACTTTATTCATCTTTTTTTTAAGTTCATTCGCGTCCAAATCTTTTCTTTTAAAATGTAGGAAGCCATTTTCTTTTATAATTGGAATAACGCCATTGTCCCATTCCAGCTCTTTTATAGTATAGTCGGCGCCCCGGCTGCGCGGCCCGGCAATAAGCTTTACTTCGCATCCGTGCGCTTCCAGGATGTGTTTCCGTTTTTCAATTTCTAAAGACACTCCGTCAGTGCCACCGACGCGATAATGGCAAATAGCAATTTTTTTTATTTTATTCATGGGGTTTTTATAATTGAGATTTATTTTCTTTTATTTTAACGTTTTTTAAGGCTTTTAGCAATATTACGCGCGTCCTATTTTAGCCAAAGTACCTCGTAAGGCTTGATCAAGATATTTGAATCAAGCTTATATTTATTTCCGTTAATAATATTTTTTAATTCTTTTTTATTAAAAACAGTTTTTAGATTTCCAAGGTTAAGTTTAATAGTCTTGCCCGATACATTTGTTAGGGCGATTAAATGTTTATTTTTATTATAACGATGAATCGTCAATATATGTTTACTGTAGTTTAATAATTTTTGATTTGTTAATGGTGAAAAGAGGGGTTCGTTAATTCTTGCTTTTAGCAGTTTAGTATAGCCGTAATAGATTTTATGCTGTCGGCTATTCGGGTTTTCCAAGGTTGTAATTAATTCGTCATAATTGAATTTTTGGCGGTTAATAGCCCGGCTAAGCCTGAGTTTTTTTACTCCCTCAGACCAATTTTCCGCGCCGATTAAGTTATTGAAGTAAATAAGGGGGACGCCTTTTAGGGCCATTTGGATAGCCTGGCTTGCCAGGTATTTACGAATTCCCCAAATAGCGCTTGGATAAGTAATGTTTAATTCATATGGCTCTTTTCCACCCGGTACACTGCGGTAAAGCACTTTTCCACCTTTTCTTTTTGAATCTTTGGCAACTGCCATTAACTCCGCATTGCTTAAAATTCCTTTGGCTGGAATTACATGCACGCCATCATGAGAGACTGATAAATTAAGAATGTTGGTTTCATTGCCAAAATTATTTGAAATGCTGTTAAGCCAATTGGTAGCAACAGTAGCGTCTTCCTGCAGGAAAGTATGTAAAAGCAAAGTTTCTAAAGCAAAGTTATAAACAAAGTGGGATTCGTTATGTCCGTCTCCTAGGTATTTAATATTGCGTTCATGCGGCAAAACCGTTTCTGCGATTGCCCAGGCCTGCGGAGCTACTTTTCTAAATACCTCCCGAAAAATTTGCACTAAAATGTGGCATTCGGGCAAATCAAAGCAAGCTGTGCCCGATTTTTTCCAACAGTACGCAACCGCGTCCAAGCGAATAGCCTTTGCTCCCCTAGAGAAATAAAATAAGAGAATTTTTACCATTTCTAGCAGTACGGCCGGATTATTAAAATTCCAGTCAATTTGATCATGCGAAAAAGTAGTCCAGGCAAATTTGGCGCCATCACTGGTTTTAACAGGTGTAAGTAAGGGGTGGGTGCGAGGCCTGAATACATTGCTTGTGTTAATTTTTTTATCAAAAATAAGAAAATAATCTTGATATTTTTTGGCTCCGGCTAGTTGTTTTCGCGCTATTTTTCCTTGAATAGACGCATGATTGCAGACCAGATCAAACATAAAAGAAAAATCCTTATTAATTTTTTTCATATTGGACCAATCACCATAAGAAGTCTTTATCTTATAATAGTCTTTGACTGAAAAACCATCGTCAATATCGGAGCAGTCATAAAAAGGCAGAAAATGGATTTTATTAATAAATCCTTTGGCATATTTGTGCAAAAATTTTTGCATAGTTTGCAAATTTTTCACGCCCTTTTCCTGAACATGGTCGGCGTAGCAAATTAGCACTACGTCTTTTTGCGTAAAAATTGGCCCCTGTTTTTTAACTAAAACCGGATTTTTCTTTTTAAAATCATTGATAATTTTAACCAGCTCCCCGTAGGTTTTTTCAAAGTCTTTTGGATAGAGTTTTTTAAGTTTATTCTTTAGATTTTTCATAAAATAATTTAGTTTAATACTAACATTTTACTAAATTTTAGTGAAAATATCAATAATTTTTTAGGCCAATAATAACTTAGTTTAATACTAACATTTTACTAAATTTTAGTGAAAATATCAATAATTTTTATAGGCGATATTCACTTTACTTTATTTGAATTATTTGTTACAATTTAAGTACAATAACACTCTATTTCGAGTGATTTTTATTGTTATGAATAATACTATATTATGCCCGAAGGAGGACAAAAAAGAAATAATATTTTTGAAAAGCCAAGCAAAACCAGTCTTAAGGTTAAGGTAAAAAAGTTAACCGGAAAGAAAATAGTTAAGAGGCAAAAAAAGCGAAAAATAAGGAAAGGAAAGAGAGAGGAGCAGAAAATTACCAGAAAAACAGCCAAAATAACCAAGAAAGCGGCTCCGCAAAAAATAGAGGCAAGCGGGCCGGAAGGCAGAATTTTAGAGGAAAAAATAGAGCGCAGTAAAGAGATGATAATGTGGAGCGGGGTTATTTTTTTCATGCTTTTGGTTGCGATTTTGTGGATTTATAATATTAGACACACTTTTAAAGTATTGCAAGAAAAAAATGACAGCGAGTCCGGCATATCCGACTGGCAGGAAATGACCAGAGAACTTGAAGAAAAAATTAGTGACTTTAAAGATAGTTATGAAGAAATAAAAAATATCGAAGAGCCGGGCGGTGAGCAAGGCGAATTGCCAACCAGTAATGAAGCGGAGCCAGCGAGTTTGTTTTCCACTTCTACTCTAGAAATAGACATTGCTACCGGCACAGTCATGAATACGAAAGTATCAGCAGAGGAAATAGAAGAATTAAAGAAAAAACTGGAGGCAGAGCAGTAAATTTTAATCTTTTTTAAAATAGACACAAATTAATTGGTAAAAAGTAAACAGCTGATTTACTAAAACAATAATTATAATTTAAAAGAGTAAAGCTCTAATAGGATATGGCAAAAAAATTAAAAATATCAAAAAAGAAAAATGTGAAAAAGCCGGTTGTTAAAAAGTTAAAACCTAAAAAACCGGAGGTAAAAAAAGCAACCGTGAAAAAGCCGATAAAAAAAGATTCTACTAAAAAAGCGGCTGTTTCGCGCGTTAAAGCAATTGAAGAGGAAGATAAACAAAAAGAAGCCCCACGGATAGAGTCCGCAAGTTCCCCAGAGAAAGACGAACAGACAAAACAGTCCAGTAAGAGAGCCGCGTCCCTTAAATCAAACGAGACTGCCGCGAACAAAGAAAATAAAGGAGAAGGAAAAGATGACGCGCCCAAGATGCTTATCGTTACCGAAAGACAAAAGACCGAGTATGGAACAGTTGAGCCTTTGCCGATATCCGACGAAATGCGTAAGTCGTATTTGGATTACGCGATGAGCGTAATTGTTTCCCGGGCTTTGCCGGACGTAAGGGATGGGCTTAAGCCGGTACATCGTCGCATACTTTACGCGATGTGGAGCATCGGACTCAGAGCAGGAGCAAAATTCAGGAAATCAGCCACGGTAGTAGGTGAAGTTTTAGGTAAGTACCATCCGCACGGCGATGCCGCGGTGTATGAGTCAATGGTCAGGATGGCACAGGTATTTTCTTTGCGCTATCCCTTAGTGCGTGGCCAGGGAAATTTTGGTTCAATGGACGGTGACAGTGCGGCGGCGATGCGCTATACCGAAGCGAAAATGTCGGCTATTGCCGAAGAATTATTGTTTGATATAGAAAAAGATACGGTAAATTTTTCCCCGAATTTTGACGGTTCCCATAAAGAGCCGCAAGTAATGCCGGCAAAATTGCCTAATTTACTAATTAATGGCACTATGGGGATCGCGGTCGGCATGGCAACGAACATCCCGCCCCATAATTTAAGGGAATTAATAGAAGCAATAAATTATTTAACCGACAATCCGGAGGCAACGAACGAAGACTTGATGCAGTTTGTTAAGGGTCCGGACTTTCCTACCGGCGGGATAATTTACAATAATAAAGATATCCTGCAGGCTTACGCTACGGGCAAGGGCGGAATTGTAATTCGCGGTCGGGCCGAAATAGAAGAAACTAAAGCCGGGAGTTATAAAATTATCATTACCGAAATTCCTTATCAGGTTAACAAGGCCACTTTGGTTGAAAAAATCGCTTTTTTAGTGAAAAGTAAAAAACTTGGCGGCATAAAAGATTTGCGCGATGAGTCGGATAAAGATGGCGTGCGCGTCGTGGTTGACCTTAAAAAGGACGCTTACCCGAAGAAGATTTTAAACAGCTTATATAAACATACCCAGCTTCAGGAAACATTCCATGTAAATATGTTGGCTTTAATAGACGGACTGCAGCCTAAGGTTTTAACTTTAAAGATGGTCTTGGAAGAGTTTATAAAGCATCGCCAGGAAGTTGTGCGTCGGCGCACCCAGTTTGATTTAAATAAAGCCCAAGAAAGAGCCCATATTTTAGAAGGGTTGATGGTTGCGTTAAAGAATATTGACGAAGTCATTAAAACCATAAAAGCTTCAAAAGATAAGGAAATAGCGAAAACAAGCTTAATAAAAAAGTTTAAACTAACCGAAAGGCAGGCCATAGCCATACTTGAGATGCGGCTTCAGACTTTAGCCGGATTGGAAAGGATAAAAATAGAGGATGAATTAAAAGAAAAGAAAACGCTTATTAAAGAATTGGAAGCGATTTTAAAATCCAAATCCAAAATTAAACAAATTATAAAAGATGAAATAAACGCCATAAACGATAAATACGGTGATGACCGTAAAACCAAGGTAGTGGTGCATGGAGTAAAAGATTTTTCAATAGAAGATTTAGTGCCGAACGAAGAATCGGTAGTATTTATGACCCGGGACGGCTATATTAAGCGGATAGATCCGGATACTTTTAAGGCCCAGCACCGGGGCGGCAAGGGAGTGATTGGCTTATCAACCAAAGAGGAAGATATGGTTGAGTTTATGTTTACAACCATGACGCATTCAGACGTTTTGTTTTTTACTACGCGCGGCCGGGTTTTCCAGCTTAAAGCATACGAAATTCCCCAGGCGGCCCGGACTGCTAAAGGCCAGGCCATAGTAAATTTTCTTCAGCTTTCACCATCAGAGCAAATTACTTCGATTTTACCGCTTGATAAAATATCAAAAGCAAAATTTTTGTTTTTTGCTACCGAAAAAGGCCTGGTTAAAAAAGTTAAGATTGAAGCGTTTCAAAATGTTCGCCGCAGCGGACTATTGGCGATAAAAATAAAACCGGAAGATAAGTTAAGCTGGGCAAAACCGACGCTTGGCACGGATCACATACAACTAATTACCGCCAACGGCCAAGCAATACGTTTTAAAGAATCCGATGTCAGGGACATGGGCCGGACCGCGGCCGGAGTCAGGGGCGTCAGGCTTAAAGGAAAAGATGACGTGGTAGTCGGTATGGGCATTATTAAAACCGATAAGGAAAAATTAAAGAAATACCAGGTGCTTACGGTTATGCGGCATGGGTTTGGCAAGCGAACTCCGATTAATTTATATAAAGTACAGGGACGGGGAGGTTCGGGGATTAAGACCGCGAAAGTTACGTCTAAAACCGGAAAAATAACCAATGCTTATGTTGTAAACTCGGATATAATGAGCGGCAAGGACTTAGTTATTATTTCCGAAAAGGGGCAGGTTATTAGGATGCCCTATAAGTCGGTTAACCAGACCGGCCGCGATACCCAGGGTGTCAGGCTGATGCGCTTTAAAGAAGCTTCGGATAGAGTGGCTTCGATGACGTGGGTGTGAGATAACATTTAACATTTAACAATTAACAGTTAACAGAGAAATATAAAAAAGGCTTTGCTTATTTAAGTGGAGCCTTTTTTATATTTCAATAAAATTATTTTTTAATTGGTTTGTAAAAAGTGTATCTATAGCGGCCAAAGCGGATTAGCTTGCCTTGTTTGACCAATTTTTTTAAATAGCGGGTAGCCTGGCTATGCTTTACCCCGGTTATCCGCTCCACATCGTTGTTGGTTACTTTTTGCGTACGCCAGGTATACTCCATAATAATATCCAAGTTTTTTTCAGAGTGAGTTTTACGCGCTTTATTGGCCCTAACAAGCAACTCCTTAAGGCGGACGCGCAGGTCTTTAAGACAGACGACTACCTCGGAAGAGTCCATGGTTTCGGGTAGGATCTTTTTCTTTTTTGCCGGCGTAAGCGGCTCAAGCTGTTCAAGCTTTGGCGGCGCGTCCAACCGTTCTTCTTTCGGCGCTTCCAGAACAGGCGTAGTCGGTTCTATTTCCTTGGCTTTTTTTATATCTTCATCCGTAATAATTTTTTCCGGCGGCTTTTGCTCGATTTCCGCTATATCATCCGGCCTGATCGGGTCAGGCTGATGCGGTAGTTCGGCTTCGCTTTCTTCAACTTCGTTCAGAACAGGTACCGCGGGTAGTTCGGTTTCGTTTTCGGCAGATAGTACGGTTTCACTTGTCGTCTGGTTTTCGCCATTATTTTCAACGGGTTCTTTATTTTCGTTCTCTGCGGGCGATTCATCTTTACCCTTAAATTTTTCTTCTATAGGAGAAATTATTTCTTTTTGGGTGTCTTGGTTTTTATTAACAGAATTTGAATTTGGGTTAATATTTGCCGTATTTTTTTCGGATACGCTTGTTTCCCCTTCTTTATTTATGTCTTTATTCGTGTTGTTATTTTTTATGTTGTCCATATTTATATTTTAGCAGATTTATAAATATTTACAAATATTAAAAATAGTGATAAAGTTTTGGCGGTAGCTTAAATATAAAATAAAAAATAATAAAAAGAGAGGGAAAAAATGAACTTTAAAACAAAGATAATTTATTCAATTTTTTGTATTTTCGTGGTTTTAGCCGTTGCGTATATTGTTTTTTTTAATTATACGGACAGCAGCACAGCGCTAGAAACAATTACACTTAGGGCTGGCACTTTTTTATGTAAATTTTCTATTTTATGTGTATTTTATTTTTTTTCTTTAGCGGTCAGTTATTATTTGAATATAAGGATAGAGCTTAAAAAAGAAAAATCTGTTTTATCTTAATTGAAAAATTATACTTTAAAACGAAACAATTCCTGGTATTTTCATCAGGAATTATTTTTGACAGTCAGCCATATATTTGCTAATCTAATAATTACTATTTTTATTAATAAATAATAAGCTAAATAAAATTAAATTTATGAAAAAAGTATTTATTTTAAGCCTTTTGCTTTTATTTATAGTATCAGGCTGCGCTTTAACAGAAGAAGCTGTTAAAGAAATTGGCATAGAAGAAGCCAAGGCAATAACGGTTGATTTTATCAATAATAATCTTATGCAGCCGGGTAGCGAAGTATCTATAAAAGAAGCCGTAGACGAGGGCTCGTTATATAAGATGGTGATAAATATGCCCAACGGCCAGGAGGAAATAAATTCATACCTAACAAAAGACGGAAAAAAGTTTTTTCCGCAAGTAATGGATATTGAAGAAATAAAGGAGGTGGCCGTCGAAGAAGAAAATACTCCAGCTGCGCAGCCGGCAACAGCGGATGTGCCCAAAGCGGAAAAAGCCAGCGTGGAGCTTTTTATAATGAGCCAATGTCCGTATGGCACACAGATAGAAAAAGGCATTTTGCCGGTACTGGAAACTTTGGGCGACCAAATTGATTTTAAATTAAAATTTTGCGATTACGCCATGCACGGCAAGACCGAATTGGACGAACAGCTTAACCAGTATTGCATCCAGCAAAACGAACCGGATAAATTATTGGCCTATTTAACATGCTTTCTTGGAGAGGGCAAGGGTGAAGATTGTTTGTCTAAAGTAAGTATTAATGCTTCAAAATTAAATTCTTGCGTCGCGGCAACCGATAAAGAATTTAAGGTAACCGAACTTTATAACGATAAGTCAAGCTGGAAATCAGGCCAGTTTCCCCAATTTAATGTTGATCAGGCCGATAACCAAAAGTACGGCATAACCGGCTCTCCAGGTTTAGTTATTAACGGCGCCAAAATATCTTCCGGGCGCGATTCAGCATCTTTGTTAAAAACAATTTGCGCCGGCTTTGATAATTCGCCGGAACAATGCGGAACCGAATTATCCAGCGCCGCGCCGTCCCCGGGTTTTGGATTCGGAACTACCGGCAGTGATACGGATGCGGGATGCGGAAGCTAAATCTATTATACATGAAATAATATATAAAAGGAGTAACAATTTGTTACTTCTTTTTTAAAGAAAGAAATAGGGCGCAAGATACAAGAAACAAGATACAAACAAATTATAAATTTAAAAGACACAAACTGTTTTTAATTTGTATTTTATAATTTGTTTGTCTCTTGTGCTCTTGTGTCTTGTATCTTAATTTAAAAATGGCTTTAATTATTGACATTGAAACTATTGGGGCGGACTTTGACAGCTTGGACGAAGTTACCCGGCATAATTTAACCCGCTGGATAAACCGTCAGGCCGGTGATGACAAAGAGAAGTTTAATGTATTGTTGAAAGATTTAAAAGAAGGCTTTGGGTTTTCGCCCCTTACCGGTGAAATCGCGGCTATAGGGGTTTTTGACACTGAAAAAAATAAAGGAGTGGTTTATTTTCAGGCGCTAGATATAGAAATATCCGAATATAACGAGGCCAGTTTTTGTTTCAAGCCCAAAACTGAGAAGGAAATGCTCAAGGCTTTTTGGCAAGGCGTGCTAAAATATAAAACGTTTGTGACTTTTAACGGCCGGTCTTTTGACATCCCTTTTTTGCTTATCCGTGGCGCGGTTCATAAAATAAAGCCAACTCTTAATTTAATGTCAAACCGCTATTTGCGCAGCCAATACGGAACTGTCCGCCATATTGATTTGTTAGACCAGTTTTCTTTTTATGGCGCGGTAAGAAGACGGGGGAATTTGCACCTATATTGCAATGCTTTTGGTATAAGGTCGCCGAAAGCCGAAGGTATAACCGGGGACGATGTCAGTAGATTATTTAAAGAGAAAAAATACAAAGAGATTGCCGAATATAATTCATGGGACTTGATCGCTACTTGGGAGCTGTATCAGGTTTGGAAAAAGTATATTAATATATAAAAGTCAGCCGTAAAAAAATTGATGAATTATTTAATTTGTTATTAGTTTATTTAATTTTTTTGTTTAGTACAAGAAATAAATGAAGAGAGAGGAGAAAATAAAAAATAAATTTGAAACGGGTTATTTTTTATAAAAGAAAAAATTCGTTTTTTTGAATAAATTCAGCAACATTTTAAATTGTGTAGTAAAAGGAGTATATGAGAATAAGGTTAGATTATATAAAAATTTAAAAGGAGCATATTGCGCATGCCCCTTGGGAAAAATATATTGTTTGGCTGAAAAAATATTAACAAATTTTATTAGGGAAAAATCCAATTAAAGTGTTTGCAAACTTTTTTCATAGCCTGGAAAATTTTGCCAAAAGCATCTTCCGAACATTCAATTCCCTCCCCTAAATCTTTATGAGCAGAATTACTTTTTGAACATTTTAAGCAAAGGATTGCTGCTTGCGCTCTTTGAGCGAAATGATGAATAAATTTTTTTTTACCCCATTGCTCAACAATTAACAAGTTTATTCCTAAAATTTTTAAAGATTTTTCAAGCGTTAATTCCATGACTACCTCCTTTTGTAAATAAAGTTTATTTATTTTTATCATAAATATTTTAAAAAGTAAATAGATTATTTTTATTAGTCTTGCATTTTTTTTTAAAGTCTGTATAATGTAATAAGTAAACAAAATTAAATATTCCACCTATAATTTATTCTCTGAGGCAAGCCCGCCTACGTTAAAACTACGGCGAGGCAAAGGTGGTCAGAGGACTTCTTACGAGAGGTTAAAAGCTGTTTTTTTATTTTTAAAAACAAATTATTATATGGCAGACACAAAAAATGAAGACACAAAAAAAATAAATAGCGAAGATTTTCAAAAATTAGTTGAAGAGTACAGTTTTAGAGCGCCGCTAACTGGTGAGACTATAAGGGGTAAGGTGATTTCAGCTTCAAAGGCAGAGGTAAAATTGGATATTCACGGTATTTTAACCGGAGTTGTCAGGGGGCCGGAATTATATGAAGAAGATGAAGAATATTCAGATTTAAAGCCCGGGGACGAAGTTGAAGCTACGGTGATAGAGGAAGAAAATGAAAATGGCGAATTGGAGTTGTCGTTTAAATTCGCTGGCCAGGAAAAAGCCTGGTCTGGTTTGCGTGAGTCATTGGAAAAGAAAAGCAACATAAAAATTAAAATAATTGACGCCAATAAAGGCGGTTTGCTGGTAAAATACCGCCAGATTCCGGGATTTTTACCGGTTTCCCAGCTAGCCCCGGAAAATTATCCCAGAGTTAGCGGGGGCGATAAAGGCAAAATATTAGACAAATTAAGATCTTTTGTCGGCCAGGAATTTACGGCTAAAGTAGTAACGATTGAAGAAAAAGAAGATAAAATAATTTTTTCCGAAAAAGACGCCTGGAATGAAAAGCAAAAAGACGTTATTTCAAAATATAAAGTTGGCACGGTTGTGGAAGGCACGATTACGGCAGTAACCGATTTCGGCGTTTTTATCAGTTTCGGTGAAAACCTTGAAGGCCTTGTCCATATTTCAGAACTTGCCTGGCAGCGTATTGAAAATCCAAATAATCTATTTAAAGTTGGCGATAAGATTAAAGCCGAGGTTATAAGTCTGGATAATTCAAAGATATTTTTAAGCGCCAAAAAATTAATGGAAGATCCCTGGGAAAATGTCGGTAAAAAATATAAGGTCAGCCAGATTGTTAAAGGAAAAATTTTAAAAGTAAACCCTTTTGGCTTATTTGTTTCACTTGACAATGAGATCCATGGACTGGCCCATATTAGCCAATTGGGTCTGGCTCCGAAACAAAGAGTTAATGAAAAATTTAAAGCGGGAGAAATTCAAAATTTTGAGATTGTATCTATTGAGCCGAAAGACCATCGTTTAGGACTGGCTTGTTCAGATAAAATTTTAAAAGAAAAACCGGATAAAGATGTAAAGGAGAAAGAGGGTGGAGAAGAGCCAAAAAGCAAGAAAACAAAAAAGCCAGAAAGCAAAAAAACAGAAAAAAAAGAAAACAAGAAAACAAGAAAGCAAGAAAACAATGAAGAAAAAGAGAAAAAAACGAGTAAAAAAATAAGTGGTGAGAAAAAGGAAGGTAAAAAGCCGGAAAAAAAGAAAACAGAAAAAGATGTTAAATAATATTATAAAAGCCCGGCCAATATAGGCCGGGTTTTAAGTTTAAAGTTGCCATAATTATATAATTATACTATACTTAAATTCGTAGATAATTAAAAAGTTAAGTGTGTAAAAAATGAAAAATTTAGTAAAAAATTTTATAATATTTTTCGCAGTATTTCTTTTGGTAGCTGTTTTGTTCAGCAGTTTTGGCGTGGGAGACAAGGATGCGGAGCGCGTAGGTATGGAAAAGTTTATCAACCAAATTGAGAATGAAGAGATTCAAAGTATAGCAGTAGAGGGCACCGAACTTAGTATTATTTTAAAAGACGGCTCCGAAGAAGTAGTTAAAAAAGAAACAGGCGAAACTTTATCCGAATTATTTAAAAATTATAGCATTGAAAAAGAAAAAATAATAAAAATTAATATTGAAGTCAAGGAAAATGAGGGCTTGGACTATTGGCTAGCGGCCATATTGCCTTTTTTGTTGCCCTTTTTACTGATTGGAGTGTTTATATATTTTATGCTGCGCAGCGTTCAGGGCGCGAATTCCCGGGCAATGATGTTCGGACAATCCCAAGCCAAGGAATTCACTAAAGACAGCAAGGACAGGATTACTTTTAAAGATGTGGCCGGAGTCAAAGAAGCTAAAGAAGAATTAAAAGAAGTGGTTGAATTTTTGCGCCATTCCAAGAAGTTTTTGGAATTAGGGGCAAAAATTCCGCGCGGAGTTTTACTCTTGGGCACGCCAGGCACCGGTAAAACATTATTGGCGCGGGCGGTAGCCGGGGAAGCAAAAGTGCCGTTTTTTCATATTTCAGGATCAGAATTCGTCGAGATGTTTGTCGGCGTAGGCGCGTCTCGAGTCCGGGATTTATTTAAAAAAGCAAAAAAGAACGCTCCTTGCATAGTATTTATTGACGAGATTGACGCTGTCGGCAGAAAGCGCGGAGCGGGCCTGGGCGGATCCCACGACGAGAGGGAGCAGACATTAAACCAGATATTGGTAGAGATGGACGGTTTTGATCCCAACGCAAACGTTATTGTGATGGCGGCTACAAACCGTCCGGATGTACTGGATCAAGCTTTGCTTCGGCCGGGGCGCTTTGATCGGCAAGTAATACTTGATAATCCCGATATCGCCGACCGCGAAGCTATATTAAAAATTCATGTACTTAAAAAACCGCTGGCAAAGGACGTCAGTCTGAGGCGCATTGCCGAGCGAACTCCGGGGTTTAGCGGCGCTGATTTAGCTAATTTATTAAACGAAGCGGCAATTCTCGCAGCCCGGCAGAATAAGAAGATTATTGAAATGGCAGATCTTATCGAGGCAATAGAAAAAGTTATGCTTGGCCCGGAAAGAAAAAGTCGGGTTATTACGAAAAATGAAAGAAAAATAACGGCTTATCATGAAGCTGGACATGCCATTGTGGCTCATTTTTTGCCGCATACTGATCCGGTCCACAAAATATCCATAATTGCCAGAGGCCGGGCTGGCGGTTATACGATTAAGCTACCGACAGAAGACAGGCATATGCATACTAAGACCGAGTATATAGAAGAAATTGCGGTATTGTTAGCTGGATTTTTAACGGAAAAGAAAATTTTTAACGAAGTAACTACCGGCGCGACTTCCGATTTAAGGGGAGCGACCAGTCTGGCTCGCCGCCTGATAACCGATTTTGGCATGTCTGAAGCCTTGGGTCCCCGTACGTTCGGGCAAAAAGAGGATTTAATATTTTTAGGCCGGGAAATTACGGAGCAAAGGGATTATTCGGAAAAAATGGCAGAGCAGATTGACAAGGAAATTTTTGATTTTATTGAAAGGGCATCTAAAATGGCGAATAATATAATAGATAATGAAAAAGATAAATTAGAATTGGTTGTAAGCGAACTTTTAAAAAAGGAAACAGTTGAAAAAGAAGCATTTGAGAAATTAGTCGGAATAAAGCCGGCGGCCGAGAAAGATGAATAATGAATACTGAACATTGAATAAAAAAACCAGTCTGTTTTCGGCAAACTGGTTTTATGTTTTTTAAAAAGTAATATGTTATAATATAGAAGATATCATAATATTAATTAATTTTTAATCAGGAGGAAAAATATGTATTTATATCGAACAATTTTAAGCCAGGCCTTTAAAAATGTTTGGCGAAATAAGTATTTATGGTTTTTCGGCCTTTTTGCCGCCTTAGTCGGCAGTAGTGGAGAAATTCAAGTTTTATTTTACAGGTATGACAGTTTAAGCGAAGGATTATTTCCAGGTTTTCGCCGTATTTTAGAAACCGGTTTTTTAAGCAAGGAAACCTTAGTTAATATCGGTCAGCTGGCGCGGACCGAGCCGTTTTCTTTGTTTATGGTTTTTTCCTTGTTTATTGTTTTTATCGCTCTTGGGGTATTTATTCTTTGGTTAAGCATTAGTTCGCAGGCGGCTTTAGTTAATAACGCGGCTAGAATAAAAACCGATAAAAAGCATAACTTTAAAGAAGGACTGGAGGTTGGCATGAAGAATTTTTGGCCGGTTCTAGGATTAAATATTTTTCTTAAATTAATGATTTTCGCGATATTCGTTATTTTAAGTTTGCCGATTATTTCCAGTATTGCTACCGGAAATTTTACGGCCACTAGCCTGGTTTTTATTATTTCTTTTTTAATTTATGTGCCCTTAGCTATAATTTTATCGTTTATTATTAAATACGCGGTGGCTTATGTTGTTATTAGGGGCAGCCGGATGCTTGAGTCAATAAAATTAGGCTGGCAGCTTTTTTTAAAAAATTGGCTTATTAGCATAGAAATGGCGTTTATTTTATTTTTTATCAGTTTTTTAGCCGCAATCGCGCTACTTATGCTCCTGCTGATTTTTTCAATTCCATTTTTATTTATTATTATATTATTCATAAAATTCAATTTATATTTTTATACTTGGGCAGTAATAGTATTAGCCATTGTGTTTTATTTACTGGTAATTTTATTAACAGGCGCGATATTATCGGCTTTTCAGGTTTTTTCCTGGACCGGCCTGTTTATTGAGCTGATAGGCAAGGGGGGGGTAAGTAAACTAACGAGAATGTTTGGCAAAAAGGATTAAGATTGTATAGTTATTGTTACATTGCCGCATTGTTTATTTATTGTTCCAACAGAGCAATAAAAACAATGAGGCAATGTAACAATTTTTAAATTATATCATTATGGATAATGGAGTTCAATCAATTGAAGATTTAATTTTATCTTCCCAGGGCAAACAAGGCGCGGGCGATGAGAGCAAGGAGATTAAACTTAAAGTCAAAGAGCGGGAAATAAAATTAAAAGAAATGGAGCGTGAAACTGAAAGAATCGCGTCCGGTCAAGGCTGGCTTTATATAAATTTATTTGGTTTTCCTATCAGTCCGGAAGCTTTAGTTTTGATTCCTGAGGAAAAAGCCAATGAATTGGGCGTGGTATGTTTTTTGTATGACGGAAAAAAAATTCGTTTCGGCGCGATTAACCCCGAAAATGAACAGGTGCAAAATTTGTTGGAAGAAAAAACCAAAGAGATGCATGTTAGCGGAGAGCTTTATTTAATTTCAAGAAATAGCTTGGAGTACGCCCTTAGGCTTTACCGGATTATTCCCAAGATAAGAAAATTTAACCGGGGCGTGGAAGTAACAGAAGCGGACTTAAATAGATTTAGCGATAAATTTTCCAGCTTCCATGATTTGCAGGCAAGCATTAATGAAGCGAACGTAACCGATATAGTAACTATGATCATGGCCGCTTCAATGAAATCAAATTCTTCCGACATACATATTGAAGCCGAAGAAGACAGCATAAAAGTAAGATTTAGGATTGACGGAGTTTTGCATGATTCGGCCGCGATAGACAAAGAATCGTGGAAAAAAATAATATCACGGATGAAAGTATTAGCCGGCGTAAAAATAAACGTAACAGACAAGCCCCAAGATGGCCGCATGAGTATTAATACGTCTAAAGAGAGAATAGACATAAGAGCTTCTTTTTTGCCGACTAATTTCGGCGAAAGCGTGGTAATGCGGCTTTTGCGTTCTAGCGCGGTCGGTTTAAGTTTTAATGATTTGGGTATTCGGGGCGAAGCTTTTGAGCAGCTAAGAAAGGAAGTTGAACGGCCAAACGGAATGATTATCACTACCGGGCCGACCGGGAGCGGAAAAACTACGACTTTATACGCTGTATTAAAAGAATTAAACAAACAAGAAACAAAAATAATTACGATTGAGGATCCGATTGAATACCAGTTAAAAGGGATAAACCAGTCGCAAACCAGCGAAAAATATACTTTTGCCCAAGGATTAAAATCAATCGTGCGCCAGGATCCGGACGTAATCATGGTGGGTGAGATTAGGGATTTGGAAACCGCTAAAATTTCGATTCAAGCGGCTTTAACCGGGCATTTGGTTTTATCTACGATACATACTAACGACGCGGCCGGCACAGTGCCCAGATTTTTATCAATGGGCGCCAAACCTTTTCTGTTGGCGCCGGCTCTAAACGCTATGATTGGTCAGCGTTTAGTGAGGCGCATATGTAAAGACTGTAAAGAAGAGATAAAACCGGAAAAAGAAATTGAGAAAAAAATAATAAGTATATTAGAGAAATTACCGGAATCGGAAAAGGCAAAAATTGATTTTAATAATTTAAAATTTTACACGGGCAAGGGGTGTGATGCCTGCCAAGGCCTTGGCTATAAGGGGCGGATTGGTGTTTACGAGATAATGGTCATGAATTCTGAAATTGAAAAAATTGTGCTTTCCGGCAAAGCGAGCGAGTATGATATGCGGGCAATCGGGGAAAAGCACGGCATGATAAGCATGACCCAGGACGGCTTACTGAAAGCGATTGACGGCATCACCAGCGTGGACGAGGTCTTTAGGGTGTCTGAGGAAAAATAATAAAATAATTCAAATCCTTCTACGCTTCGCGAGATACGCGTGAAGCCTAGACAAATATATTCAAATTTTTCAAATATGAATCATACGCATTTGGAAGCAGTTAATATTTTTTTATTCAAAAAATAAAATATTCATAAATTTGCATGATTTGCAATTTGTAGATTCGCTTACAATTTGTAGATTCGCATTATACAAAAATGATTAACAAAAAATTTATTCAAAAATTAAAAAAGGAGCATGAAGAGAATAATAGCGAGCGTCGGCAGATAATTAGCCTGTCCAATGTTATTTTGCATGACTCTAAGCGGGTTATTTTTTCCCTGCATCGCGGCGATATACAAAAAACTGAGGGAAGCTTACTGGAGATTGAAAAATTAATGACTAAACTCGAAAAGAAATTCGGTTATAACCGGCTGGTAGTAGAAGGTGCTTACAAGGCGGCAGTTGAGGAATATGTCGAGGCTAAAACTTTGTATTTAGTTATAAGTGGTAAAAAAATTGACGTATTCAAAAGCTTGAAAATAAGCTATGAAAGTTATCTGGGGGGAATTTGTGATTTAACGGGCGAGCTGGTCCGTCGAGCGGTTAACGAGGTAGCAAATGGAAATGTTAAGGAAGTGAAAAAAATAAAGGAACTTATTAATAATATTATGGCCGAGTTGGTTGAGTTTGACATGACTGGCTATTTGCGCACCAAGTACGACCAGGCAAAAAGGAATTTAAGAAAGATCGAGCAGATAGATTATGAAATAAAGATAAGGGATTAGAAAAAAAGAATTAGGAACAATGAATTACGTATAATGAATATGGGGCTTAAAATAACCAGTTTAGGCCTCTTTTTATTGAATCGCATGGTACAAGAATTTAAAAAATCATTAATAATATTATGCGTCGCGATAGTTGCGATGATAGTTTTTATTAAATTGGCTTTTTTTGACTATTTCCAACATGTAATTCCCGCAAGATTAATTGAATGTAATTTAATAGATGATCAAAAAAATAATGATCAAGAAAATAATTTTTTTGCCAGATTACCTGAAGTTGAAGATAAGCCAATGCGTTTGCTTTTTTTCGGGGACATGATGTTGGACAGGCACGTGG
>Ga0164313_10001623_pt1 | contig 19937 bp, 16 predicted proteins | sample GuaBasSedimGuay4_FD_113735 | JGI IMG/M metagenome (GOLD analysis project Ga0164313, IMG submission 113735) | Subseafloor sediment microbial communities from Guaymas Basin, Gulf of California, Mexico - Guay4, Core 4569-4, 0-3 cm | ecosystem: Environmental > Aquatic > Marine > Hydrothermal vents... | reverse complement strand
CCTGTCTTGAATAGCCGGAATTCTCATACTCAGGATAACGCTCAGAGACAAAACACTCCAGGCCTTCACCACAGGCCTCATCGCGTAGATATTTATATGCGTACTTTTCGATCTCCTGAGATCCCAGGTCTTCAAAGGCAAACTCACTGCCCATGAACGGTCCGGACTGGTTTTTCGAAGAGATACGTTTGACGCGCCGAAGCGCGGGTAGATACAGCCACTGATCATCCGGATCCAGGCCATGGGTAAACGTTAACATGGCGGTGCCAGACACATCACGCGGTTCTTTAAATAGCGACAAAGATTTATCGCCGTCCCCCTCGACCTCCAGCTGACGGGATTCAATTTTTCGGGTGCTGGTCTTGCCGGCGCGATTTTCCAGAATCATTTCCATTTGCGCACGCATGCTACCCCAACCACTATCACGCTGATCCGACGCAACCGCAATCTCCAGGCCTTTTTCTTCTGCGCTTTGCGCCCAGGCAGACCCGCCAATCAACAGGCCGCAACACAGCGCTGAGACAAACCTAATTTTCAAATTCATTTATGCCACCTTTAGAAATATTACGTATTAACGGTCGGTTTACGCCCGCCTTCGAGCCATCGATCAAAGCGAATTAACAGTACCGGCAATAAAAGGAAATCAACAAACAATGCCAGCGCAATAATCGCAGAAACCAGCACCCCCATCTGTGCATTCAACTGAAAAGACGAGGTTGAGATAACCATAAACCCCGCCACCAGAGCGACCGAGGTCGTCCACAGGGCGACGCCAACGGTCGAAAATGCATATTTAACCGCACCCTTCGCATCCAGCCCCTGTTCATGCCGGGCACGCAAGTACTTGCTCATAAAATGAATAGTGTCATCGACTACGATACCTAGAGTCATGGCTGCAACCACGGATAGGCCTAGACCAATTTCCCCGTCAACCAGCGCCCACACACCAAAGGCCATGCCCGCGGGCGCGATATTTGGAATGAGTGATAACAGTCCATAGCGAAATGAGCGAAAAAATATTACCAGAATAAACGATATCGCGACCAGTGCAAAGGCGGTTCCACTTAACATACTAACAATATTACGCATACCAATATGCGAGAACATGATCGTCGGACTAGCACCAATCGTACGTATTTCAGGCGTATTTTCCTGTAGCCAATTATCTATACGGGTTTCGAATTCCAACATATTGCTGGTTGAAATGGTTTTCAAGGTCACACTCAGGCGGGTTTGCCGTTTATCGATATCAATCTGGTTGTTCAAATCCAGCCCATACGGCAATGACATTTCATATAAAAGCAAATATTGCGCTGCCAAATCCCGCTGCTCCGGCAATTTGTACCATTGCGGCTCATCAGCATGCATACTTTTGTTCACGCGCTTAAAAATATCCGTCAGGGTGTTCACGTGCATCACTTCGGGCTGTTCGAGCAAATAATCGGAAAACCGCTCCATTTGTGCGAGAAACTCAGGATTGGAAATACCACCTGATTCAGAAGAATCCAGAGAATAATCTACCCAGTATAGACCCGTGAGGTTGTCCACCACAAAATCCGTATCGGTACGAAATTCCACGCGTTCGTCGAAATATTCGATGAACACATCGTTCAACTCATTTTTGGGTATAAATACCATCGTTGCAACGATAATGAACGACATAAGGGGCAACAACATACGCCGTTTATTCACCACCCAATCGGCGAAGCGGTTCATTGTTTTTGTTCCAAAACCACTTTCCGCCTTTTGTTTTGCCGGCAACAGGGTAACCAGAGCTGGCAGGAAAAATACTGCGTAGAACCAGGCGAACATGACCCCCATCGCCGAAATATTACCAAGATCATGAAAGGGGGGCGCATCGCTGAAATTCAACGATAAAAAGCCGATTGCCGTCGTCAGTGACGTTAGAAATACCGGGCTGAAATTGATGCGCAAACTCTCACTCATCGCCTCTTTTTTATCCAGCCCCTGATGGAATTTGTGTAGCCAGTTTGACAGTATATGTACGCAATCGGCGACCGCGAGGGTCAGGATTATGGTCGGTGCCGACATCGCCGGCGGGCTTAGTTTTATGCCCATCCAGCCCGCCAGGCCCATGGCCGAAATAATCGACATCAGGATGGTTAAAAATGTACCGACCGTGCCACCAAAACCTCGCAACTGCAGTAAAACCAGCAGTAAAATAATCCCGAGTGCTGCTGGTATGAGGTGCGTCATATCATAAAGTGAGGCCTCGGGAAAAGCCGCGTTCATCATGACAATGCCGGTCAGGTAGGGTTTCAGTTCCGGGTAGGTTTGGCGAATATATTCCCTTAGCTCTCGAATGTAAGCCACCACTTCGGGGCCTTCTGTTGCTTCATTCAGCCCAGGCAATTCAACCGTTACATTAACCGCGCTAACCTTGCCATCAGGCGCAATCAGGCGGTGTATCAATAAGGGCTCGTTCAGGGCAATGCCTTTGATGCGTTCCAGGTCTGCCTCCCCAAGCGACAGCGCATCCTCATACAGATCGCCCACCAGTAAATCATCGCCCTGGGCTTCGGTATGCTGATAGTTTGAAAGTGAATCAACCCGGACCGAAAAAGGCGTCTGCCAGGCACGTTCTGTAATGTCCGCAATCGCCGCCAGGGTGGCCGGCTTAAAAATAACACCATCATCCGGGGCCAGCGCGATCAATACATTATCATTCTTAGAATAGGTATCCTGCATACTCTCAAACGCAAGCAGATGCGGATCATCTCCGGAGAAAAACACCCGGTAGTCATTGGTAAATTCCAGGTTCCTTGCACCGGCTGCAGATATCAGCACCAGACCGATACTCAGCACCAGGCTCAGCAGGCGATGTTGCATCACCCATTGGCCGATGATTATGCTCAATTTTTCCACTATTTAACTACCTTTGATGTTTCGCCAATCATGATTGAATTTACTCTTCTACTAATTTAGAACATTGCATTGCCGGAAACATAAACACGCGACGTACCCTCCTCACCCAGCCCCATCGCATAGTCGATTCGTATTTCGGTATCCACCCATTGCTTGAGTTTCCAGCGCAAGCTCACGCCACTACCTGTTTCAAAATCCAGGTCCTTAATATCAGAGAAGCTATCATAAGCGTTGCCAAAGTCAAATAACACTCCTGCGCGCAAATTCTTTTTGCCAAATATTGGGGTCAGAAACTGAGTATTGACTAAAAAATATGCGTCACCCTCCAACGTTTCACGTTCGTAACCACGCAAAGTACGGCTGCCACTAAGCTCGTAAATCGGACCGCCAAAAATGGACTGATCGCCCGAAGCTGCCTGAACCTGGATATTAAAATTGGTGTGCTCCCGCCAGGCTAGCGGCAGGTAATGGCGGTAGAACAGGTGTTGATAGAAATAGGGCCGGTCCGAACCCAGGATTTCATTTGCCTGCTTTAGCACGAGCCCCAGAGCATAGCCTTTTCGACTATAGAGTAAATCATGAACCGCTCGATAACTGACTTCCCCGGTCAGGGCAATCTCCGTCACATCATCGTATAACCCCGGCGCTCCACTCAGGTGGTCATGTTCAAGGCGCTGATACTCAATACCCAGACTCGCATGCAGGCCCTGACTGATCCCGCTGGGCGAAAACCATTTCCCCAGCCCAAACCCCAGTACGTATTCTGCTCGATCATAACTCCCCTCAAGACCATCCCGCTCTTCATCGAGCACTGACTGGGCAACCGTGACATAGTTAAATGCCGAATACTGCGTGCCAACGATCCGTGGATAGGAGAATTTCCAACTCGCACCATATAATTCGTCGGTGGTCGCATCGTCAAATTTTTTGTACGCAAGTGTTAGTTTTGCGCTTTGGTTGAGGCCATTAAAGTTGTTGGCGCGAAGATTCATGCCCAGGGTGATATCGCCGTCGGCATTCCGATCCAGCTTGGGTAAAATATACCAATCATGTTTTTTCTCTTTTACGGTAACCACCAATCGAGTGATTTCGACTTCCTGCTCCTGGCGAATATCAACGCGTTTAAACAAGCCCAGGTCCATAATCGCCTGGCGCGATTGTTCAATCGCCTGTTCGCTGATTTCGTCACCGGCTTTGAGCAACATTTCCTGGCGTATTATTTCACCACGGGTTTTTTTATTTCCCTCAATGACCACCTGGTCAAGTGTATCGGCCCACAGTATCTGCGTAAATAAACCCGATGCCAGTACGGCCATCAAGCGAACAAAACGCTGCTTCATAAGATAGGGTAATCCATGGACTACAACACCCGGGGCGCACCACGGCGTGCTCCATGTACCAGAAATATCCCTGATAATACCAGCGCCAACGCCACCCACATTCGCCATTCGGTCTGTTCACCCATAAAGAAAACACCGATAATGCTACCAAACACTGGAATTATATAATTGATTTGTGCGAATCGTGTTGCGCCCAGGTTGCGAACCAGCCTGAAATACAATACGCTGGCCAGTGCGGTCGGAAACAGACCGAGCATAATCATCGGTAACACCGCCCGCATGTTCCAGTTCGCCTGACTCGGGTCTTCAAGGGTAAACGCTAATATAAAGGCAAAAATAGTTCCCGCAATGAGCGCTCCGGTCGCAACCTCCACACCCGAAGCGGTAACCCGCCGGCGCACGAAAATAGTCACACCGGCGTAGGATAAAGAGGCTACCAAAACGGTAATTTGTGCCAACAGTTCATTTCCTGTGCCGTTCCAGGCGGATACGCCAAGCAATACGAGTAACCCGCTAAACCCCAGCGCGATTCCCGCCAGGGCACGTGAGGTAAAAGGCTCATCCTGAAGAAAATAATGCGCCATGATCACGGTAAACAGGGGCATGATGCCCATCAGAACAGCCGTTAATGAGCTATCCAGGGTTTGCTCACTCCAGCCGATCAACGTAAACGGCAAAGCATTCCCAAAAAAGCCAATAATCGCATAGCTGAATAATGCCCGAGCGGACATATCAAGGCGTATTCGCCGTACATAGCGTAACCAGATAGCGAGCGCCAGCGCCGCGATAAATATCCGGCCAGCTGTCAAGGTAGCGGGGCCAATTTCAGTTACCCCGATTTTAATCATGCTAAATGAGGTGCCCCAAATGGCTGCAACCAGTAGCAAGAGCAGGTATTCTTTGAGTAAGGGATGTTTCATCAAACTTAGGGGCGATTTATACAGGGGTGCTCGAACGTAAAACCTGTTTCAGAAATTTAATAGACAAGCACTACATCAACTTACTATTGTAACCCAGCACAGGGATACAGTCCGCAAAAAACACGACCTGACACGAATGGCGCTTACTTAAGAGGGAAATAGATATAAACCACTGGATGTCATTCCAGCCTGACACCTGATGAGTTTGACCAGCGCTTCCCTAATCAATCGGGCTCCTGACCCCGACGCTTTACAGCCTGCTGCAATCGGCGATCCTTTTTGCTTGGCCGCCCGTTTATCAACGTTTTACGGTTTGCCTTGATCTCCTGCTCACGTAATTCACGTGCGGCAATACTCGCGGGTAACTCGGTATACAACTCACGCGCAAGCCGGGCACTCAAGCGCTTCTCACTCAAGGCATCAACCGTTATTTCGTAAACTAGCGCGGCTTTTCGAATATGCATACGATCACCGACCATAATTTGTCGGGATGGCTTGGATTTTCCGGTATTGAGTGTAATCCGACCACGTTTTAGCGCGTTAACCGCCAGGGTTCGTGTCTTATAAAAACGCGTCGCCCATAGCCAACGATCAAGACGCACTGTACTACTATTATTCATACCGCATATGCTACAGTATATTTTTAAAGTACCCCATATATTTCTTACCCTAAACAGTTGTGAAGCCATGGTTAATTTGCGATATACTGGCATAGTATTCAATGCCGAGAGCCCATATCGCTGGATTTGTAAGGGAAATGAAAATACCATCGTGCCTAATAATTTGCTGTATATTTTTCGGTCTGATTTTTCCGGCTTACGCGCTTGAACCTACAAAACCGGGTATTGATCTACGTGCCTGGGCCCCAGGATCGTCATCGACCACAATCGCTGAAGGCCAGCCTATATTATTCGAGAATAGCGTCCAAAGCTGGTGGAATCAGCCCTGGGGAAAACGCGATACGCGAGTTCTGCAAAATTCGAACCTCATCAATCTTGGCTTCCGGCAACGCCTACTTTCTACCCCGGGAAATACGATCGTTGATGCCAGCGTTGGTATCAAGACTGTCGGTTTTGGGCACCATGAATCTCGAGATAGCTTACGTCTTTCGCTCGGTGGTCAAATGGGTTTTGGCGAATTGCTTACCCTGTATGGTGAGTCTGCCTGGATGCCCGGCTTAATCGAGTCAAATGGTTTTAATGAACTGTCCGGCCTCGAGTTTGAGACTGGCGTGCTCTTCTACCCATTGCCAAATTTGTCTATCCATGCCGCATACCGCCGCCTCAACCTGGACTACACGCTAAGCAATGGTAGTGGTGAACACAGCTTTACCGAAGGAATTGTATTTGGTACGGGCATCCACTGGTAATCGCTCCAGGCCAAATAATAATGTTAGACAGCACCCCTCCCACTACCTTGCTGGATGCCCTTCCAGAATCTGTCTCAACAGCGCTGAAAACAAAACAATTCACGCTCAAATACCCCGCCGGGGCGCAAATTTTACGTCAGGATGACAGCTCAAAGGATGTTTTTTTTATTAACTATGGCAAAGTGTTGGTGACATTTTACACCGAGCGAGGAGTGAAGCTAAGCTTCGTAGAAATGCGAGCGGGGCAAAGTTTTGGTGAACTTTCCGCGATTGATCTAAAGCCCCGTTCAGCGAACGTCATCGCCGTAGAGGAAACCTCACTGACGCGCATCAAATACACCGAATTTCGAAAATTACTCCAAAAATTCCCCGAGTTTGCACAATTTGTGATGTGTCAGATGAGCACCATGATTCGGCGCTTACATAATCGAGTGTACGAATTGAGTGCTCTGGATGGTACCCATCGAATTTATGCCGAGTTGTTACGGCTTGCAGGCGATGATGATACGAATAGCGGCCGTATCGTAATCAATAACCCGCCCACACACGCCGAAATTGCATGCCGAATTCATTCTCACCGTGAAGCGGTGAGCCGCACCTATCGCGCCCTCATTAAAGAGGAGTTGCTTGAGAAACACTCAAAACAGCTAGTGATCACTCGGGCGGAAATTCTGCAACAACGAATTGATCAGCGTCTCAGCCGTCAGTAACGGCCAGGGCCCATTTCTCGCTAACGTTTTACCCTGACGGTGAAATTCAGTGTAGCTTCGCCCTGCGCCGGCACAAGCAGGTTCCAGCGGGCGCTGCGTGCATCACTATCAACCGGTGTTGGGCCATCCATCAACGACCATTGACCTGAGAAATTTTCCTGTATCTGCACCGTAACTGCTTTTGGTTTGGCATTGCTGAGCACCATCTGGACCTGCGTTTCGCTGTGTTGACGAAACGGCGCTTCAACGGGCAGGCGACGATAAACCAGCTGTTTACGAACACCGCCCAAATCAAATGCTTTACCAATGTTTAAACGTACCTTGCCTTTTTCAGACGTGTGTCCAATCCGGTCTTCGCCAATAAAATGCAGTTTTCCCGGCTGTGCTTTGGCGCGGACATAAACACGTACCACACCCGCGGGCATAGCCTGACCCAGATGATGATCCGACTCGTTGGAGAATTCGATCACGCTATCGACTTTCAGTTTTTGCTCTGGCACATTCGGCGAATAGTACACATTTGCCTGCCCGGCCAATAGATACAACTGCTGCACCGGCACATCACGCGCGTCAAATAGTTTTATCTGGCGGATACTATTGTCGCTCAGATCAACCTTTCCCGGCACGGTATATAAATATAGGTCTGCTAACGATACCGGCTGAATAGACGGCGCGGCCTCGGGAGCAGCGGCCATCACCGACAGACTCATTTCTCGTCGCATTGCGACATTGTTCTGCACCTGGTTGACTGAGCCGGCGATAAGCTCCAGCTGAGCGGCTTGAAAATTGACCCCGCTATCGTTACTGATCGTCGCCATGGCACGCAACTGTAAAACATCATGTTCACTATTGAGTTGCGCGACGTAATCGGCATTCCAGGAAAGACCACCACTTAAATAACTCAAAACCAGTTCCGCTTGGGCATTAACCGTACTCTCAACCCCAACACTCAAGGTCGGGCTCAGCACCCCTGAGGGCAGAGCATCATATACGATTCTGCGCCCCGCCAAACTGGTTTCATAATGGTCGTCAATTTCAAGAATAATCCCGCCGCTCACCGAGAGCACCCGTGCCCGTTCACGTGTCTGCTCACCACTGACCGGGTTTGTGCTAAGCAGGCTAACCATCTGCCCGACCGAACTGGACAAGACTTCCTCGGGCGTCATAGCAGCACGAAAATATTGCTCACGAACCGTCAAGGTCTTCGGTAGCGGGTGCAGCACTGCGCTGTGAAAATTGATTAACGGGCTAACCGCCGAAAAATTTAGCTCACTTTGTCCCGCCGGCAAATCGAGGGTATAAGCCTCGTTTACCAGCGCCAGATTTTGGTTGTATATAACCAGGCCTACAGAGGAGCGTGGCCCGGGCTCTATGTCTATGGATTCAGCCTGAAGCAAGCCCGTGCAAAAGAGTACGGCAGGAAGAAAAAAACAACGTATTAAGATATTCAAAATGGTTCCGCCCCGGAACAGGTATTCAGAGCAATGATACTCTCACAATCATATGAATTACCCATGAATACTATTTGAAGCCTGAGCATCAACTTCCAGTGCATCACACAAAACCTGCATATCCTCGGGCATAGCAATCTGCCAGCTGAGCTGTTCACCACTAGCCGGGTGAATCAGGCCCAGCGCGCGCGCATGCAGCGCCTGGCGCCTGAAGGTGCGCATCGTCTCTTTGAGTGTCTCACTGGCGCCAGTCGGCAAATGCAGGCGTTTGCCGTAGACCGGATCTCCCACCAGGGGTAAACCCTTATGCGACAGGTGCACACGAATCTGGTGAGTGCGCCCGGTTTCCAGGGATACATTGAGCAAAGTTGTGGTGCGAAATTTTGTTCCAATGCGGTAGTGCGTAATGGCGGGTTTTCCATCCGGCCTCACCGCCATTTTTTTACGATCCTTATAATGTCGGCCAATCGACTCGCGAATCGTGCCGCCAGCCACCAGCGAGCCATACACTAGCGCCTGGTATTCGCGCTTGACGCTACGCTCGGACAGCTGCTCGATTAAGCGTTGCCGAGCAGCTTCCGTTTTTGCCACCACCATCAGGCCCGACGTCTGTTTATCCAGGCGATGAACGATCCCGCCACGCGCGATCAACTCAAGCGGCGTGTGGTATGCCAGCAGGCCGTTAAGCAGGGTGCCCCGGCTATTTCCAGCCCCGGGATGCACCACCAGCCCCGCGGGTTTATTGACCACCAGAATGGTCTCATCTTCATAGATAATATCCAGGCTGATCTTTTCAGCGACCACCGCCAGGGGTTTGACCGCTGGAATATTAATGTGTACCGACTGCCCTACCGATACCGCATCACGCGGCTTACACGACCGACCATCCAGTTGTGCATGGCCATCCTTGATCCAATGCTGGATGGTGGCTCGAGATACGTCTGTCAAAATGTCAGACAATGCTTTGTCAACGCGCTTGCCGGCATCATCTTCATCAAAGCTAAGTTGAATTTCTTGCCCGGTTTGTACAGATATAGTAGCCATGGTTACCCGAATTCATTATATGGTGTGGTTTGTGGCGATGCTAACAGATTAAAATCAGCCAAACCAATACCTCACACCCTATTTCGGCATTCTATCTTGGGATTTGGGTAGTCCCTGATAATTCATTCGAGGTACAATACGCCCCATGATTGCACGATATACCCTAAATTCCAGCCGTAAGGCTTTGCGCCTCTGCGGTTTAATTGCCTTATTGCTCACGGTGTTTGTCAGCGGCGGATGCTCCTCATCCGATAAAGACGACCTGGACACTGAACTTCTGTCTGCTGAAGCATTATACGGGCAGGCGGAAAAAGCCCTGCTTACGCAAAAATGGGAGGATGCCCTGGTTGCCCTGAAAAGGCTCGAGGCACGCTACCCCTATGGGCGATTCGCCAAACAGGCACAACTTGATACCGCCTACGCGCACTACAAGCTGAATCAGGATGGCCTGGCAATCGCCGCAGCCGATCGCTTCATCGCATTAAACCCGACCCATCCTTCCGTGGATTACGCGTTTTATATCAAAGGCCTGTCGAGCTTTAAAGAGGAATCAGGCTGGCGGGGGATGATTACCGGACGCACTACTCTGGCAGACAGAGATCCGGATTCCATTTTAAAAGCGCTCGCTGCTTTTAATACCATCGTAAGCCGCTACCCGAACAGCCAGTATAAAAACGATGCCGAAAAACGAATTGTGTACCTTGAAGCTGCACGGGCAGAGCAGCAGGTTAGCGTAGCGCGTTTTTACTACATGCGAGGCGCCTACATTGCCGCCATTAATCGGTCAAAGGTTGTATTAAATCAATACGGCGACGGGCCACAGGTTGAAGATGCGCTGGGCATCATGTACCTGAGTTATCAGCAAATGAAAATGGAAGATCTGGCCACTGATACACAACGCATTCTTGCGCTTAACTATCCGGACAGCAGTTACCTGACGACCAAAATAAAACCCGGGCGCGGCTGGCTCAGCGGCTTATTCTAAGTCCAACACTATTTAAGCTACCCAATGTCTCTAGAAATCGTAATCCTCGCCGCGGGTCAGGGCTCGAGGATGAAATCGGACCTGCCCAAGGTATTGCACATCCTGGCGGGGAAATCACTGCTCGAACACGTACTGTGTTGTGCGGATGAACTCGAACCTACAAAAATTCATATCGTCATTGGCCACCAGGCAGAGCGAGTACGAGCCAGCATAGATAGCAAGCAGATGAACGCTGACATTGAGTGGGTTCAGCAACATCAGCAACTGGGTACCGGGCATGCCGTCGCACAGGCTTTGCCGGGAATCGATAGCGCTTCCAGCGTGCTGATTCTAGCGGGAGACGTGCCGTTGATTCAAGCAGATACATTGCGCCCTTTATGTGAGCCAGACTGCGGCATTAATCTGCTCACCGCGGTACTACCCGATGCCAGCGGCTTTGGCCGTATTCTGCGTGATTCTGCGACAGATGCGGTGACTGCCATTGTCGAGCACAAAGACGCTAATCAGCAACAACGCTCTATCCGGGAAATCAATACCGGTGTCATGGCTGCACGTGCCAGTCAGCTGGAAACCTGGCTGGCACGCGTCAAAAACAATAACGCACAGAGTGAGTACTATTTGCCGGATATCATCGCGCTGGCGGTGAGTGACAACGAAACGGTAAATGCCGTGGTTACCCATGACATCGTACAAATAAGCGGCATCAATAGCCGCGGCGATCTGGCGAGTCTGGAACGACGCTATCAGCGCCAGCTAGCGGATGCGCTAATGGCTGACGGCGTTGGCCTGGCGGATCCCCGCCGGATTGATATTCGTGGCAAGCTCCGTACGGGCAGAGATTGCGCAATAGATATCAATGCCATCTTCGAAGGCCATGTTACGCTTGGCGACAGGGTAAAAATCGGCCCCAATGTGCTGATTCGCAACAGCCATATCGCGGATGATTGTATTATTGAAGCCAACAGCATCGTCGATAGCGCACGCATCGAAACCTTCTGCCAGGTGGGCCCTTTTGCACGTATTCGACCAGATACCCATTTGCATAGCAGGGCCAAAATCGGCAATTTTGTCGAGATCAAAAAAAGCATCATCGGCGAGGCCAGTAAGGTCAATCATCTCGCTTATGTGGGCGACAGCAAACTCGGGCGCAGGGTCAATATTGGTGCTGGCGTCATCACCTGCAATTACGATGGCGCTAATAAACACCAGACCATCATTGGCGACGATGTTTTTGTAGGCTCGGATTGCCAGTTGGTGGCCCCGGTCGAAATTGGCGCGGGCGCAACAATTGGTGCGGGTTCGACCATCACCAAAGATGCACCGGCTGATACGCTCAGCCTGTCCCGGGCTAAACAGATTCAGTTTAACAACTGGCAGCGGCCAGTCAAAAACCAGGTTAAATAGACTCCTATGTGCGGTATTGTTTGCGCTATTTCAGATCAACCCGTTTTACCCTTGCTCATCGAGGGCTTAAAGCGCCTTGAATATCGTGGCTATGATTCTGCGGGCGTCGCCCTGCTAAATGAAAGTGGCTTTGCCAGAACACGCAGCGTCGGGCGTATTGCCGCGCTTGAGGACGCGCTCGGCGACGACATCAATAATACCAGCACCGTCGGCATCGCGCATACCCGCTGGGACAGCAATGGCGCACCCACCCAGAAGAATGCTCACCCCCACCTCAGCACCGGCAAACTGGCGATTGTGCATAACGGCATCATCGAGAATCACCAGGCTCTACGCGAGGAATTAATCAACGCCGGTTACGTGTTTGAATCTGAAACGGATACCGAAGTAATACTGCATGAAGTAGATCGACAGTATCAGCAGACGGACGATTTGTATGAAGCCGTCCGCGCCACGGTTAAACGTCTCAAGGGCGCATATGCCATCGGCCTGATAAGCAGCGATGAACCACGACGCATTGTGGGTGCACGCTCGGGTTCCCCTATGGTGGTTGGCCTGGGCGAGCATGGGCATTATATTGCTTCTGATATGGCAGCGTTGTTATCCGTCACCCAGGATTTTTACATTATTGAAGACGATGAACTGGTCGAGATTAATGACCAGGGCGCACACATAACCGACCTGGATGGCAATCCGGTAAAGCGCGAGGTATTTACCAGTAACCAGCACGCCGGCGACACTGATTTGGGTCAGTATAGGCACTACATGCTCAAGGAAATCCACGAGCAAACCCAGGCTGTTTCAGATACGCTCGAAGGGCGAATATCCGCAGAACGGGTACTGACGGGGATTTTCGGCGCACACGACGAGAATATATTTAAACAAACGCAGGCCGTGCAAATCATTGCCTGTGGCACGTCTTACCATGCCGGGTTGGTCGCGCAATACTGGTTTGAGAAATACGGTATCGCCTGCCGTGTGGAAATCGCCAGTGAATTTCGCTCCCGACAACACACCATCGCTGATAATACGCTGCTGGTCACGCTATCACAGTCCGGCGAAACCATTGATACGCTGGCAGCCCTGAAGGTCGCCCAGCAAGCCGGGGTTGCGCATACTCTGACCATTTGTAATGCGCCGGAATCATCCCTGGTACGCGAGTCTGAGCTGGTCTTTATGACCCACGCCGGGCCGGAAATTGGTGTTGCCTCTACCAAAGCGTTTACCACCCAGTTAGTCTCCCTGTTGTTACTGGTCGTTTCCATCACCAGGCACCATCGCTTAAGCGCTGAAGGGGAAGCAAAGATCGTTAAGGAATTACGTGAATTACCCACCATTATCAGCGAAACACTCAAGCGGGAAGAGGAGATTGCACAACTGGCCACCTTATTTGCCGACAAAGAACATGCGTTGTTCCTGGGCCGGGGCACACAATACCCGATCGCGATGGAAGGGGCGCTCAAGCTCAAGGAAATATCCTACATTCATGCTGAAGCGTATGCAGCCGGGGAACTAAAGCATGGCCCGCTGGCGCTGGTTGACGAGAAAATGCCAGTGATCGCGGTTGCACCCAATAACCGCCTGCTGGAAAAACTAAAATCGAATATCGAAGAAGTTCGAGCGCGCGGCGGGCACATGCTGGTATTTGCAGATGATCAGGCTCAGATCAGCCAAACAGACGGCGTTGAGATTATAAATGTCGGACGAGTTGATAATATCATTGCACCCATCGTATTCACCATCCCACTACAGATGCTTTCTTATCATGTGGCGCTAATCAAGGGCACAGACGTAGATAAACCGCGCAATCTAGCGAAATCGGTTACGGTCGAATAAAGTCGCATTACCCTGAATAAAACAAACCTTAGCGTCACTCCAGTAACAACATAATAATCGGTGAAATAGTGACGCCATATTGCAGTAATTCCAACGCATTTACCGCATCAACACGGCCATAACCGTAGGTGTAATCAAACCCCGGGGAGCCCAGATCAACCGCCCCGTCAATCAGGGCTTTTCGCACATTCTGCTTACGAACCCTTGGTGAAACACTCATTAACTGAGCCGCGACCGCCGCTACATGTGGAGCCGCCGCAGAGGTACCATAAAATGGTACGTTAAAACCTCCGGCACCACTTATTGAAACACCATCGATGGCAACCAGATCGGGTTTTTTACGGCTACTAATAGCGGGGTAATAAAGTCTTGCTGGCCCTCTTGAGCTGTATCCTGCGATATTGTTATGCCCATGGTCGCTTGCATTTACCGCACCTACCGTAAGCACTCCTGGTAACCCTGAATGACCGAAAATACTACCCGATGCCTGGTTGTACTCGAGCGAGCTAATACCAAAACTGAATAATTCCAGGTGTTTGGCCACGCCAGTCACCTTACGGAAGACAATAGCAACCGGCTTTGCGGAAAAACTGGAATTAAAGTAATGAACAACCTCCATGGGGGTCGAGCCGACACCACTTTGCCGTTGGGAACTTGCGCGCAGTAGCTTATTCTGGGAGTCGTACAGTTCTAAATCATAATCATTGCTTGATGCGAAATAAGGATCATTCCATTGCAGCACAAACGACGCCTCCGTACGCGCAGGGATGACCGCATTCATTCCCGGATCAGTAGAACCACCTCTTGCCCGGCCAAAGTCATGAAAACTAAATCCCGGTTCAGCCAGATAATTCGCTTCGTAATGTTTGTCCCCGCTATTTCCCGCAGCAGATACAAATAATACTCGAGTTGAAGCCGTCGCAACTGCTTTTGCCACCGCCCCATCTTCAAAATAGGGCGCGGTATAAAAAATCATATCATCGACAATGATGTCGGCCTTAAATACATCGACCAGTGTGTTGATGCGCGCGATAAAATCAAGTGAAGTACGCGTAGCAGCAACTGCAATCTGTGCATCGGGCGCTAGATCATGCACGATCTCCGCCATCGCCGTTCCTTCATTACAGTTTCGTACCTCGTCTCGGGCAGGATGTTTGCTGCAGGTCCCATAAACGATAATACCTCCGGCCGGCAAATCGCCTTGCGCCCGTGCAGTCGCCCAGTCATTTGCGCCATCAGAAATAATGCCAACACGAATCCCTTTGCCGCTCAACCCTCTGGCGCGAAGCTGGTTGGCTTTTAGAATAGCATCACCTTGCGTTACCACAGAACCACTATTGGTCCGGCCGTAACTTGGCGTGGTTACTTTTCGAACCCCGGGTAACTGAATAACATCATCCAGATTCTCGAGCAAAACCCAGGCCTGCACCATCTTCAGTGATGGATTAACTATCTCAATTTCTACCCCTGACTGGCGTAATGTATGTAACGTAAGGGCATCGGTTTTATCCAAAGTTATATACACCTGAACGTCAACACCAGACCGGGTATGTACAAATGGACTATTCTTTACAGGATTATCTGGTGCCACCAGATAATCCTGATTATGTGCCAAAGCCCGCCCTGTATTCTGACCCAACAACGCTTGTAAAAACCGCCCCAGTTTTGGGTGAACACTAGATAATTCAGATTGATACCGGAGATTTAGGGCTTGCTCTTCCGGGTTGCGATCAGCCTCCGCCCAGGAAACCTGCGTTACCAGTATTGTTAGGGCCAAGGTTATAAGAATAGTCCCCATACCCGCTAATTTGCGACAGACACCAGCACTCACCACAAGCATCAAACCAGGTTTCTAGCGTTTAACTTCGTGTTTTGAGAATACATCCGGCAATTCCTGCAAGGCGATTTTTCCGAGTGGTGTGCGCGGTAGTTCATCGACAATCGCAAAACGCTTAATCTGATTGTGTGATGAAACAAAGTTATTAAATACCTTAAGTACGTCACGCGCCACTTCTACCGGGTCATCACCTTCCATCGCCATCACCACTACCGGTTTTTCCCGGCGCTCTAATACACCCGCTTCCTTGATACGTGGGTCACGCTCCAACAGGGTTTCCAGCTCTTCCGGGTACACATTTTTACCTGCTTCGGTTACGATCAAACGCTTGCTACGCCCGGTCAGGAACACCCGGCCCGCAGAATCGATGCGTGCCAGGTCGCCGGTTTTAAACCAGCCATCAATAATTGCTTCAGTGGTTTGAGCCTCTTCACCATACCCCAGCATCAGGTTCGGGCCCCGGCAATACAACTCACCACGCCCCATTTCATCCGGGTTTTCGATCTTAACTTCGGACCAGAGCACAGGCTTGCCCACGCTATCGTACGCATCATCAAATTCCTTCTGCACACACACCAGGGGTGATGTTTCCGTTAAGCCGTAGCCCTGGCGAAGCGGAATACCGAGTTTGTGATAAAACTCCGTAATCTTCCCGTCCAGGTGTGAGCCACCACTCACCCAGCACTTGATGGTGCCACCGAGTTTCTTACGAATGGGCGCGTTAGCGCGTACACGTATCGACATTGGCAGCTTCTCCAGAAGCTTTCGATAGGCACGCAAACCGCCGCCAGCCTCGTTAAATTTTTTATCCAGGCCCAGCATGATATTGCGGTACAGGCGCGGCACCGCCACCACGATACTGATTTTCTCCTCTGAAATCGTTGCCAGTATTTCGCTCGCCGCAATCACACGGGGTGCGGCAATTCTCGCGCCCACGTAAAGCGGAAAAATCATGGTCGCGAGGATGCCCATCGCGTGTGACAAGGGCAGCAGTGAAATGAACCGGTCGGAGTTGTCTGCGGACAACTCATTGAGTGCTGACAGGGCATTGCTTCCCAGGTTTTGGTGGGATAGCCTGACAACTTTGGGGTTGCCCGTACTGCCCGAGGTGTAAATAAGCAATGCAACTGCCTGTGGGTCCGCAGGGGCGGGTATTTCACGCTCGGCTTTTACCGCATTTTCATCTATTTTAAGTGAGATTAAATGCTGGTTGTCGGTGAGCTGAATAGTATTAAACCCCAGCATGGCTTTGGGTTTGATCGCATCAACCTGCGCCTGGATCTCGGCATCGCTGTTACCGATATGGATGGGCGCAACCATAGCCCCTACTTTCCAGGCCGCCAGGGTTGCGGCCGACCATTCCGGGCCATTTGGAGCGGTTACACCTACCGTATCACCTTCACCAACTCCTTCCGAACGCAGTAAGGCGGCAAGGGTAAGCGATGCTTTTTCAAGATCGCCGTAGCTGACCTTGCGCTTTTGCTTCTTGCCTTCACGAACCAGCCAGGCAATTTTGTTTTTGTTTTTTTTAAAGGAAGGCGCAATAAAGGTCCAGAGATTCTCAATGGATGGAATGTTGGCAGGGTCTAAGTGTTTCACGGTACTCCTCGTTATAGTCTTATCCTCTGACTTTACCCAGCATTTCAGGGAATGGCAACCAAACCAGCGAGATCATCAGCATTTGACCCCCCTCAATTGACTTCAAGGGCACCCTTAATGCTGCACTAATCGCTTATATCCCGCTATTGAATTACTTGAATAGCCTTTGCACCCCATAGGTCGCATAATGCGGCCATCCGAAATTAATCTAATATAACGAGGCAAATCATGCGTATTATCCTTCTCGGTGGCCCCGGCGCTGGCAAAGGCACACAGGCGGCTTACATTACTGAAAAATACAACATCCCACAAATCTCTACCGGCGATATGCTGCGGGCACACGTAAAATCCGGTAGCGAACTTGGCGTTGCAGCAAAAAAGATCATGGACGCTGGCGGTCTGGTTTCTGATGACATCATCATGGGTATGGTTCAGGAACGCATCACTCAGGATGATTGTGCAAACGGTTACCTGTTCGATGGCTTCCCCCGAACGATCCCTCAGGCAGATGCACTGAAAGATGGCGGTGTTGAAGTAGACGCCGTGGTTGAAATCAGCGTTGATGATAACGAAATCATTCGTCGCATGAGCGGTCGACGCGTGCACCTGGAATCCGGCCGCACCTACCACGTGGTATTTAACCCACCTAAAGAAGAAGGCAAGGATAATCAAACGGGTGAGCCGTTAATTCAGCGTGACGATGATCAGGAAGAAACCGTGCGCGCGCGCCTGAACGTATATCATGAGCAAACCGAACCATTGATCACCTACTACACAGATTACTCCAATAGCGGTGGCGACAATGCTCCCGCCTACGTAAAAGTAGATGGCATCGGTGGTGTTGATGAAATTCGAGATCGGATTTTCAGTGGGCTGGATGCATAAATCCGCCAGGCGCTACTGAATAAAAAAGCGGCTTACAGCCGCTTTTTTTATGTCCATCCCGGACGGTCTTCACGCCAATTTAGGTGCTCAGCTTTCGCCCCACCTTGACGAGCAACAGTATCCACGGTGCGCCGTGCAGGGCAAGATCAAACATATCAACTGAATTGCTCAGCGAGCCCGACAATAGCATTTGCAATTTTTCCCATACGTGTGGCTCGGGTGAATAAGGTGCAAGACCAAGCGTCAGGCACAAAACCAGTACAATCGGCCAGGAAATAGCATCAAGAAACTTCATGCGCTATCTTCCCGCAGCGGATTATGTTCACACTCGACCGAATGCAAAATATCGGATAATTCACCTTTTCCCGAAGCAATTTCTTCGTTGCTCAGGCCGTCAAGTTCATGCGGGAATACCAGCCATTCATCGGTTTCATGCACATAGTAGTCCGGAACACGCTCGGTTGCATTCTTGCTGGGTTTGAACCAGGGCGTCGCGACCTTGATCTGTGAAGGGCAATTACGCCGCATCTTCGCATGAAGCGTGTTGATCACCGCATCAATACTCCGCCCGGTATCAAATACATCATCAACGATCAACAAACTGTCATCATAATTCATGTTCGTGATCAGGTAGTCCAGCCCATGCACCCTGACCTTGTCATCACGGCTGTCGATGCCCTTGTAAAGCGAGGTTCTAACCGCGATGTGGTCAGATTTTTGGCCAAAAAACGCCAGCATTTCCTGTACCGCAATGCCCACCGGGGTGCCGCCACGCCACACGCCAACAATAAAGTTTGGAGCAAAATCACTTTCGAGAATCTGCTTACCAATCAAGAAGGAGTCTTTCAGCAACGATTGCGCACTAATGTAAATTTTATTCATTTGGATACTCGTTCAACAGGGTAATGTGGGATTCAAACTAATTTAGGAAACGGGCTCTGGTGTCTTGCAAGGATTGATTGCTTGCGTCTATTTTATTGCCTTCGCGCCAGAATTCCCGCGCTTTTTCCTGATTTCCCTGAATCCAGTAGACTTCCCCGATATGCGCGGCGATCTCAGCATCCTGATCCAGTGAATATGCCTTTAAGAGGTACGCAATCGCAGCATCAAGGTTACCCAGCTTATATTCAAGCCAGCCTTTGCTATCGAGTATATACGCATCTTTGGTCTGTAACTCATGCGCTTTATTGATCAGCACCGAGGCCTCATCCAGCCGATCCGTCATCACCAGAAGCGAGTAGCCCAGAGTGTTGTTATAATGTGCATTTTCCGGCTCATGCAACAGTAAAATTCGCATGTCCGCCTCATGCCCCTGAATATCATCACGTTCTACGAGAATGAGCGCTCGATGATAGCGCAAGGTATCGTTATCTGAATCATCTATAAGCGCATCATTAATCAAAGCATAGGCCTCGGCCGTACGCCCGGCACGCTGCAGCATCAACTCATGGTCTATAATCAATTGTGAAGTCTGTGCCTCATTTTCACCACTCAAGGCTTGCAGATAAACTAAGGCGGATTCGACTCCATCGGCCTGTTCGATCAACAGCGACATCTGGCGATCAGCCGCAAAGCGTTGCTCTGTATCGCGGACTTTACTCAGGCTTGCCTTTGCTTCGTCATAGCGCTCTAACTCCTGTAGTGCGTGTGCCAGGTATAAACGGCTGCGAT
>Ga0164313_10001622_pt1 | contig 19940 bp, 11 predicted proteins | sample GuaBasSedimGuay4_FD_113735 | JGI IMG/M metagenome (GOLD analysis project Ga0164313, IMG submission 113735) | Subseafloor sediment microbial communities from Guaymas Basin, Gulf of California, Mexico - Guay4, Core 4569-4, 0-3 cm | ecosystem: Environmental > Aquatic > Marine > Hydrothermal vents... | reverse complement strand
TACGTTCGTCACCTCGGAGCCGAAGAGGTCGTCTTCGCTGAGGGCTATCTCATCCGTCTCGGGTTCCGGCGCCGGCGGCGGCTTCGATTCCCGGAGCCGGTGCAGCTCCTGCGGGTTGCTCGGGTCGAGGCCGAGCTCCCGGAGGTTAGCATCGGTGGGCTCGTAGGGGATCCGGCAGAAGGGGCAGAGGCGTCGCACCAGCCTTTGGGCGAGGACGGCCATCACCGACGACGAGATCTGGAAGGGCGCCACTCCCATGTCGACGAGGCGCGTGATCGCCGTCGGCGCATCGTTGGTATGCAGCGTGGAGAGCACCAAGTGACCCGTCAGAGACGCGTGGATGGCGATTTCGGCGGTCTCGTGGTCTCGAATCTCACCGACCATGATGACGTCGGGGTCCTGGCGCAGGAAGGAGCGAAGGGCCGAGGCGAAGGTCAGGCCGATCTTCGGCTGGGTCTGAACCTGGCCGATGCCCTTGAGCTCATACTCGACCGGGTCTTCGGCGGTGAGGATGTTCCGGTGGGGCTTGTTGATACGGTTCAGGCACGCGTAGAGGGTCGTCGTCTTTCCGGACCCGGTGGGGCCGGTGACCAGGACGATGCCGTTGGGCCGCTCGATGAGCTTGTGCATCGTCTCGAACTCGTCGGGGTCGAAGCCGAGGTCCGACAGATCGAGGAGGATGTTCTCCTTGTCGAGGAGACGCATGACGATGCGCTCGCCCTTGGCGGTCGGGATGGTCGAGACGCGCACGTCGACGAGCTTGCCGGCGATCTTCTTCGTGATGCGGCCGTCCTGGGGGAGCCTCTTTTCGGCGATGTTCAGGCCGGCTTCGATCTTCACGCGGCTCGCGATCGACGGCAGGAACCCGCGGTGGGCCTTCTTCTGCACCGAGAGGCGCCCGTCGACGCGGTAGCGAACGACGACGTCGGAGTCGGTCGGCTCGATGTGGATATCCGAGGCACGCTCCCGGACGGCGGTATAGAAGAGGTTGTTCACCCAACGGATGACCGGCGCCTCGTCGGTCATGTCGATGAGGTCCTGGAGCTCGTCGTCCTGGGAGTCGCCCTCCTTCGCCTCGTCGAGAGCCGCCTCGGTCTCGCGCTCGTAGACCCGGTTGATCGCGTCTTCGATCTTGTCCCCGGGGACCGCCACCGCTTCGAGCTCGGCGCCGAGGAGCACCCGGAGGTCGTCGAGGGGGGCGAGGTCGAGGGGGTTCGAGACCGCGACTACGATCGTCTCGCCGGAAAAGCCGATCGGCAGGACGCGATGCTGGCGGGCGAAGGTGATGGGGACCTGCCCAATGAGCTCCTCGGCGACGTCGTCGGCCTTGATGTCCAGGAGGACCTCCATGCCGGTCTCCGCCGCGAGGGCCTTGACGTACTCCTCCTCGTCGCAGGCGTTCGTTGCGAGCAAGACATCCTTGAGGTCCAGCCCACGCTCGACGGACGTGGCCAGCGCGCTCTGGAGCTTCTCCGGCGTCAAAGCGCCGTGGCGGACGAGGATCTCGCCGACGTACTGCGGCTGCACAGCTATTCTTCCTCTCCCCCGGGGCCGCCCATGGACTCGGCGAGGCTGCTTGGCGGAGGTGCTGGCGCTTGGGCCGATACGGTCGCCCCGCCGGATTCTATGCCCTCGGGGCCGATGATCATCGCACCACTTCCGGGGTCGATGGGTGCGTTGCCGACCGACGATCTTGGTATGTGCTCCGGTGGCGCTGCCCCGAGGGCCGCCTCGGCGAGTTGCCGTTCGTAAGCGAGCTCGTCCAGTTCGTTCACGATCTCCATCAAGAGCCCGCGGGTCCGCGTGTAATCGATGTGCGGGTCGTAGTCCTGGTCGCCGAAGACGAAGTACCGGTCGATGAACTCTTGGCGCTCCCGCATCTTGCGCTCGTAGATGGCCCGGAGGTCGGACGCGTCGCGGATGATGTAAGGGGTCAGGAAGAGCAGCAGGTTGCGCTTCTCGGTGACGATCGACGTCTGTCGGAAGAGCACCCCGAGGAGGGGGATGTCGCCGAGGACCGGGATCTTGCTCTCCTGGTTGATCACCGTGTCGCGCATCAGCCCGCCGATGACTACCGTCTGCTGGTCCCGAACGACCATCTGGGTTTGGGCGGTGCGCTTGTTGATGGTCTTGACGCCGAGGGAGCCTTCCGCCGAGGCCTCTACTTCGGAAATCTCTTCTTCGATCTCGAGGCGGATCTCGTCGGACTCGTTGACGTGGGGGGTGACGCGCAGCGTCGTGCCGACGTCCTGGCGGGGCACGCTGCCGACGCCGCCCATGGCGCCGCCGAGGGCTCCGAGGCCGCCCACCCCCTGGCTGGCGAGGCCCGCCGCGCCAAGAGCTGCGAGGCCCGCGCCCCCTGCGCTGGTAAAGCCCGAGGTCTGCAGCGGCACGTTCTGGCCGACGCTGATCTCCGCCTCTTCGTTGTCCATCGCGAGGATGTGCGGCGTCGACAGGATGTTGGTATCGCCGCTCGTCGACAGCGCCGTGAGCGCCACGCCGAAGGCAGGCACCGAGAAGCCGACCAGGCGCTGTGATTCGGGGATTTCGGGACCGCGGACCCCGAGGGCCAGGCCCGTGAGAGAGGTCGGGTCGGAGCCGAAGCCGAGGGAGCCGAGGGGGTTCGAGCCACCGAGGAAGAGGGACCCATCGGTCGGCGCGTCGGGGGCACCGCCATGGAAGCTGAGTCCCAGCTGGTTCGAGCGGTTGACCGCCATCTCCATGATCACGGCGTCGATGAAGACCTGGCGCCGCGGTGCGTCGAGGCGTTCGATGACCCGCCGGAGGGCTGCGTAGTCGTGGAGCGACGAGGTGATGACCAATGCGTTGGTCGGTTTGTGGGCCGTGACCCGGATGTCGCCCTCGAAGACGGCACCTCCTCCTCCGGCGGCGACCGCCCCGGCGCTCGCACCGCTGGCGGCTGCTCCGGCTGTTCGGCCGGCACCGGGCGCCCGCTGGCCACCCCGCGCCGCGCCGCTGCTGCCGCTGCCGCCGCCGATCAGGCTCGCGAGGGTACTCGCGATCTCTTCGGCGTCGCCGTGCTGCACGTAGTGCACGTGGATGCCGCCTTCGCCTTCCATCGGCACGTCGAGCTGCCGGATGAGCTCGAGGACGCGCAGGTAGGCGCTCTCCGTCGCGAGGAGGATCAGTGAGTTGCTTCGCTCGTCGGGGATGATCTTGGTGAGGCGCATCGCGCCCGAGCGTTGACCGACGGTCGTCGGTCCTGCGGCCGGTGAGGCGGCGGCGGCGCTGTCGGCGCTCGCCTGGCCGCGCCTGGGCGGCCTCGCCCGCGCCGCCGGCCGGGCGTTCCCTGCGGCGGGGGCCGACGCGGCGCCCGCTCCGACCGGGAAGATCTCCGAGAGCAGCCCGGCCATCTCGGTCGCGTTCACGTAGTGAATCGGCTCGATCCATACCTGCTCGCCGCCCCGGGGGACGTCGATCTCCTCGAGGACCCGGAGCATGCGCCGGATATTCGAGCCCATGTCGGTGATGATCACCGTATTGGTGGGGGCGTACGCGGTCACCGCCCCTTCTCGAGACTTGAAGCGACTGAGCAACGTCGCGACGTCTTCGGCGGATACGTTTCGGACCCGGTGCATGCGGGTCACGTACCGGTCATCCGAGGGCGAGCCGGCGCCGCCGTTGTAGAACGGGATGGGCTGGCTCTCGATGCCCGTGGTCTCGACGATCTTGAGGTAACGCCCGGCGGGCACGACGGTCATGCCGTTGAGTTCGAGGATCGACAAGAACGCGCGGTACGCCTCGGCGGCGGTCACCTTGGTCGGCGCGTAAACGGTCGCCTTGATGGACCGGACCTTGCCCGGGAGGATGAAGCGCTTGCCCGTGATGGTCGAAATGAGGCGGACCAGGTCCGGGAGGTCGGCGTCCTCGAGGTTGAAGGTCACTCGGGCGCCCGGCGACATCGGCCGGTAGTCCACGCCCGTCTGGAACTCTTGAATGTTGCCCGTCGCGCCGGTGCCGCCCAAGCCTCCCGTACCGCCGGTGCCACCGGCCTCTGCGCCGCCGGTCCCAGGGCTGTCGGTGCCCGCGCCGCCCGTTCCGGGACGAACCCGGGGCGTGCGCTCTTTGGTGGGGACCTTCTGCTGGTTGCGCTGCTGCTGCTCCTGAATCTGACGGATCGCCGGCTGCAGTCGTCGCTGCGTGCGCAGGGGAAGCTGCGGCGCAACGATGCCGGGGTCGGGCTGCTGCTGGGCATTCGCGATGCCGAGTCCACAGACCATGATGGAGGCCGACATCAGGAGGATCGGTGCGGCGACGCGTGTCCTCATGACTGGGCTCCCGGGTGGTGCCCGAAGGCGGGGCGATTGATGCAGGGCGTCTTCATTGAATGTTGTACTCGAGAGCCATGGGGTTGCCCCGGCGCACCACGTTGATGCTCAGGTTGCTCGCACCGCGCAGCCGCGAATACGCCTCGAGGGCGCTGTCGGGGCTGGACATGTCGTAGCCGTTGATCGTTCGCAGCATGTCGCCGTTCTGGAGGCCGAGGCGCCCGAGGACGCTGTTCCGGCGGATGCCGTAGAGCTTGACCCCGACGGTGCGGCCGTTCTCTTCGTGGGGGATGACCCGGGCGGTCCGCATCAGCTCGGCCTGGTTGCTCAGCAGTTGGTCGACGAGGCTGCGCGCCACCGTGAAGCTCGTGTCGGAGTTGCGGGTGATGCCGGACTCCATGTCGGCGGTCGGGATGGCGCCTTCGCGGGTCGGGCGCGCGGGGCGCTCGGCCCGGGCCGCCATCGTCGCCGGACGCGCCGGAGCCGTGGCGGCCACCGGGGCCCCCGGGTCGAACATCATGATCTGGCAGTGACTTCCGGAGGCCGGCAAGAGCACGACCGCGCTCGAGTCGATCGACACCACCTGCTTGTCGTCCACCGACATGCCCTCGCGGTAGAGCATCGCCTTGCCCGCCGCTCCCGTGATGGCGGCGAAGGACCACTCGTGGCTCTGGGTATTGACGAGCGAACCGACGAGGCGCACCGCGCCTTCGCACCGGGGCAGGGGGCCATCGCCGGGCTCCGGGGGCGGGCCGTCGTCCTCGACGTACTCGACCTCTTCCTCGGCCACGTTCCAGAGGTCCCCGGTCTCCGAGTCGAAGATGTTCCGCGTCAGGATGGCTTCGGGGTCCTTCTGCTCGGGCCCCGCGTTGCGCCCCGCACCGGCGCGCCGGGCCGGGGCCGCCGAGGAACCGCTGTCGAGACTCAAGAACGTCGCCGCGAGCAGCCCCGTGGTCCCCTGGGCGAGGAACAACGCGGTCAGAACCAACGTGCAGAGCACGATGGCGACAGCGATTCGACGATTTCGACGGGTTCCCACGGAGCCTTCCCCGGAGCAGTGCTCAGCAAGGCGTGTGCCTAGTGGATGCGTGCCGCAATTGCCAGTGATCTCCGCGGGTTTTCATCGAATGCCCGGTGGCCCCGGGGACACTCTGACACCCGCCCGAGCCAATGCCGGCGATCGCCTGACATTCTGTCATTCCTTAACAGGAAGGCACCTGGCGAGGTGGCGGTCGGCGGAAGCGCGCCGACGGCGTGCGGAGCCGAAAGGCCGCAGCTTCAGGCGCCGGCAGTGCCGCGGCGCCCCCAGCCAAGAAGGCGCGCCGAGGCGGGCGCTTCCAGACGCAGCACTCCCGGCGCCGCTACGGTCGGCCTGTCGGCTCTGCGCGACTGCGCACTCCCGGCGCCGCTACGGTCGGCCTGTCGGCTCTGCACGCCTCCGGCGCGCTGCCGCCTCGGGCCGCCTACGCGGCGCCTTCTTGTTGAAGACTGCGTCGCACTGCCGCCTCGGGCCGCCCTTGCGGCGCCTTCTCGTTACGGGCCGTCTTCGCGCTCGGCGCCGATCTTCCGGTAGATGGTCCGGGCGCTGATTCCGAGGAGCTGGGCGGCGAGCTGTTTGTCCCCTTGGGTGTGGGAAAGGGTCGCGTGGAGGACCCGGCGCTCGATCTCGCTCATGGTGGTGCCGATGGCGAAGGACAGGGACGCCTGGCTCGCTTCGGCGCTCGCGATCGGCGCCGGCAGATCCGCCACCGTCAGGCCGTCGGACCGGCTCAAGACGACGGCGCGTTCGATGACGTTTTCGAGCTCGCGGACGTTGCCGGGCCAGTCGTAGGCCATGAGGCGATCGAGGGCATCGCGGTCTACGTCCATCCGGGCCTTGCCGTTCTTCGTGCAGTAGACGTCGAGGAAATGATCGACGAGGAGGGGCACGTCGTCGCGGCGGTCGGCGAGGCGCGGCGAGGTGATGGCGATGACGTTGAGGCGATAGAAGAGGTCTTCGCGGAACTCGCCATCGGCGACCGCCTGCCGGAGGTCTCGGTTGGTCGCGGCCACCAATCGGAAGTCGGCCTGCTGCGTCTTGCCCCCGACCGGCTCGTATTCGCCCTCCTGGAGGACCCGGAGCAGCTTCACCTGGACCTGCGGGGTGAGCTCGCCGATCTCATCGAGGAAGAGCGTGCCCCCTCGGGCCTGGGCAATGCGCCCGTCACGCTTCTGCACCGCGCCGGTGAAGGCGCCCTTTTCGTGGCCGAAGAGCTCCGACTCGATCACCGTCTCGGGGAGGGCCGCGAGATTGACGGCGACCAGAGGGCCCGTCCGCTCGCTGTGCTCGTGGATCAAGCGAGCGATGAGCTCCTTGCCGGTGCCGCTTTCCCCGAGGACGAGGACCGTCGCCGTCGAAGGCGCCGCCTGGTTGGCCGTGTCGAGGGCGTGCCGGAGAGCCGGCGAGTTCCCGATGATGGTGCGGTTCTTGAGCGCCGAGAGCTCTTTCTTGAGCGTGCGGTTCTCGGCGACGAGGCGATGGCGCTCCGCCGCTTTGGACACCGTCTTGACGTTCTGCATGCGCTTCAGGGGCTTTTCGACGAAGTCGTAGGCGCCTTCGCGCATCGCCTCGACCGCGGTCTCGATCGTGCCGTAGGCGGTCATCACCACGGCTTCGGCGTCCGGGGCCACAGCCCGGAGGGCCTGGATGAGCTCGATGCCGCTCATGCCGGGCATCATCAGGTCGGTCAGCACCACGTCCACCCGGTGGTTCCGGCAGACGTCGATGGCCTCGCGACCGGTGGAGGCCGAGAAGACCCGGGCGCCCTCACGCTGGAAGATGCGCTCGAGAGAGTCGAGGTTGCTGCGCTCGTCGTCGACGACGAGAATCGTACTGGATTTCAAGCTCTCCACGCGGCCCCCTGAAGACGATTTGTCATTCGCTTGTGACATCTTGTCTTTGCGAGACAGCCTGTCAAGTCCTTGCCGCGCCCCCGGCAAGTCTTCGATCTTCTGGATATCCATGACGTTTCGCCCTTTCGATGTCTCCCCGCGGGCTTCGCGTCAGCGCGACCCTTGGGAAGACACCACTCGACAGAGCAAGACAGAGGCCAAGCACCCGGACGGGCAACCTGGCGCCTCTCAGCAGGATGCTGTACACGCATTCAGTGCGATCGCCTCAGAAGGTCTACAATCCGCCCAACCCGTGGCTCGACCGCCACGTCGATTGGGAGGGAGAGCCGCCGCAGACGAAACTCGAGGTCTTCCGGGAGCAGGCCCGGTCCGCCCTGGTCGAGAACGACAGCCCGGACCTCGGCTTCAACTGGGGGCTGAACCCCTACCGGGGCTGCTACCACGGCTGCGCCTACTGCTACGCGCGGCCCTACCACGAGTACCTGGGGTGGGGCGCCGGCTCAGACTTCGACCGGAAGATCGTCGTGAAGGAGAACATCGCCGAGGTGCTCCGGCGGGAGCTCATGGCGAAGCGGTGGCGCGGCGAGCGCGTGATGCTGAGCGGCGTCACGGATTGTTATCAGCCCCTCGAGGCGTCCTTCAGGCTTACCCGTGCGTGCCTCGAGGTCTTTCTCGAGTTCAGGAACCCCGTCACGATCATCACCAAGAGCTCGGTCATCCGCCGGGACCGCGACCTCCTCGCCCAGCTCGCACAGGAAGCCGACTGCTTCGTCTGGATTTCGATCCCCTTCGCGGACGACGACACCGGGCGCCGCATCGAGCCGTGGGCGAGCCCCGTCTCGAGGCGCTTCGAGACCCTCGCCCACCTCTCGGCGGCGGGCATCCCGACGGGGGTAGCCCTCGCGCCGATCATCCCCGGGCTCAACGACAGCGACGTGGCCTTCATCCTCGAGCGCGCCCGGGAGGCGGGGGCCAGCCGGGCGTTCATGACCAGCGTGCGCCTCCCCGCCGGCGTGCAGGATGTCTTTCAGCTTCGCATCAGCGAGGCGTTGCCTGCGCCCCAGGTGCGCAAGATACAAAACGCCGTGCGGGAGTTGCGCGGCGGCGAACTCGACGAGTCGTCGTACCACGCGCGCATGGGCGGCCTCGGCGAGCGCTGGAAGGCGACCGTCGCGCTCTTCGAAGGGCACTGCCGGCGCCTCGGGTACGAGCAAGGCGAGCCGGAGACACCGCCCGAGTCGACCTTCCGGCGCCCCGACGCGGGCGGTCAGCTTTCGCTTTTCGAGGCCGCGTCGCCGGCCCCGGCGCCCCCCGTCTCACCGGACCCGATCAGACGGCGCGATTGAGCGCCGCTCCGCCTTCTTGCCGACTACGGCGCGTCGCGGTCTTCGAGGGGGCGACGGGCGACACGCATGACGACTTCGGTGTCCGCTTCGACCGGGCGGCAGCGTTCTTCGCAGGCCCATCCGGATACGTGCACCCGGAGCACGGCGGTGCCCGGAGCGCGGGCGACGATGGGGATCGAAAAGCGCAGCTCCTCGGCGTCGGGGTCGTCGGCATCGCCGCGCAGCAGCCGACCGCGGACGACCTCGACGGCGGTGCCCTCACTGCTCGGCGTCACCAGCACCGGCCGGTCCCCGGGGGGGGTGATGCGCACGACGGCTATCACCGACGCGCGGTCGCCGACGGTGAGGGATGCGGGGGGCTCGATGACGAGGTCGGCCGCTCCTTCTTGGGCGACGCCGACGGCGACGGTGCCTACCGCGATCGCCACGGCGCACACCGCGGCCACGAGGACCGCGTACTTCATTCTGCGTAAGGAACCGTCTCGCACTCGGGTCGATCTCCGTGCCAGCGCATCAGGCTGGTGGTCGGTTTGCCCTCGTCGTTGTACTCGATGACGGCGTAGGTCAGGCCGCTGTCCTGCCCCAGATATTGGATGTCGAGGTTGATCATCTTCGTCCAGGTGCCGGTGTTGACGAGCAATTTGTTGCCGGGAAGTTGGCGATATCGCGGTCCGTGGCTGTGCCCGACGATCAACGTATGGACGCCCCGCATGGTGCGGAGGGCGCGGATCGCGGCCTCGTCGAAGCCGCCGAGGGAGATGAGCTCTTCTTTGAGCCGGCGCGGGATCTGCCGGATGCGCTCCCGCCACGCGCGGAAGGTGAAGATGCGGTGCTTCAAGAAATAGAGGGTCGATCGATACAGGAAGCGGAAGACGAAGGACGTGTCGAAGATGAAGCCGGCGAGGAGGAAGCGTCCGAGGGGCTGAACCCGGTCGATGTGATTCCGCTCTTCTTTCGCGGGGTTCATCACGTCGAGGATCCAAAGCGTGCCCCACGGCAACGAGAGGATCTCGGTCCCGTCGCGGCGCTTTTCGGTCATCCGATCGTAGTCGACCCGATGGATCCGTTCGAGCTGATGACCGTGGCGAATCTGAATGCCCTCGGGCAGATAGTAGGTGTCGGTGCTGGTGATGAACTGCACCCGGCTGCCCGCGGCTCCGGGGGCGACGTAGCGGCGGAAGAGCTCCTGGGGCCCCGGAAACCACATCTCGAGGTCGTGGTTGCCCGGCAGGTAGGTGATCCGCCGGTTCGATTTGTTCATGAATTCGCGCAGGGCATGGATAAATCGCGGATGCCCTTCGACACAGTCCTGGACCTTGGCGGTGGCGATTTCGTCCGTGATCTCAGTCGTCCACCGACCACGGGTCTTCACCTTCAGGAGATCGAAGATGTCACCATTCAGGATGAGTTCGACCTCCGTATCGCTCCCGGCTTTACGGTCGTAGTGGGCGAGGAACTCCGCAAACCGGTCGTCATGAAAGAAGTCTTCGAGCACGTTCGGCTCCCCGGGGCGCTGCCCGGTGCCGAGGTGGAGATCGCTGACGACGACGCGGAGGAGCTTCATGGGAAAGCCTGCAAGGGCGCAAACGTACCGAATAACGCGCCGGAGCGCTCCTTGACTTCGGTCTTACGTACTCGATACTGCTTGTTAGTGACCTTTAATAAAGGCGAACCACCGCGCGGGACTTGGGGGAGGTTGCCTTGGCAGGAGCAATGATGCGCAGGTTAGCGTTGGCGTCCGTCTTTTTGATGTCCGCGCTCGCGGTCGGTTGCAGCGGAGACAACACCATCGAGCCGCCCCCGGATCTCCCGGATGCGTCGATGGATTCGGGCACGATGGACGACTCGGCGATGATGTTCCCGGAGACGGGCATCGGCACCAGCGCCATCTCGGTCACTCGCCTCGTGCCCGACCATGGGCCCTTCACCGGCGGTGCCGCGGTCGTGATCCGCGGAACAGGCCTCTCCCTCGACATGGAGGTCAGCATCGGCGGCCGCCTCGTGCAGCCGGCCGACATGGAGCTCATCGACTCGAACCGCCTGGCCATCGTGACGCCGGCCGGAGAGGTCGGTCCCGCCGACGTGACCCTGACCCTCGGTGACGACACGGTCACCGCCGAGGACGCCTACACCTACGACGCGTTTTACCTCGACCCGAGCCGCGGCTCGGTCTCCGGCGGCACCCTCGTCAACATCATCGGCATGGGCACGGCCTTCGAAGATGGCGATGCGGTCACCTTCGGTCGTTCTCCCTGCACCGACACGACGGTGGTCAGCGAATCCACGGTCACCTGCCGCACGCCGCCGATGGCCGCGGGCACCGTCGACGTGATCATCACGCGCGGTGCCGACGCGAGCGAGCTCACCGTCGAGGACGCGTTCACGTACTACGACAGCTCCGACCCGTTCTCCGGCGGGCTCGGCGGCGGGCCCATCGCGGGCGCGATGAACATCACGGTTTTGAACGCCGGGTCGGGGGCCCCCGTCCCGGACGCCTTCGTCATCATCGGCGAAGACCTCGCGACGCCCTACCAAGGTCCCTCCGACATCAATGGGCAGATCACCTTCTCGGGCTCCGACCTGATCGGCCCGGTCACCGTGCACGCCGCGAAGTTCTGCTTCGAGAAGACCTCCGTCGTATCCTTCGATGCGACCGACGTGACCATCTTCCTGATCCCGTGGATGGACCCCATGTGCGGCATGGGCGGTGCGCCTCCGGCGGGCCGCGGTCGCAGCGGCGCCTTCATCTCGGGGCAGCTCGTCTGGCCGACCGACTTCGGCCTCGGGCCCCAGCCTTGGTTCAACGTGCCCAATGCCCGGGCGAACGAGGTGAAGGTCGCCTACGTCTATACCACCCAGGCGCGCATCGATTTCCCGAACCCGGCGCCAAACCTCGGGGGCGCCGTGCAAAGGGTCCTCGAGACCGGGGATACCGGAGAGTCTGGCTATCTCTACCGAATCTTCGCCCGGCCGGCGGGGCTCGCGACCTACGCCCTGGCGGGCCTCGAAAACATCGATACCGGTGAGTTCATCCCCTACGTCATGGGCATCGCACGGAACGTCCTCGCGGGCCCCGGGCAAGAGGTCACCGACGTCGACATCACGATGAACATCCCCCTCGATCACACCCTCGACGTGGCCATCACCGACCTCCCGGGAGAGTCCCGGACCGGTCCCGACAGCTTCAAGGTCGAGGCCTACATCGACCTCGGCGGCGAAGGGGTCATCGTCCGAGAGGTCGAGACCCTCGGGCGCACCGAGGCCTACGACATCGTGCGCGGGCGGACCAACGACGAGCCCTTCCGCTTCTGGGCCCAGCCGGCCCTCCTCGGCTCGCTCTCGGACGGGCGCTACCGCATCTCCGGGGGCTGGTACACCGGCGACTTCGACTCTCAGCCCTACACGGTCGTCGTGCGCAACGGCGTTCGCGCATTCGACGAGACCGTGACCCTCGACGGTTTCCTCGGCATCCCCCAAGCCACCTCGCCTGGCTACGGCGAGCGCCTCCCCGACGACCGAATCCTCAGGTGGACCTCGGACGGCGATGACCCGGACATGCACATCGTCTTGATGGTCGGCGGCGACGGAAACCCCGCCTGGCGTCACTACGTGCCGGGTAGCGTCTACGAGGCCCCGATCCCGGACCTTTCATCGATCCCCGAGATCGACGACATCAGCTCCGGCTTCCTAACCTGGGTGGTCTTCGCGGTGAAGATCCCCGGCTTCGACTTTGATGAGTTCAGCTACACCTACCTCCAGGAGCGTTTCTGGAGCCACCACGCGAACGACTACTTCACAGCCACCCGCTGAGGCCCAAATCGCGAGACCCGATGGCGAATAACCGTCTGCTTACTTTCTTCTTTTTCACGTTTTCCTTTGCTCTCGCCGGTGCTTGCGGCGGCGATGATTCGCCACCGCCGACCCCCGACAGTGGGGTCTCTCCCATCACCGACGCCGGCACGTTCTTCTGCGCGACGGCGGAGTCCCAGGCCTGCATCGGCAACGTGCATTGGTCCTGCGAGCGTCCCGCCGGGTCCGAGTTCGTTCAGAGCGTCAACGAAGACTGCGCGGCGATGGACCAGGTGTGCGCGCCGGACCTCTGGTGCATCACCTGCCGGCCGGACTCGGTTCGGTGTGACGGAATCACCGTCCAGCAGTGTTCGTCGGACGGCTCCGAGTGGGTCCCCCAGGAAGACTGCGACATCAACGCGGGCCTCGCCTGCCGTGATGGCCGCTGCGTGGATCTCTGCGACGAGGCCACCTCCAACCGGAGCTACGTGGGCTGCGAGTTCTATGCGGTCGACCTCGACAACGCCGGCATCCGCGTCGGTTCCGATGCTTCGGCGCAGCAGTATGCGGTCGTGGTCAGCAACCCGAACGCCATCGAAATCGAGGTCCGGGTCGAGGTGAATGACGCGCTCTTCGGCGCCGAGGCGAGCCCCCGGGAGCTCCTCTCGGTACGCGTACCCGCCGGTGACCTCGAGATTCTGCGTCTGCCCCGGCGCGAGGTCGACGGCTCGAGCAGCAACGCCGTGTGCCTGCCCGATGACCGGACCTGTCCGGGGACCGAGGTCTGCGTATGCTCCTCCGGGGACACGGCGCCGCCTTGCCTCTGTCGGGTGACGGCCACGGCGAGCGGGATCAACGACGGCACTCACACGGCGGTCACTTCCAACGCGTTCCGCATCTCGAGCCAGCTGCCGATCATCGCCTACCAGTTCAACCCCCTCGACAACGTCGGGGTCTTCTCGAACGACGCATCCTTGCTCCTGCCGACATCGGCCATCGGGCGGCGCTACACCGCCATCGCATGGCCCCAGACCATCGCCAACGACAGCATCAACCCGGACAACGACTTCGACTCGAGCCGGGACGATGAAGACCTGCGCGCCACCCTGACCATCGTCGGAACCGAGCGCGAGACCACCGTCAACGTGACCTACGGCGACCGCGTGGTGAAGGTCGTCGGCGCCGGGGCCATCCCGGAGATGGGCCCTCGGGGGTCCTTCTCCATGGTCATCAACCCCTGGGATGTCATCAACCTGGAAACCCAGGCCCTCAACGGGGACTTCACGGGCACGGTCATCGACGCCGATCGGCCGGTGAGCGTCTTCGTCGGCAGCGAAGCCTCGGACGTGCCGCGCTTTGATTCCTACGCGACTCGGCAGTGCTGCGCGGACCATCTCGAAGAGCAGCTCTGGCCCGACCAGAGCCACGGCCGGCGCTTCATGATCGCGCGCCAGCCGAGGCGTTCCGTGGCGCTCAACAACGCCTTCCTGAACCCGCTGACCGACAGCGTCGCCGAGACCAACGAGCCCGAGTGGGTGAGGGTCCTCGCCACCACCGCGGGCACGACGGTGCTCAATACCACCCTGCCGTTCCCCGACGACGTCGCGATGCTCGCCGAGGGCGAGAGCATCATCTTCCGCGCCGACCAGGACTTCATCCTCGAGGCCGACAAACCCGTCGCCGTGCTCCAGGCTCTTCCGAGTCAGGAGGCGGTCGGCATCCCGAGCGAGTATCCGGGAGGCGACCCGGCCATCGTTCTCGTCCCGCCGGTCGAGCAGTACCGGCAGGACTACGTTTTCCTGGCGCCCGACCTCTACGCCTTCGATTTCGTGACCATCACCGCCAAGGCCGACACCCGGGTGCTCCTCGATGGAGAGCCCCTCGACCCCAGGGTCTGCACCACCTCGGCCGCCGACGGCCTCATGCGCCGCCCCGGCGACCCGCCTCCGACCGAAGTGATCCACCGCTGTCAGTTCAGCTTCCCAGACGTCATCGGCCTACCCAACGTGCGCGTCGAGGACGGCGACCAGAGCCAGGATGGCGTGCACACCATCGTCGCCGATGACCCCGTAGGCATCGTCGTCTACGGCTTCGACGCCTTCGTCAGCTATGCCTACGCCGGCGGCCTCAACCTAGAAATCATCAACTAGGCGTCCATCCGGGGACCGTAGGCATCGTCGTCTACGGCTTCGACGCCTTCGTCAGCTATGCCTACGCCGGCGGCCTCAACCTAGAAATCATCAACTAGGCGTCCATCCGGGGACGGTGTTAACTAGTTAACACCGTCCCCATTCGTTAGCGATAGGGGCCCGTGGTGGCGCGGATGAGGGCGTAGAGCGCTTGTAGGCGTTTCAGGATCGTGACGGCGCCTGACGGGTCTTCGAGTTGGGGCTCGAGGTGGGCGACGAGGGTGTTGGCCGCGACGCGGACGTGGGGGGTGTCTTCGACGAGGCGGGCGAGGAGGCTCCGTGCGTGGCCGCCGTAGTGTTGGGCGTCAGCGTCGGGGAGCGCCGGGCCGGTGCTGAGGAAGTGGTAGTCGACATCCACGGGGTCTTGCACGCGGATGATGGCGGTCGTCCGGTAGGGGGCGCCGTCGGTGGTCCATTCCGTGATGACGGAGGCCTGGTCGTGGCCGCGGTCGAAGTGCAGAGCCATCCGGGATTGCTCGAGGGTGGCGGCTTCTCGGGTGGCGACGACCTGCCAGGTGGGTAGGTGCACCGCCATGGAGTTGGGCGCGGGGATGGCCGCCCGCGCCTTCGGCAACGACTCGGCGACGTCGAGGAGCGTGCGGCACATGCGGTCGAGGTCCGCGTGGCCGCGCTCTACGGACAGGAAGGACATCTGGGTATCGTCGACGTCGTCGAGGTCGTCGACGAAGAGGGTTCTGCCGAGAGTCTGGACGAAGGCACGTACTTGACCGTCGTCTCGCCCGGCTACGTAGTGGCGCGTGCCGACGCGCGGGTCCTCGAGGTCGACGCTCTTCTTGAAGAGCCGGTGAAAGCCATCCTTCTTGCCGCCGTCGAGGTCGAGGTGAAGGTCCGGGTAGGTGAGCGTGCCGACGAGAGCGGGGCCGTCTTTGTCCTCTCCGAGGCGGACCAGAAGCTCGGCATGCCCCGTGGACTTCGTCATCTCGTGGCCGTCGAAGTGCATCCCATACCTCTGGGCGGCTTGCTCCCAGATGGCGCGCCGCCGGGAGGATCCAACGACCGCCGGTACTACGGCGTCGTTGCCTCTGACCACTCCGGGGCTCGTGATTTCGATGGGCAAACGCAGGGTCAGGTTTCGCCCCCAGGATACGACGCCCACGACATCGAGAAACCAGTCGAGGCGAAAGAGCTGCGCCTGGAACGTCGGCGGTGCGTTCGGCAATTGGAACCGAATGGGCAGCCCCTCGAGAACTCTGCTCATCGGCACCGTGTACCGATGCCGGGTGAGGTCCCGATTTCCTCGCTCTTGCCCCGAGTCGTCGAATACCGTCTCCACCGAAGAGAGGCTCAGCCGGACTTCGTTGAAACGGGCCGGGTCGTGGTTGAGCATTCCGATCGCGACTTGCATGGATTCGCCGGTGGCGACGACCTCACTCGCGAGGCTCACTTCGAGCCCCGGGGTCGAACCCACGGGCCCTCCGGGGGAGGTGCTGTAGGTGCGCGGCCGTGGTTCCTTCGACGCCGGGTGTGGCGGCCGGGCGCCAACCGTGAGCGTGAAGTTCTCGGTGGCGTCGGGCCACCAGTCGATGTCCACCCGGGCCTCGGCGAAGTATTCCACGCGGGGCCCGCCCCGGAAGTATGTGGGTAGGGCATCTGCTGGAAGGCTGAACGCGAAGCTGAGTTCATGACGCCCCGCGGGAAGCAGCCGCGGCCCCGAGAGGCCGGCCCGCTGGCGGACGATCGACCGCCGGAGGGTCCGCGCGCTGCTTCCGGAACCGATGGTGACCCGTTCGCCCCCGGTCAACTCCACGGTGATGGCCTCGATCGGCACCTCGCGGTTCGCCTCGACGATGAGCATCGCCGTCACCTTGGTTCCCGGCGTAATCACGGACGGCGCGCGCAGCGAGAGCGATGGTCGATGTTTGATGAAGGCCACGGGGAGGGCGATCATAGCGCCAATCGCCAGCCCACCGGGCCCGCGGATTCGGTAGTAGAGTGGCGCTGGTGGAACGGTTGCGGCAAAGCTCGGGGGTCTTGGCGCTGGCATTGTTGTGGCCCCTGGCATCGCTCGGTTGCAGTTCTCCGGCCGGCTCTCCGGCGACCGCCGAGCCTACCCAGCCGGCTCTTCCTTCCGAGGCGGCCGAGCGAAGCACGGCGAGGTATGAGATTTTCGTGAGCCCTCCGGTCGCTGCGCTCCCGGAACTCGGCGCGATGAACGAGGGCTTGCTCAACGAGCACGTCGGTGGCGCCTCACACCTGCTCCTGGTGCGAATCACCGAGACCGGCTCGCTCCAGGAGACGATGCCCGATGGAGAGCGGCGGAGCTACGACTACGCGTGGCTCGAAGTGCGTACGACCCTCTACGCAACCAGCGAAGCATTCGAGGCCTACGGTACCCGGTTTCCCATTTTCCACCTGACGGGCTTCGAGACGCGGGCGGGGGATCGCGGCGAAGGGGTGCCTTCTCCGATCTCGAATCTCCGAGGGCGGACCGGGCAGGAGGTGATCTTCGTCGGTGACCTTCCGTCGCCCCGCGGAACCTCCGAAGGTTGGGTTCCGGAGCCGTTGCGCGAAGGGGGCTACGAGAGATACGTCGTGCAGACCCGAGAGCTCCTAGGGCCCCACTACGTGCAGCGTGTGATGGCGGTGGTCGGCCCCGAGTGAGGCATCGCGCCGAGGTGCGGCGGCGCTACGCCTATGCCTACACCTGGGCCTCGGCGGCTTCGCCCAGGCGGCGGACTCTTGGGCTGGTCCAGAGGTAGAGGACGACGAAGGTGACGAGGGTAGCGCTGGCCCAGTAGGGGAGGGTGGGGCCGAACTCGTAGAGAGCGGTGCCGAGGAGCGGGCCGATGGTGCGCCCGAGGCCTTGGGCTGCGCTGTTGAGGCCGGCGACGGCGCCTTGTTCGTTTTCGGCGACGGACAGGCTCAGGAAAGCGGTGATGCCGGGGAGGGCGAGGCCCTGGCCGAAGCCCTGGAGGAGTAGAGCGCCGGTGAGCGTCGCGAAGGTGTCGCCGAAGGTGAGGAGGACCAGGCCGACGAGGACGATGGGCAAGCCGAAACGCATGAGGCGGAGCGGCGGCCAGGTCACCCGACGCACGAGGTACCCCTGCACGAAGACCGCGACGACGCCGTAGAGCACCAGGGCCATGCCGACAGCCCGAGCGGTCTCGCCTTCGTCGAGACCGAGGCGGTCCTGATAGTAGAAGGCGATGGTCTGCTCCATCGCGACCGACGCGACGGTGGCGACGACGCCCACGGCGAGGAGCGGCCAGATACGCCGGAAGACGGCCCGCTGATCGCCGGGTTCGCGCTCTTGGTGGCGTTCCGGCTCGGGGAGGCGCGTGTAAACGAAGATCGCGTTCATGACCGCGACGGCGACGGAGAAGTAGACCGCGGCGAGCAGGCTCACGTAGCTGAGGGCGGCGCCGATGGCCGGGCCGAAGATGATGCCGAGGCCGAAGGCTGCGCCGATGAGGGCCATGCCGCTGGTGCGGTCCTCGCGGTCGGTGATGTCGGCCATGTAGGCCTGGGCCGTGGGGAAGGTCGCCGATGAGAGCAGGCCGCCGAGGACTCGGGTGGTGAGCAACAGCCCGAAGAGCGGACCGTGGTCGAGCCACCCGCGGAAACCCGCCTCGCAGACCAGGGCAAAGGCCAGGAAGGTCCCGGCGAACCCCAAGATGCCGACGAGCAAGATGGGCTTGCGGCCCTTTTCTTCGCTCTTGCGGCCCCAGAAGGCCGCGGACGCGAACTGCATCAGGGAGTAGCCGGTCGAGAGCGCGCCGACCTCGAGCTCGCCCAGGCCGAGCTGGCGACCGAGGGGCGCCATGATCGGAAAGAGCACGCTCAGCCCGAGGATGCTGTTGAAGAGCGCTAAGAAAAGTAGGGCCTTGGGCCGCATGGCGGCGGAGACTAGCAGCCTCGGGACCCCCCCGCGACCGAGGATCGAGGCAGGGGGCGGATGCATGCGGCTTTGATGTTGACCACGTCGTGGCGGCGCTCGAGGGAGCCGTCGACGAGGAGGACCGGGCGCCTGGTGATGACGTCGTGGTGCCGTGCGAAGAGCGTTGGCGATACGACGACGTTCACCATGCCCGTTTCGTCCTCGAGGGAGAGGAAGACGAACCCCTTCGCCGTGGCCGGCCGCTGGAGGGAGTTGATGAGCCCCGCCACGCGAATGGGCCCCGGGGGGTGGTCCGGGAGGGCGCCGAGGGGCGGCACGTCGTGGGCCGCGAGCCAGTCTCGGTGAAACTCCATCGGGTGGCGCTCTGCCGATGTGCCCAACGAGGCGTAGTCCTCGCGGGTCTCCTCGGCTGCGGCGAGGGGCGGGAACTCGGGGAGATGGGCCTCGGCGGGAGCGCGCGGCGCGAGGGGGCCGGCGGCGGGCTTCGCGATGCGTAAGACCTCCCAGAGCGCGCGGCGTCGATCGCCGGCGAGCCCATCGAAGGCCCCGGCCCGGGCGAGGCGCGTGAGGGAGTGGGGGTCGAGGCCGCTGTCCCGGGCGAAGGCTTCGACGGACTCGGTGCCTCGGCCGAGCACGCCCTCGAGGGCGAGGCGTGCCCGGGGGCCGAGGCCCCGGACGATGCGTAGGCCGAGGCGCAGGGCGAAGGGATGGTGTCCCCCGGATGCTGGCTCGAGGGTCGCGTCCCAGAGGCTCTTGGTGACGTCGGGGCGGCGGAGCTCGATGCCGTGGCGCCGAGCGTCGGCGACGACGGTGCCCACCGGATAGAAGCCCATCGGCTGCGCGTTCAAGAGCGCGGCATAAAACTCCGGCGTGTAGTGGCGCTTCAGGTAGGCCGACGCATAGACGAGGAGCGCGAAGGACGCCGCGTGGCTCTCGGGGAAGCCGTAGCTCGCGAAGGTTCGCAATTGCTTGGCGATGCGCTCCCGGACCGAGCGCCCGAGCCCCCGACGCCGCATGCCCGCGAGGAGCTCCCGGGTGAGCCTCGCCCGCGCCTCGCCGCCCTCTTTGTCACCCATCGCCCGGCGGAGTTCGTCGGCTTGGTCGGCGGTGAAGCCGGCGGCGGCGATGGCGACCTTCATGCCCTGCTCCTGGAAGAGCGGCACGCCGAGGGTCCGGGCGAGGGCAGGCTCGAGGCTCGGGTCGAGGTAACGGATGGGTTCTTCGCCCCGGCGGCGCCGGAGGTAGGGGTGCACCATCTCACCCTGGATGGGCCCCGGGCGAATCAGAGCCACCTGGACCACCAGGTCGTAGAAGCGCGCCGGGGCCATGCGGGGGAGCGTCGCCATCTGGGCCCGTGATTCGATTTGAAAGACGCCGACGGTGTCGGCCTTCTGGATCATCCGGTAGGTCGGCGGGTCATCCACCGGCAGGTGGGCGAGGTCGAGGCGCTCTCCGCGATGCTTGTCGACGAGGGCGAGGGCGTCGCCGAGGAGGGTGAGGACGCCGAGGCCGAGGAGGTCGACCTTCACCAGGCCGACGTGGCCGATGTCGTTTTTGTCCCACTGGATGACGGTGC
>Ga0164313_10001621_pt1 | contig 19954 bp, 17 predicted proteins | sample GuaBasSedimGuay4_FD_113735 | JGI IMG/M metagenome (GOLD analysis project Ga0164313, IMG submission 113735) | Subseafloor sediment microbial communities from Guaymas Basin, Gulf of California, Mexico - Guay4, Core 4569-4, 0-3 cm | ecosystem: Environmental > Aquatic > Marine > Hydrothermal vents... | reverse complement strand
ATCGGAGATCCCTATCTTATTGACATATCCCGATCTTTTTATATATCATATCGCTTTGGTTACATACTGAAAATAAATCTGTTCACCAACAACAAGAGGAGGAGTTATGAAAAAAGTATGGATTCTTTTGATCGTTTTATCGCTGGTAATGGTCGCTAGTGCTGTCCAGGCCAAGGACTGGAAAGTCGTACGAATCGGTGTGGAGGGTGCCTACCCCCCATTCAGTTATACGACACCGGATGGCAAACTAGAAGGGTTTGACATCGATATCGCCAGGGCCCTTGTAGCCGCCATGGGCGCCGAAGTCAAACTGGTAGCCCAGGACTGGGATGGTATTATTCCGGCCCTTCTGGCAAGAAAGTACGATGCCATTATTGCCTCCATGTCCATCACAGAAGAACGCAAGAAAAAGGTCGCGTTCTCCAACAAATACTACAACACACCTGGCAAGTTTGTGTGCAAGAAAGGCGCCATGAAGGATTTTACCCGCGCAGAGGTTGCCCAGGCCACCAAAGGCAAGAGTATTGCAGTTCAGCGCGCCACCATCCACGACCGCTTTGTCACGGAGCAGGGTGGCGAAGGTGTTAAAGTCAAACGCTACGGCACCCAGGACGACGCCTATCTAGATCTGGTGGCTGGACGTGTGGACATGCTGCTGGCAGACAGTGTCGCCATTGACGACGGCTTTTTAAAGAAACCGGAAGGACAGGCTTTCCAGTTTATCGGGCCGGATCTATCCGAGGTAAAATATTTCGGTGAGGGTGCCGGAATCGCCATCCGCAAACAAGACACGGACCTGGTGGAACTGTTCAACCAGGCCATCGTAAAAATCCGCCAGGATGGCACCTACAAAAAGATCCAGGACAAGTATTTCGAATTCAACGTTTACGGCGAATAACATCGCGGAGCGATTTTATTTGACGCGACGTTGTCGCTATTTCAACCGAACGGGGGAGAACTTCTCCCCCGTTTAGCTTGAGTCTGTAACGCAGCCATAAGCGGATAGCCCGTTGCTTTCCCAACCCGCAGAAACCGGAAAAGAAAAAGATCTATTATCACGAAAGTACGAAAAAGACCGTGAAAGCTTTCGTGTTTTTCAGATTTCGTGTTTTCGTGATTGTTTTTATTTTTTTGCCACTTATAGCTTAATAACAACATCCAAGCGTTACCTATGAGCTGTGAGCTACTTAAAGTTTACAGCTAAATAAGGATTCAACACATTGACAACCAAAACAGTTGAGAAAAAGACCTTACCGGTTTCCAGTATGGGAAATGAGCGCACGCTGACGATTATCCGTTACGGCAGTGGATCTGCCGGGAAGAAAGCCTATGTCCAGGCAGGGCTCCATGCAGATGAAGCGCCCGGGTATCTTGTCATGCACCATCTGATCGATCTGCTCGATTCAGCGGATGCTGCCGGAACCATCGAAGGCGAAATTCTGCTGATTCCCGTGGCTAATCCCATCGGCGCGGGCCAGTGGCGGGATGAAGTCCTGAGAGGTCGCTTCGATTATTTCGACAACACGAATTTCAATCGAAAGCACCTGGACATTACCGAGAAGGTTGCCGAAAATATCCAGGATACCCTGACCGATTCCCCGGATCAAAACAAAGCCCTCGTCCGTCAGGCCATGGCCGACGTTCTCCACGGCTTGTCACCCGGTGATGAATCCGCCCGGCTTAAACACCTGCTCCTGTCCCTTTCCTTTGATGCGGATATCGTTCTCGATCTTCATTGTGACTACCAGGCCGTTACCCATGTCTACATGGGCGGCCCCCTTTGGCCGGAGGCCTCGGACCTGTCCGCCCAGATCGGATCGGCGGCGACGTTGCTGGCCAAAGTCTCAGGCGACAACCCCTATGACGAAGCCTGCAGCAGGATCTGGTGGGAACTGGCTGAAAAGTTTCCTGCGTACCCCATACCTTTTGCCTGTCTGGCCGCCACCATCGAACTGAGGGGGATTTCAGACGTCTCCCACGAATTGGCATCCCGGGATGCCGAAAATATCTTTCTTTTTTTACAAAGAAGGGGCTTGATTTCCGGAAAGGCCGCAGAACTGCCACCCTTGATAAATGATGCAACACCCCTGCGGGGAGTAGCACATATCAAAGCATCCGCACCGGGTGTGGTGGTCTATTTCAAGACGCCCGGCAACGCTGTCCACAAAGGAGATCTCATTGCCGAAATCGTGAATCCGCTTGAAAGCGATCAGAACAGCCGCGTCAGCCGTGCCAAAAGCACTATCGACGGCATTCTTATTTCTGTAAATGTCGACCGCTTTGCCCGGCCGGGCCGTATGCTGGCCAAGGTTGCGGGAAAGGAGCCCCTGACGGGCAAGGGGGAGAATCTACTCACGCTGTAAAAGGAAATGTAATTTGCTTCGCGTAATTAGTTGCTATTTACTTCGTGTAATTAATCGTAGCAGCCAGCTATCAGCAACAATAAATTACGCTCGTAGCGCAAATGACAGCCGAAGGCGAAATATCGCGCGCAGCGCAAATGTCGTTCGATAGAACAAATGATGCCCGAAGGGCAAATATCTATCAATGACATCCGAAGGATTAATTACGCGCGTAGCGCAAATGACAGCCGAAGGCGTTAATTAGGTGAAGATTTTGCGGGCCAAGTCTATGTCCTCCGGGCAGAACACGAAAAGGCATTTTGCGTCCGGCGAAGACACGGATCCATAAACATAATTGATGTTGACGCCTTCTTCGCCGAATTTTCTCGTGATGCCGGCAAGCTCGCCCGGCCGGTTCTCCAGTTCCAGGGCAATCACCGGCACGATATCGTAAACATACGCGTTTTCAGTCAGCAGATCCATGGCTTTGTCTGTTTTGTCGACCAGGAGACGCAGCAGCGCGTACTGGGCCGAATCCTTGCGCATGGAGTTGTAGCTGGCTGCAGAAGCAATCCGCTTCAGGGATTTACCCCTGGCCTTGAAAAGCGACTGAACATAGCTCGACGCATCCTGAATCGTCATGGCATCGATATTGATGCCTTCTTCCCCAAAAGCAGTTGCCAGTTTTCCCAGTTCACCGGGTTCGTTTTTCATGAAAAGCGATATTTCTGTTCGTACCATGGAATGTTCCTCCAAAAACGATTTGCAATAAGCCGTTAGCCTTTATTAACCTGGCGACTAAATAGCTAACTCCGTCATGCCGGACTTGATAAGCCTGCCCCGGCAAGTAGATAGCCGGGGCATCCAGTGTTCTTCTGGATTCCCGCCTTCGCGGGAATGACAACCCGCGAGTATTTACCCGCCGGAGTAATAGCCTACGACGGCTTAACACCTAAAACCATAATATAAAATTAACCGTATAGTTCCTTAACCTTCTGCCGATCGATTTCACCCGCCGCCGTCAGAGGCATCTCGGCAACAAATTCGACATACTGCGGCTTTTTGAACCGGGCGATCCGTTCTCCCACAAACTGGATCAAGGCCTCGGGCGTAAGGTTCTGGCCGGATTTGAGCTGGCAAACCGCCTTGATGGCTTCTTTCCATTTAGCATCCGGGATACCGATCACGGTTGTTTTTTCCACAGCCGGATGCTCCAGAATCACCTTCTCGACTTCGGCGGGGTAGACGTTTTCTCCGCCGGGTTTGATCAGTTCCTTCTCTGGTTTACGCCCGGAATACCAGAGATAGCCATCCGCGTCAAGACGACCCAGATCACCAGTGTGGTGCCAGCCGTTGCGAAAGGTCGCTGCCGTATCTTCCGGCAGGTTCCAGTACCCCTGAAACACCATGGGTCCTTTAACGGCAATTTCACCGACGTCTCCCTGGGGGACGGGTGCGTCATTATCGTCCAGAAGTTGTACCATGGCAAGGGATACCGGTCGCCCTGCAGAGCCTGGTCTGTCGCTGTAGGGGCCCATGGTGACAACACACGACGTCTCTGTCTGGCCGAACAGACTGTAAAACGTACCGCCGATTTGCTTCTGATAAGCTTCGATGGTTTCAGGTGTATCAAGGCCCACGACCGCTCTCAGGGAACCGATCTCCTTGCCGGTCTTTTCCCCGGCATCCAGAATAGCGGACAGGATAGGTGAAAAATCAAACAGGATGGAAACCTTGAATCTTTCGATCAGGTCAACGGCCTTTTCAGCATCGAATTTGCGCATATTGATATTTTGCGCGCCGGCCTGGAAACTGTTGGTGGCCATGAACAGGCCACCAACATGAAAGAGCGGTAACAGGTTGAGATGGACATCCTCTGAACTTAGATTGAGACCATAATTCAGCACCAGGTTTGCACACAACAGGTTGCCGTGACTCAAAAGAGCACCGCGCGGTCTCCCGGCGACAGCGGCCGTATGGATGATGACGAATCCGTCGTCTGCGGAGACATCGGCCGGCTCGAACAGGCCTTGATTGTCCAGCAGTGTTTCGATCCCACAGAACTCACCGCTATTGATTTCAAGATTATAAATTTGATTTACAGAACCGAGCTTGTCTTTGCCATTCACGATCAGTTCCGCGTGTTCTCTACCAACAAAAAGGACCACGGGTTCACAATCATTCAGGTTGAAGATGACTTCATCGGCCGACAAACGCCAGTTTACGGGCAGCACGATGGCCCCCAATGCTGAAGCTGCGCCGTACAGAAGAAAATACTCCAGGCTGTTCTTTCCGATCACACCGATCCGGTCGCCCTTTTTTATCCCGGCTTGCTGCAGACCACTGGCAAACCGGTCCACGGCCTCCTTGAACTGTCCGAAGGTCAGCGACCTTCCGTCATCCGCCTCCAGCCAGGCCGGCCGGTTGTTGAACGAACGAGCATTGCGGTCGATCAGGTCATAAAATGTAAAATCGTACAGTCCCATAGTCAAAAATCTCCTTCATTGTCGTCAGGCGTGAATAGGTAGCTGGTTTATGGAGGCTGTTCTGTGGAGTGTGTTCAATTCTGGTGAAATAGCGGCGCAGCCGCATCAGATAACATCGCGCAGCAAGGTTATTATTTGACCGAAATGACGGGGCAAGACGCCTTCAGGATAATGTATTGCGCTGTCGACCCCAGGATGAGTTTGCTGGTGCGCGATTTTTTCCGGATGCCCACATAAATCTGGTCAATATCGTTTTCTTCGGCAAACATGACCAGGTCCTCCCCGGGGGAAAACCCTCGGGCGAGCTGATCCACTTCACCGTCGATCCCTTCCCGTTCGAAATCTTTCTTAATCTGATCCAGCTCCAGCTCAATTTTGGCAATTTTTTCAGGCTTTTCCCCTTTACCGCCTTCGCTCGATGAAATGACCAGGAGTTTGGCGTTGAAAATTTTGGCATGCTTTTTAGCGAGATCCAAGGCTAGCTTTGACTCATCCGTACCATTATAAGCTGCTACTAATTTCATGGACTTCTCCTAATCCGGACAAACCGGAACTTCTAAATTGAAACAATTTTTACTGCCTGAAAATTCTGGCAGTAAAAATTTATTACATCCAGCGTTTGCGCCGCTTGTAGGACTTGACGTCCTTGAATGATTTCCGTCCACCGCCCTGGGTGACACCCATATAAAATTCCTTGACATCCGGATTGTTTTTCAATTCATCCGAAGGGCCCTCCAGGACAATCTTGCCGGTTTCCATGATATAGGCATAGGTCGAAATATCCAGCGCAATCTTGGCATTCTGTTCTACGATCAGCAGAGTGGTTTTCATCTCCCGGTTAATCAGCTTGATATTCTCGAATATTTCCTTAACCAGCAAAGGAGCCAAGCCAAGAGACGGTTCGTCCAGCATGAGCATTTTGGGTGATGACATCAATGCCCTGGCAATAGCGATCATCTGCTGCTCGCCACCCGAACAATAGCCCGCCAGGCGATTGGTGACCCTGGACAGTCGTGGGAAGTGGTCGTACATAAGCTCCTGGTCTTTGCGGATACTCTGAGAACCGTCCTTGCGGGTAATGGAACCCACGCGGATGTTCTCGTCCACCGTCAGGTGCTTGAACACACGGCGTCCTTCCGGCACCATGACAGCGCCCAGTTTGACGACGTGTGTACCCAGGATATTGGTGATTTCATTTCCTTCGAATTTGATATAGCCGTCCTTGATGAAGCCGTTTTCCGGCTTGAGCAGCCCGCTGATAGCCCTCAGCGTGGTCGTCTTCCCGGCCCCGTTGGTCCCCAGCAGCGAGACGATGCCGCCTTCAGTCACGCTCAGACTGACGCCGCGCAGGACCTGGACGATGTCGTTGTAGACGACTTCGATGTTGTTGACCTCTAACAGCTTACCGTTTGTTTTTTGGTTTTCCATAACTATTCTTTTTAAGGAAGGAGGATCGTCATCGACCACCCTCCTCCCTTAGTTAAAGCAGCAACGCTGCGCCCTATAACAGCGCAAAGCAATGTTATTATTATTTGATCTTCTTGACATATTCCGAGACAAACGGCAGACCGACTCCATAGAACACACCGCCCTTGGCCACATAAAGCTGTAGGGTGTCCACACCCTCCCGGTCTGTTTTCGAAAAGGTGACCGGACCGACCGTCGTCAATGGATAATAGGCATTGTAACCGTTCATTGCCAACATCTCTTCGTACAGATTCGCACGGGTAATTTTTTTGCCTTTGGTTTTAGCCCGGCGCATGGCTTCTACGGCAACCTGAACTACCATGATACCATTGGTGTAGTTCGGGGAGTTGGCCAGCTTATCATCCCGTCCATACCTTTTGGCCAGAGCGAACTGTGCTTCTGTTCCTGGGCCCTTGGCAGTCATCAGCTTGTAGGAGGTGGTCCAGTAATAGTTTTCAGCAGCCGAACCAGCCAGTCCGACCAGGTCCGGCCCGCCGGCATAGTGACATCCCAGGAAGGTAATTTTACCGGCCTCACCGTATGTCGAGGCGATCATACCCAGGCTCTGGGCCCCTTTGAGCATGGTGGCCACCGGTGGCTGAACCGTCTGGCTGATCACGTACTGCACGCCCTTGCTTTTCAAACGTTTGAGCATGGCCGTGTTGTCCAGGTCCTTGCCATGCTCCACCACTTCCACGAGTTCAATGCCCAGACCGACGTCTATCGCTTTTTTGACATCGCCCAGGGGTCCACGCCCGAATGCCGACGGATGCAGGAACAAGGCCACTTTAGGCTTTCCGGATCCTTTGTGATTGGCAGCCACATACTCGGCCAAACCAACTGCCTGGCTGGAATAGGAAGCAATGGGCAAAAAGATGTAGTTGGAATCGATCAGGTTTCCGGCATGAAACGAAGCCGGAAGGACCGGAATCTTCTCCTCTTCAAAATCCTGTTTCAAGGCCATGGTGCTTCCTGTGGAGTAGTTTAGATAAAACACGATCTCCTCATCCAGAAAATCCTCGAGGTTTCGCTTGGTGTTTTCGGTTTTATACGCATCGTCCCGGATAAAGCAGACCAGCTTGTCATCGCCCAGCAGCTTCTCGTCATTGACATAGCGAACATAGTCCTCAGCACCCTTTGAATAGGGGTTTCCCGCGTCTGATGTCGGTCCGGTAATAGCAAGGGACAGACCCATTTTATAGGTTTCTCCCGCCAGAGTCTGGGTAGAAAATCCTAAAACCAGCAAAAAAGACAGTGCAACCAGAATAATTGTTCCTTGTTTTTTCTTCATTTCTTCCTCCCGTTTTTTTTGTTATCCATTTACGAACGAATGAACGTCAAACAACTGATAAATTTTGTTTCAGCACCCGGCCATCAATACCGGAACGGCCACAACTTGAAATAGGTACGGATGATCCGCCACCAGTTGGCGATTCCCCGGGGTTCGAACATTAAGAATAGCACGATAACCAGGCCGAAAGACAGCGGCCGCAAGGCCGTGGCCACATCCCCTATGGCCGTGAGGTAGTGACCCACGAATTCGGCCAGGTTTTCCACCTGCAGATCCAGCATCAGGATGGCCACCGGCCCCACGATAGACCCCACCAGGGTTCCCAAACCACCCACGATGGCCATGGCCAGGTAGGAAATAGAGTGATGCAGTGTAAAGGACTCGAATCCCACCCCCCGCCACAGGTAGGCGTGTAACGCCCCGGCTACACCCGCATAAAAGCCTGACAGGGCAAAGGCGTACACCTTGGTAAACCCGGGGTGTATACCCATGGCATCGGCTGCCCGGTCATTGTCCCGCACGGCCACCAAACTTCTACCCTGTTTGGTGCGCAACAGGTTGCGAACGGTAAATCCCAGGATCACCGCAAAGACCAGAATGACATAATACCAGAAAAAATAGTGCTGCTTGCGGACCACTTTGCCCGTGAACCAGAACACCCGACCGATGGCAATACTCTGCCCCTGGTCATAAAACCTCGAAAAGTTGATGGTCCACTGAAAAATCATCTGGAAGGAAAGAGTGGCAATCACCAGGTAAAGGTGTCTCAGCCGCAGGGACGGCAAACCCACGATAGCGCCGAAAACCGCTCCAACACAACCGGCAATTATTATCATCAGCGGCCAGTAATGGGTCAACAGCATGTGGTCGCCCCCCAGAATCCGGGCGAAGGTCGCCACGCTGTAGGCGCCCACTCCCACAAAGGCAGCGTGGCCGATGGAAATCAGGCCGGCAAAACCGGTGAGCAGGTTCAAACCGTAAACCGCAATAATCGCAATGAGAATGCTGTCGATGACCAGCATGTATTTATTGCTGACCTGGAACACCAGCGGCCAGGCAAACAGCAATGCCAGGAAACAGACGAATATCAAGCGGTCGACGTGCGTCAAAAATATTCTCTGCTCCGCTTTGTAGGAAGTAAAGAAGTTACCCGTGGCTAACCATCGATTTTCAGACATAGATTAAACTCGCTCTATTTCGTGTATACCAAAAAGTCCATGGGGTTTGATCAGCAGGATGATCAAAAGAATAATGTAAGGCAGCACGTCTGCTGTCCCGTTCAGTCCCCAGTTGCCATCCAGGTAACCGGCGGCAAACTGCTGGATCAGCCCCATGATAATGCCGGCGACCACGGCGCCAAAAATGGAATCCAGTCCACCCACAATCACAACGGGAAACACGATGATGCCGAAAGAGTGCAGGACATCGAAATTCAGTCCCGTGATATTACCGATAATGCCCCCGGCAGCCGCTGCGCTCAATCCGGCAGCAGCCCAGGCCAGGCCGAACACCTTGGGTACGGATATGCCAATGGACATGGAGGCGAATTGGTCATCCGACACCGCCCGCATGGAGATACCCACCGTCGAGGCTTTGAAAAACCAGGTAAAGGCACCGATCATTATAAACGTGATGACCACACCCACGAATTGGGTCCAGGAAATGGAGACGCCCCAGAAACTGATCGGTACCTTGGGAAGAACTTCCGGGAATGAAAAATTTTCCGCGCCAAAGGGTGTCATGTAGATAATGCCGTCAATGATGGACATCAGACCGATGGTCACCATAATGACCGATATAATGGGTTCACCGATCAGTCGGCGTAAAAAAATCCGCTCTACACTCATGGCCAGAAAAAAGGTGATAACCATGCTCATTAAAAACGAAGCCGCTATATGGATACCCACCCACACGGTGAGGGCGTAAGTAATAAAGGCTCCGGCAGCGATGATCTGCCCATGGGCGAGGTTCAGTACACGGCTTGACTTATAGATCAACACAAAACCGAGTGCCGACAGCGCATAAATGGATCCCACCACCACACCACTTATCACCAGTTGGAAAAAATAACTCATGCAATCCCTTCCATCGTATAAAATAACATTTCAGCCTCCACTGTGGTGGTTTGGCCATCCTGATATTGGAAAAAGGCCTCGACCTTCTTTTGACTGACACTTTCATCGTAAAGGGCTTCGTACATGTCTTTGTATTTTTCCATGACAAATTTGCGCCGAATTTTACCTGTCTTGGTCAGTTCGCCGTCGTCCATATCCAGCAGCTTGTACAACACGGCGAAGCGTTTGATTCTAAAATGATCCTTCTCCGCTCTTTCATTGATGTCGGCCACCGCCTCTTTGAGCAGCTCCGCAACCTCCGGATTATTGGAAAGATCCATGTAAGTGGTAAAGGATATTCCCCGGTCCTCGGCCCATTTTCCCACCACAATGGGGTCGATGTTGATCAGGGTGGACACAAAATCTCGTTTGTCACCAAAAATGACAGCCTCCTTGATGTAGGGGCTGAATTTGAGCTTGTTCTCCAGGAACATGGGGCTGAACATTTCGTTATTACTGTTGTGCATGACATCGGATACCCGGTCGATGACTACCAGATGCTCATTTTCATCTATATAACCGGCATCACCCGAGTGAAGCCAGCCGCCTTCCAGAAGCTCTTCGGTCTTTTCCGGCATCTTGTAATACCCGGCACAAACCGAAGGCGAACGAGAAAGGATTTCGCCCTCGTCGGATATCCGACATTCGGTTTCCGGCAAGGGTTTCCCGACCGTATCCGAGCGGACATCTCCGTCACGGTGCATGTAAGCAATACCCACAATTTCGGTCTGGCCGTATATCTGTTTCAAGTTGACGCCGATGGCCTGGTAGAAGGTGAACAGCTCGGGCCCGAGTGCGGCGCCACCGGTGTAGGCCCGCCGCAGCCTTCGCAGACCAATCTGGTTGATCAACGGGTCCAGAACCAGGATCTTTCCCAGCCGGTTCATGAAACGCAGGAATAAAGGCATCTTTTCGCCACTCATGCTGTAGCGGGCGGCCTTTTCCCCGATCTTGATGAATTTCTCGTAAACCAGGCGGTTGAGCCAGTAGGATTCATCGATCTTCAACCATATCTGCGAGCGTATGGTTTCATATATCCTTGGCGCACCGAACATAAAATGGGGTCCGATCTCCTTGAGATCCTCCATACTGGTTTCCACCGACTCTGGAAAGTTGATGGTGATGCCGGTGGCCATGGCCACACCGAAAGAGTTCATCTGCTCACCGATCCAGGCAAACGGCAAAAAGGACAGATACTCGTCCGTATCTTCCAAGAAATCAACCTTGGTAATTTGAATCCCCATATTAATGTAGTTTTTATGGGTCATCATGGATCCCTTGGGCAGCCCGGTGGTGCCGGATGTCAAACATAGGTGACAAACATCCTCAGGATTTCCTTGATCGATCAGGGCATCAAATTTGTCCGGATTTTCAGCATCGGCCGCTGCCCCAATTTCATAAAGGTCTTCTATGAAAAGATACCAGTCGTCGGACCGGTAGCTGCGCATGCCGCGCGGATCCTCGTAGATTACTTTGCGCACCTGGGGTATGCGGTCACGAACTTCAACCAGTTTGTCCACCTGCTCCTGGTCGTTGCAGAAAACAACCGTGGCTTCCATGTAATTGATCAGATCGGCAATTTCATCCGGCAGGGTTGTTTGGTAAATCCCTGCCGAGACCGCTCCCATCGACTGTGCGCCTATGGCCATAAACAGCATCTCCGGGATGTTGTCCCCGATCAATGCCAGTTTATCGCCCTTTTTGGCACCTACTTTTCCGAGCCCCAGGGCTATTTTGCGTACGTATTCGTAGTATTCCCCCCAGGTATAGTTGTTCCAGTATCCAAAATCCTTTTCACGCAAAGCGACTTTTGTGCCGGTCTCTTTGACCCGCCAGCGAAGCAACTGCGGAATGGTATATTTGAGCAATTCGTTTTTGTCTTCCATCCGGACTATTCTTCTCCAATGTAGGCTTCGATAACCTTGGGAATTTTTACGATCTCTTCCGGCGAACCAGAGCCGATCAGCTCGCCGAAATCGAGCACATGGATCTGGTCGGAAATATCCATGACCACCCCCAGGTCATGTTCTACCAGGACAACCGTGGCATCACGTTCCTGCTGGATGTCGATGATAAAGCGCACCATGTCCTCTTTTTCTTCGATATTCATGCCTGCCATGGGTTCGTCGAGCAAGAGCAGCTCCGGCGCCAGGGTGAGCGCGCGGGCTACTTCAACCCGTTTTTGAATTCCGTAGCTAAGGTTACCCACCGCATGCTTACGATAGGACTCCAGTTCCATAAAATCGATAACCTCTTCAACATAACGCCGGTTTTTCGACTCCTCCCTGGAAACTTTTCCAAAAAAGAACATGGCCTGCAACGTATTGTAGTGCAGATTTTTATGCCTCGCCAACAACAGGTTGTCCAGAACGGTCATGCCACTGAACAATTCAAGGTTTTGAAATGCACGCGCGATGCCCATGCTGGATACCTGGTGCGGACTGGCCTTGGAAAGCTTTCGATCTTTGTAATAAATTTCACCTGATGTGGGATGGTAAAACCCGGAGATGCAATTGAGCAGACTGGTTTTTCCGGCGCCGTTGGGCCCGATGATGGAAGTGATTAGACCTGGTTCGATGTCCATACTCACATTGGAAAGCGCTGCCAATCCACCAAAGGTAAGTGTAATATCCTCAATTTTTAAGTTGGCCATAGTTCGATGTTGCTCGACAGATAAAAGGGTAACATTCAAATAAAAAAAGATCCGAAAATCAGGCGTAACAATTGTGATCTGCTTCAGACCCTTTTCTGTGACCTTAAATGTATTGTCATATTTAAAATATGAACTAAATTCATTTCCAGTTCCAAAGCTATATGCGATGCGGTTTTTCAGGTCAAGCAAATAAACCGTTATTCTGAATTATTTTCAGCTATTGTTTCTTCGTCAGACACCCATTAACATTTAAATTGTTTGTGAAAAATAATTCATCCCAACAAAAGCGGACGCAATTTCAACAAAAAATAAACCATATATGATGTGCTTTAAATGTCAAGTTGATAATATAGTGGGCAAATAGTGGGCAATAACCATTACTCAGTTCAGGTCTATGTATCGTATGAGAGCAAATGTGTTCTGAGGTTGATCTTGGTATTCTTGAGTCCCAGCTTGGTGCGGATGTTGTACCGGTGGAACAAAATCGTATTCTTGGAAAGAAACAGCAGTTCAGCGATCTCCTTGTTGGTCTTTCCCTCTTTGACCAGATTGGCCACCCGGATCTCCATGGGAGTAAAATTGAGAAACTTTGAGGAAAGCTTGCTGATAAAGGGCGAGATGATATTGTTCAGGTTCGAGTCGAGTATATTGACCAACGCTTTCTGATTCGAACCCATGCGCTTCATTTTCAATCGCTTAATATAGGGAATGACCAACTCTTTCACATTGTACAGGACATTTTCCTGTAGCTCGGTCTTGTCGTTTTCCCGCTGTTTCAACAGTACTTTCAGGGCGGTGTTGACCTCTTCCAGGTGGTGGGACTGCGCCTTGAGCTCTTTCTCTCTCCCGCGCAGTGCTGTCTCGATGCGTTTTCTCTCCTCGATTTCCTGCTCAAGTTGGGAGTTGATTTTGGCCAGTTCGGCGGTCCGCTCCTCGACCCGACTCTCCAGCATGTCACGGTACTTTTTCAGCTCCTGCTCGGTCTGTTTCAAAGCGCTAATGTCACGCAGTGTTACGATATTACCGGCATAATCACCGTTGGGCTCATAATACAGGGTCGAACTGATCTGGACATCCAGTATCTTTCCCTGATTCGTAAACCTTTTGGTCTCAAAAAGGCTGATCTTTTTCCCGCTTTTCATCTGCTCGATGGCGCGCCGTGTTTCGGGCCAACTCCCCTCCGGCACAAAATCGATCTGTTTGCCGATCAACTCATGACAGGAAAATCCGAAGGTCTGTGCAAAGGCCGGGTTTACATAGGTTGCATTGCCTCGCATATCGTATACCACTACCGGATCAGGGGAAGACTCCAGCAGGGATCTGTAACGCTCTTCGCTCTCCCTCAAAATAGCCTCAGTCTTTTTACGTTCACCCAACTGCTGCTTGACATCGGCGTAGAGCTTCGCCTTTTCCAGGGCGATCAGGGAGAGTTCGGCAAAGCGGCTTAAAATGACAATATCCTCCTGTTTGAACCCTAATTTGTCGTTCACATGTGCCAACCCGATGACACCTTCAACGCTGTCGCCCGATTTCAATGGAATGCCGACGATAGATTGAATTTTGTCCAGGGATCTGTCCGACAAACGACCGGGCCAGGAACCATAGTTATCCACCAAGACCGGCTGCTCCGTCTCCCATACTTTGCCACCCATTCCTTCACCCGGTTTCACGCGCCGCCCTAGCTGGCCCTTGAAGAATCCCATACCGACGCGCATCTGCATTTCATCGTTACCCGGCACCGGAAGATAGATATAGCCATGCTCGGTGCCGGTCATCAAACAGGCGCGATACAGGATAGCTTCGAGCAGTTCTTTCTTGTCGAGCCGGTCGATCAGGCCGAGAGAGGTTTCGTGAAGGGCGTTGAGGTATTCATTCTGCTGTCGAAGTGCTTTTTCAGATGTTCTGAGACGATGGATCTCCTCAAGCAAAGATTCTCGATCCAACTTCATGTTTTCAAAGACCTTAATTAGAGTATGACAACCCGTTTTACCAACTTTACGATCTCCTGCGGATCGTCCATAATTTGAAAAATGTCCATGTCTTTTGCTGAAACCCGTTTGTCCTCAAGAAGGCGGTTTTCGATCCATTCCTTCATGCCACCCCAGTAATGACTGTCCACCAGGATTATCGGAAGCGGCCGGATTCGGTGGGTTTGAACCAGGGTCACGACCTCGAACAATTCATCGAGCGTCCCAAATCCGCCGGGCATGGCAATGAAAGCGGTGGCATATTTGATGAACATGACCTTTCGAATGAAAAAATACTTGAACTCGAGACGCACATTCGCATATTCATTCGGTTTCTGCTCAAAGGGGAGATGAATGTTAAGGCCGGCCGATGTACCGCCGGCTGCCGACGCTCCCTTGTTTGCTGCTTCCATGACCCCGCCACCGCCGCCTGTGATGACAGCAAACTTATTTTCAGCAAAGAGCCCGGCAATTTCTTCTGTTTTACGATAAATGGGATCTTCCGGGGCAACCCTGGCAGACCCGAAGATACTAACAGCCGGTCCCAGATCATGGAGTGCTTCGACACCATCCACAAATTCTCCCATAATCTTGAAAAGGCGCCACGATTCTCCCAGTTTAAAATCATCGATGACAAATTGTTTTTCCATTATTTATTTCCTCAAACCCTGGTTTAGCCTTTTAGCGGTTTAGACTGCAGGCTATCAGGTGCCTTTCGCTCACTGCCGTCAGCCACCCTCCAACCCTTGTATCACCCTCGAACCCTTGTATCACCCTTATATCACCCTCAAACCCTCCCAGCGAACCGCCGGGCGGTTTAAACCCGTCACCCTTTCCCGTTGTAACCGATGATCACCCTTCCCTGATCAACGATCACCGGGACCTTTCGGTCTCCCTTTGAATATGTCAACATGCTCTCCATCTGTGCCTTATCCGATAATACGTCGTGATACTCAACGTTTCGACCTTTTTTTTTAAAAGCTTCCCGAGCCTCGGTGGTATAGGGTCATGTATTTTTCCCGAAGATAACGACCTTTTTTGACATGGGGATCTCCTTGCTGAATATAAGTGTCCATTCATAAATGGTCTTTCCACACCCTGCCGGCGTTGGGCGCCATGATTTAACGCCTCAAAATAGCACGCTATTCCTCCGGGTTAAATCTGACGCCCGCCTTGCCAGAACGCGAAAATCCCTATTTCTTCACGGACACTAATTAAACTGAACATTTTAAATTTTAGAAATGGTTAATTGGGGCAAAAGTTAAAAATGCCCTGTAAACTCAGATAATTATCATAGAAAGATTTTAATTAGCAGTAAATCCGGCGAATGTCAACGATTGCGGATTGACAATTGCACGACGAATTGATTAAATCGGGCGCCAATTAATTATAGGCTGTTAGGCTGTAGACTTTTAGGCTGTTAGACTGTAAACTGTCAGCGGTTTATAGTTTAAAAACCTACAGCCTAAAAGACTACGATATCATGCGTGAAACCGGACAGGCATTTTCAAAAGACGTTACCGTGGTCAATGATCTCGGACTGCATGCACGATCGGCGGCAAAAATTGCCGAAATTGCCAGGGATGCGGTCTCGAAGATCTGGTTGCAAAAAAACGAGGAGAGGGTGGATGCCGGGAGTATCCTGGATATCCTGACTCTGGCATGTGGAAAGGGATCAAAACTGACCATCGTAATTAATGACAGATCGGACATGAAGACCCTGAACCGTATCGTTGAACTCGTAAAAAATGGATTTGGAGAATAAAACTGAATGTCGGACAACAAGAAACAGAGAGAGCTAATATTAACCGGAATCAGCGCTTCCCCCGGGATTTGCATCGGAAAGGCATACCTTGTGGATCGGGAAGGTGTGGATGTCATCAAGCGATACCACATCCTGAAACCGGGACTTCAGAACGAGAAAAACCGTTTTAAAAAAGCGGTTAAACAGGCCAAATCGGAACTCAATAGCATTATCTCGAATACACCCGAAGGCCTGCGTCAGCATTCTGATATTCTCACTTCCCATATGATGCTGATGGAAGATAAAATGCTCTTTGACCGGACCATCGAAACCATCGGCAAAGAGATGGTGAACGCGGAATGGGCCCTCAAGAAAGTTGTGTCCAAGGTCAGATCCATGTTCCAGGATATTTCCGATCCCTATCTGAAAGACAGGGCAATCGATGTTGATCATGTTTCGGAAAGGATCATGCTGCACCTGGCGGGGGTCAACTCGGTCAGCATCGCCGATATCGACAAGCGTGTCATCCTTGTGGCACAGGACCTGTCACCTGCCCAGACCAGCCAGATCAATCTCGAACGTATAAAGGGTTTCGTAACCGTTCGTGGCGGCGTCACCTCCCATACCAGTATCATTGCCAGGACCCTGGGAATTCCTGCCGTTCAGGGTGTTGCGGACGCCACAACCCAAATACACGCGGATGATATCATCATTGTGGATGGTTCGGTGGGAAGTGTTGTTATCAACCCTTCCGAGCAGACCCTGGTTGCGTACGGGGAGCGCCAGGAACGATTTGAATCTTTTCGGGCCAGCATTGCCAGAATCAGTTATCGACCTTCTGAAACGATAGATGGGTTTCGAATCCGGGTGATGGGCAACATCGAACAGCCCGAACAGGTTGTCTCGGTTATGGATAACGGTGGTGAAGGTATTGGTTTATACCGGACCGAATTTCAATACCTCTCGCGCGCAGGTTTTCCGGACGAAGATGAACTCTTCGACAAGTACCGGGGCGTGGTGGAGGTCATGCCTTCGGCGCCAGTGACCATCCGGACCCTCGACATTAACGGCGACAAGGCCGTCCATAACTCAACCATGATGGAATGCAATCCCGTATTGGGGCTGCGGGCCATCCGGTATTGCCTGCAACGTCCGGAGATCTTCCAAACTCAGTTGAGAGCCATCTTGCGGGCCACAGCCTTTGGAGACGTCAGGATCCTCTTTCCCATGATATCGACCTACGACGAGCTCCTGGCATCCAAAAAGATGCTGGCGCAAGCCATGGAAAGCCTTGACAAATCGGGGATTGAATTCAACCGTGATATTGCGGTGGGCGTGATGATCGAAGTACCATCCCTGGCGATCATGGCGGACATGATCGCCCCTGAAGTCGATTTCTTCAGCATCGGCACCAACGATCTCATCCAGTATTCCATGGCGGTGGACAGGACCAACAAAGAGGTAGCCCATCTATACAACCCGCTCCACCCTGCCATTTTGCGGATGCTGAAATTCGTATCCGATGCCGCCAAAGATCATAATATCGAACTCTTCATGTGCGGCGAGATGGCCGGAGATCCATTCAACCTCCCCATTCTGATGGGTCTGGGTATCGACGAGTTGAGCATGAACCCTCAGGCCATCCCCATGGCCAAGAATGTCATACGATCACTCTCTGCCGCAGAAACCCGACCGTTTTTAGAGAACGTTCTCATGCAAACCACCGCCGGAGACGTTGAGAACCTCGTCCGTGATGCATACGGAGATATCATAAGCAAAGCAACATCACCGGAATAGCGATAAGCAATAAGCGGTAAGCGCCTAACAGCCTGCAGTCTAAACTGCTAAAAGTCTAATAATGGTCCAAGGGGAAACAGACCGTTTTAAGTTTTGGCTTTTAGATTAAGCAGTCAGCTATTAACAACGATCAATTACGCGCGTAGCGCTAATTACGCCCGCAGGGCTAATGACCATCAATGTCAGCCGAAGGCGAAATGACGCGCGAAGCACAAATGTCGCCCGTAGGGCTAATGACGCCTGAAAGGCAAATGACAGCCGAAGGCTAATAATGAATCAAGATCATATCAAAAAGGTCGCAGAAAACCGAAAAGCGCGATACAATTTTCATATTGAAGATACCTACGAGGCCGGGATTGTGCTCCTCGGAACTGAAGTCAAATCGCTCCGAACCGGCCGAGCCAACCTGAAAGATTCTTACGCCAAGATTACCAATGGCGAGGTGTTCGCGCACCAGATTCACATCGGTGCTTATCCTTTTGCCTACTACGACAATCACGAGCCGTTGCGGGTGAGAAAACTTCTCTTGAAAAAGCATGAAATCAAACGGCTTTATGCAAAAGTCAACGAGAAGGGATATTCTCTGATACCCTTGAGCCTCTATTTCAAGGGAGGCAAGGCCAAGATGACCCTGGCCCTGGCAAAAGGAAAACGCAAGTTTGACAAACGGGAAACCATCCGGCGCCGCGATGAAAAACGGGATCTGGACCGCATGAGAAAAGAGTACAAATAATAATCTCGCTACGCGATATTATTGTCGGCGGCTTTCGCCGCCATTGGTTTCCTGGGGAATATCGGCTAAACTGAAATTTTAATTTCCCAACGGTCGGGAGTTTGTCTATCAGACCCTTAGCCGAAGCGAGAGGGGTGATCGGCAGCGAAAGCGAGCACTGTTTGAATGTATTAGGCAGCGTTGAGAAAAAACAGCGCATTCGCCAGCACTTTCATGATAGACTGGGCAGTACTTTTATTCTAACGCATTCTTTTATTTAAGACATCCTGTTTTTTCTTTAGGCTGCCTTATACATGAGTTTGCGCGCTGAAGTCGCTGATTACCCCCCTCGCTTCAAAACGGGAGCACCTCTATGCCACCGCAAAAAACATCTAACACATCCAACAACCGTGATCGGATTGTCGCGGAGGTACGTCGCGATCAGGCACGTCGGGAAAAAGGGTACCGGGAACGAGCGCTCAAGATGTTCCCCTGGATCTGCGGTCGCTGCGGCCGTGAATTTACCGGACTGCGCGTTCGAGAACTGACCGTGCATCACAAGGATCATGACCACGACAACAACCCGCCGGACGGTAGCAACTGGGAACTGCTTTGCATCTACTGCCACGACAATGAGCACTCACGCGACCAGGTGGCGGATTGGTACGAAAAGGCCGATCCGGATGATGAACGAACGCCGGCGTCCGACAACAAACCCTTTGCCGGTTTGGCCGATCTTTTGAAAAAATAAGGATCCGTTATTAGGAGCTTCGATGAATAAATCACGTGCAGTAGCCGTCGTCGGTACATTCGATTCAAAAGGAGAGGAGCATTTGTTCCTCAAAAACCGTATTGAAGGATCGGGACTCCGGGTGCTAACCGTTAACGTTGGAACCAAAGAACCCATTCCGTTCGAGGTGTCCTATGATCTGTATTCGTTGATGAAAAAGAATGGGAATCTGGATGACGGCAACAGAGACAAAGCCATTCAGGACATGATCCGTGAAGGAATAAAGTTAATCAAGCAGCTGTGCCGCGATGGTAAAATCCACGGCATGATATCCGCCGGCGGTGGAAGTGGAACGCATCTTTGTTCCAGCATCATGCGTGCGCTTCCTCTCGGGATTCCAAAAGTGATGGTTTCAACCGTTGCGTCTAAAGACATGAAGCACACTGTCGGCACCAAAGACATCACCATGATACACAGCGTGGTGGATCTGCTCGGAGTGAACAGTATTTCCGGAATTATTCTGGACAAGGCGGCGGCAGCCATTTGCGGCATGACCCGTAGTCAATGGCAACCTGATACAGAGAAAAGACGGATTGCACTGTCCTTTTTCGGCTTCATCACAAAATCGGCGGAGGCGGTTAAAAGGGAATT
>Ga0164313_10001619_pt1 | contig 19959 bp, 20 predicted proteins | sample GuaBasSedimGuay4_FD_113735 | JGI IMG/M metagenome (GOLD analysis project Ga0164313, IMG submission 113735) | Subseafloor sediment microbial communities from Guaymas Basin, Gulf of California, Mexico - Guay4, Core 4569-4, 0-3 cm | ecosystem: Environmental > Aquatic > Marine > Hydrothermal vents... | reverse complement strand
CGAATGGAAAGATTTGAATTTTAATAACAGCGCATTGAAATCGATCCTGTCAGCAACTGTTAAGATCGTTCGATTGAAAATATATGTATGAATACAAATAATTACAAAATAGCTGCGTTGAAGCACAAAATCGTCCACTGGCTTCACTCAATAATGCTGTTGGCCAGCATGGTATTGCTGCTGGGTCTGCTGGGCTGGATTTTCGCAGGTCCTTCGGGGATACGCTGGGTCGTCATTATCACCGTCATAAGCCTGATCATCGGCCCACAGCTGTCACACAAGGTCATCTTGCGTTGGTACGCCGCCAAGCCGCTGTCCCCACAGCAGGCGCCGGACCTGTATGCCGCGTTGCGGGAACTCGCACAACGGGCCAACCTGCCGAGAACGCCGACAATTTATTACGTGCCGACAAAAATGCTCAATGCCTTTACCACCGGCAGCCCAGATAACGCCGCCATCGCTATAACGGACGGCTTGCTGAACACGCTGAACAAGCGTGAGTTGAATTCGGTTATCGCTCACGAGGTCGCTCACCTTAAAAATAACGACTTATGGATCATGAACCTGTCTGACACCATCAGTCGCGTCACCTCTTTCTTTTCGATGTCCGGACAATTTTTACTGTTTTTTAATCTGCCGCTTTTGTTGGCATCTGGCCATCATGTCTCCTGGGTCGGCATCCTGGTGCTGATCTTTGCACCGACAATAGGCGTGTTACTTCAACTGGCGCTTTCCCGCACACGTGAATTCGATGCGGATTTGGAATCAAAACCAGTTTGTCAGGGTCTAAGGGGTGCTTCTGCAGGGAACCGCTGAAGAACACATGTGCTCTGGCTATAGCCATTATATCTCTGGGCTTTTTATAACGTTCTATAGATAGTCGCTGGGCTTTTTGAATGAATCTATCCGGCATAAAACACCGTTTGGAATCGTTGTCTTATTCTAGGTATGGGTCGATATGAACTCTGACAAATAGATTGGCATCCGGCAGGCCGATGTCTTCCAAAGAAACCGTCGCTTCCGTACCATGGTTCGTGCGCGGTGGAATGCTCAGAGAAAACTCCCGCTCTGCTTGTCGATGACCATGACCGTCACAATCCGGGCAAAACAAGGATTCCATGAATCCTGTCTTGCGACATCGGGAGCATTTTTCAAAAACAGGTACTTTGATCGGGAATAATCCGCCGTTCATGGCTTCACTTGGTGACAGAATCACTTCATAGTACAGGTCCTTTCGAGGTGGACGATAGCGTTCTTTGTGAAAGAATCCCGGTACGAACCCCTCGAAAAATTCATCCATGGATGACTCGAAACGGTTCATCTCTTCGATTGCTGAACTGCGTTGCTTTATTTCATCAGTAGTGGATGTTATGCGCACCGGTGTTGGTTGCGATTTGAGGATCGCATCATATTGCCGGCGTGTGTTTTCATCTGCCAGCGGTTCATAGGCTTCCCTGGCTTCTCTGAATTTTTGTGCATCTATGGATTGGGTTGTATCGGGGTGCACCTTTTTGGCAATCCTGCGGTAGGCCTTTTTTATTTGGTTGAGATTCGCCCCACGGTTGATGCCAAGAGTAACGTAATAATTTCTCGCCATGGTTTGCCTCCCTACAAATGTGGCTGGCGTAAAGAAGCACCTTTAGCCAAAACAGCCGGGCACTGGCATGAGGGCCAGAGCCCGGCATTGCACGGATTATCCTGTGGAAACGGTAATTTTCCGCGGGGTTGCTTTTTGGACTTTCGGCAGCACAAGACGCAGGACACCATCTTTGAGTTCTGCGGTAATCTTAGCCTGATCAATGACCTCCGACAGCGTAAACTGACGATAATATTTACCCACACCGTACTCCATGACAATAGGCTCCTCGGATGCTTCGCCATCAGTCTCGGTCTCTCCGGTCACTGTGAGCACATCATCACACAGATCGATGGTCATATGCTCTGTCGTCACCCCCGGCATGTCCGCCAGCAGGGTAATATCTGTTTCGGATTCAAATATGTCCACATCGGGCGTATAAACAGGGCCCGGGCGGGTTTGTTCCGTATCCGTGGGCACCTCTTGTTTTTCTCTGACTTTCAGTTCTTTGGCTTCAGCTTTCGTCATGACGATCCCTCCCTTCAATAAAATGTTGGTATCAATTGATCGTAATTTGCTTAGGCTTGGCTTTTTCGGCTTTGGGCACACTTACCTTTAAAATGCCATTGTTCAACGAGGCACTGACACCATCGGGATCGATATCACCAGGGAGGCTTATGGCTCTGGAAAACTTTCCAGCTTCCCTTTCCTTGCGATGATAGCGCACATTGTCCTTTTCGGTCGCGATTTGGCGCTCCCCTGATATTGACAGATTGTTAACTGTTGCCTGGATGTCCAGTTCTTCAGAGGAGATGCCGGGAAGCTCTGCCCGGATGTAATAATGATCCTTGTCCTCGGTCAGATTGATGGATGGGAACACCCCGGCATGCAGGCTCGGCATACCACCCTCCGACACCCGGCTGAGAAAATTGTCCACCTGCTGCCGCATAAGCTCCAGCTCACCAAATGGGCTTCTTACATTCCATGTCGGTACTCCAAACATTCTTCTGTAAATCATTTCACATCCCTCCTTTTAGCTCTATTTTTTGTCCTAAAACATCGCTTTTCCGTTTCTGTGAATATGATAAAAATGTTTTTGACGATGTCAATATCATTGATTAATTTTTTTCTTGAATTACTTTTCAGCTAAATATATATTGAATAATGTAAACAGAGAGCATGAATGGAGGTTGTTTGAATGGCTAATAAATCCAACAAAAAAGCGGCTTCAACGGTCACCCTTCCCAGGATGTCAACCTTGGCACTTAAGGGAAAACAATCGGTACGGACAAGCTTTAAATTTTTCGAAGGGTGCTGGATTTAATTAAAAAAGGTGTCGGTACGGAAGATCCTGCCTATAAAACATACCAAGCCACTGTAGCTGCTTGTAAACAGGTCAAAAAACAGTTAATGTAATTCTATCAAAAGGTAAAGTTGTCGAGAATTTTAATCCGGAGAACCTTAAGGATTAACCGTTCCTCCCGTGATGTATGAGCATGCAAATAAACCTCGTCCAAAGATTCCACCTTTGATAAACCCATAGAAAAGGACTAACCAATCTGTTCGATTCCTAATAAATATGCATAGGATAACAGGATGCCAATTGCGTCGAGCTGAACTGAAAAGCAACGATTTCTAACTAAGAAAGCATCCCAATGTGGTATTGACTTAATTGCTCATTTTGCACCCTTCACGTCTTGACTTTCTTACTTCCTGATATATTTTTTATACAATAAAAAAAGAATTAGTCCGTTCTTTTAGAACTATTGTAGTATGTGTATGGGGTAATTATTATCATCTATCACAGATGGTAACCGTGGGTTGTTTTGATGCATTCATCTAAGGACGCAAGAATGTTCCAGAATTATATAAAATCAAATAAAACTCATAAAATCATTGCAACCCGAAAAATGGAGGCTTTACTGGTCGAAAACCCCAATAAATAAGTTGACTTCATATTAATTCTGGATTTTTTGAGCTATGGGACGAGATGCTCCAGGATTGGCTACTGACAGCCAATTTATTGAAAAAATTGAACATACCTTCAAGGCGGCCGACGCCGACCTGCTGACCCAAGCGTACACCTTTACGCAGGCAAAAGCATGTAATGGCAATTCAGTAGGTTACAAGGCCGCCGACCTGCTTTTTGACCAGGCCGCCGACGCTACCACCATCGCCGGTGCGTTACTGGCTCCCCTTTTATGGAAAAACCTGACCGATATCGGCCATGTCCGGGAGCACTTTGGTCCTTATGTGGCCACCGCGCTTGAAGACCTGCGGGACGCTTTCTTTTCACCAATAGAAACCCAGCCATGTGAAAGTGAAAACATTCATGCGTTGTTGGTCTCTATTGACGGTATTCCCCGAAAGGCAATTCTTTACATCACATTTCGTTTATTGGCTTTGGAATGTGCAATCGATGAATGCGAGACGACTGCTCGGCAGATGGCCCAGGAGACCCTCGATCTGCTGGTGCCCATTGCCAACCGTTTGAGCCTGGGTGATTTGAGGCGTCGGTTGGAGGATGCCTGCTTTCAGGTTCTGGACCCGCATGACTATGAAAAGCTGCGCGAAAAAGTTTTTCCAATCCAGTCGGAAGATGACAAGTGCCTTGAAATCCTTCTGTCCGGCGTAAAACGACTGCTGGCCAACAACAAGATACAGGGCCGGGTTCAGGGCCGCACCAAGAGCTTGCACGGCATCCGGTGCAAAATGACGCGCACGGGTAAAACCCTGGAAGAGATCATGGACCGGATCGGGCTGCGGGTCATCGTGACATCAGTTCCGGAATGTTACACTGTGCTGGGGCTTTTGCACGCCCATTTCAAGCCGATTCCCGGCACCTTCGACGATTACATCGGTCTTCCCAAGGACAATGGTTATCAGTCCCTGCACACCTGCGTCTATCCGGTACGCGAAATCTCCCACAAACCCATCGAGTTCCAGGTGCGCACAGAGTTGATGCACCTGGAGGCTGAGCACGGCACGGCGGCGCATTGGCGTTATAAAACAGAGGTTGCTGCTGAGCGCGACTACCATCGCACGCAATGGATGGAAGGCCTCGTTCACCAGCACAGGGAAGCGGCCAGCAGCGAGGCGTTTATCGAGCGTTTGCACAGACAGGTGTTCCGGGATCACTTGGTAGTTTTTGGAAACGGCGGCCGAATTGTTCGCATAGCGGAAAACGCCACGGTGCGGGATTACCTGAAAATCATCAATGCACATGTCTCCCGGGATGTGCCGGTGAAGGTGAACGGTCGTGTTGTAACCTTGGATTGTGCGCTTCGAGATGGGGACTCCATAGAGGTACTGACCGGAGAAACCACAGTTGGTCTCGACGGGAAGTTAACGGTTTCAGGAATAAGGAGTCTCCCTGATGCCCGGACTCATGGATTCGATTTTTTTTGAAAAACTCGCTATCTATTTAGTTATATTTTTTCTTTTTAAAATTTTTTGTGGAGGTCGCTATGGGAGAGAGAAGCATGTGGCAGGATATCTAATGGTACTTTTCAATATCACTGTCTACTTATCAAAACCAAATTATTGATAGACTAGGAGGTAATTTAAAATGAAGATCAAACCGTTGAATGACAGGGTTATCGTGAAACGAGTGGAAGAAGAACAGAAAACGGCCGGAGGAATCATTATCCCAGATACCGCCAAGGAAAAACCCCAGGAGGGAGAGGTTGTTGCCGTAGGGCCCGGAAAGCGGGACGACGACGGCAAACACATTGCGCTGGAGGTAAAGGAGGGGGATCGCATCTTGTTCGGCAAGTATGCCGGCACCGAAATCAAGATCGATGGTGAGGAACACATCTTCATGCGCGAAGACGATATTCTGGGAATTTTGAACTGAAAAGGAGGAACAAGCTATGCCTGCAAAAATGATTACTTACGGATCTAAAGCCCGCGAAGCAATGCTCGAGGGCGTCAACACCCTGGCCGATGCTGTAAAGGTAACCTTGGGACCTAAAGGAAACAATGTCGTCCTGGATAAATCCTGGGGGTCCCCCACCGTTACCAAGGATGGAGTCACCGTGGCCAAGGAGATCGAACTGGAAGAGAAGTTCAAAAACATGGGCGCACAAATGGTAAAGGAGGTCTCCAGCAAAACCAGTGATACTGCCGGTGACGGCACCACCACGGCCACCGTACTGGCCCAGGCCATTTATAACGAGGGGCAAAAAATGGTTGCTGCGGGAGCCAGCCCAATGGCTCTGAAACGCGGCATCGACAAGGGTGTTGAAGCTGTTGTCGCAGAGCTGAAAAGTTTGTCTAAGCTAACCAAGGACAAAAAGGAGATCGAGCAGGTGGGTACTATTTCGGCCAACAATGACGAAACCATCGGCCAACAGATCTCAGCTGCAATGGAAAAAGTCGGCAAAGAAGGTGTCATTACGGTTGAAGAAGCCAAAAGCATGGAGAGCACGCTTGAGGTGGTTGAAGGCATGCAGTTCGATAAGGGTTATCTGTCACCGCATTTCGTAACCGACGCTGAAAAAATGGAGGTTGTGCTTGAAGACCCTTACATCCTCATTCATGAAAAGAAAATCACAGTAATGAAAGACATGGTACCACTCCTGGAAGAAGTGTATAGAAACGGCAAACCGCTTTTGATCATTGCTGAGGATGTAGAGGGTGAAGCCTTAGCTACCATGATTGTCAACAAGTTGCGGGGCACGTTGAAGGTTGCGGCGGTGAAAGCGCCTGGCTTTGGTGACCGTCGCAAAGCCATGCTTGAGGACATCGCCATCCTGACCGATGGCCAGGTAATTTCCGAGGACCTGGGTATCAAGCTAGAAAATATCAAGGTTAAGGATCTGGGCACCTGCAAAACGGTCAAGATCGACAAGGATAACACTACCATAGTGGACGGTGCCGGCACAAGAGGCGCCATTGAAGGCCGCGTAAAACAGATTCGCGCTCAAATCGAGGAGACCACATCGGATTATGACCGTGAAAAGCTACAGGAACGACTGGCCAAGATCATCGGTGGAGTGGCGGTTATAAACATCGGTGCCGCGACGGAAACCGAAATGAAGGAAAAAAAGGCGCGGGTCGAAGACGCTTTGAACGCCACCCGGGCGGCTGTCGAGGAAGGCATTGTGCCGGGTGGTGGTGTCGCGCTTATTCGCTGCATCGGGACACTTGAAGCGGTGCGAAAAAAGGTAAAGGGTGAGCAAAAAAGTGGCGTTGACATTTTGAAAAAAGCGCTAAGCGAACCGCTGCGACAAATTGCCATAAACGCGGGCATGGAAGGGTCTGTTGTATTGAATAAGGTATTGGAGGGTGACGGAGACTTTGGGTACAACGCTCAAACAGATACGTATGAAAATCTGTTGGTGGCCGGAGTCATCGATCCTACCAAGGTGGTGCGGTTTGCCATCCAAAACGCAGCGTCGGTGTCCGGCCTTATGCTGACCACTGAAGCCATGATCGCTGAAAAGCCCGAGAAGAAAAAAGAACCGACTATGCCTCCGGGAGGCGGTATGGGCGACGAAATGTATTGATGAAACGATTTGTAAAAACTTCGGGCGGGCCTCAAGCCCGCCCTGAAAACAAAAGAAGAGAAAGAAAATGCCTGTTTATGAATATGAGCATGTGTCCGGTGTTTGCGAAAACGGAAGTGTCTTTGAGATTCGGCAGGCCATTTCGGAACCAGCGCTGAAAACATGCCCGCATTGCGGACAGCCCGTGAAAAGGCTCATCTCTCTTGTAGGTGTCAGCGTACCAAAGACCAACTCCGAATTACGGGATATGGGATTTACTAAATTAGTGAGACGGGATGACGGCATCTACGAAAATGTGACACCGAGAAAAGGAGATAGTCGTTATATGGAGCGAGGCAAACCGGGCACCATACCAAATATAGCAAACACTATTACTGACTGATCATCTCCGTGTGAAAGACCCTATTGCATGGAAGCTGATTTTAATTTCAGGATGAAGTTATATATCTACCCCGACAGAAGATTTGAGGATAAACAAAAACGTGTATTCAGGATAACGAGTGAATAAAAATGAGACAAAGGTTTCGCAGAAACGAAGATTGGTGTCCGGAGTGCGGCCATTTGCTGCCCAAAAAGACTTGGAGCTGTCAAGTCTGTGGATGGGCTTTGAATGATATGGATTCATACGCCTCCGGAATTGACTTGGTGGATACTTACTCAGATATAAGCAAAATCTCCAAGGATGACAGAGAATTGGATCGTCTGCTTGATAGCACATCAGATATCTAAGTCAATATCGACTGGCAATTTAATCGAACACTCTGACTATTGCAGGTAAGTAATCCATGCCCAAACAATGGAAAATTGCAGGAGAAAGGAGTCATGACTCAGAGTGCAGATTCAAATTTTAAAATGAATAATGAACCACCTCTCACAATCCAAAGGTAATGGCGGATGAATCGACACAGGAGAAATCGACCAGATGGACATACAGGAAATCACACAACGAATTGAAAAAGACAGCCTGATGATTCGGCAAACCCTGGCTGAAATCGAAAAGGTGATCGTGGGCCAGACAGGGTTATTGAACCGGATGCTGATCGGCCTGCTTTGCGACGGCCATCTGCTGTTGGAAGGGCTGCCCGGCCTAGCCAAGACGACTGCGGTTAAGGCATTGGCCAGCGCAATCAACACGTCGTTCAAACGAATCCAGTTTACACCGGATTTATTGCCAGCGGATATCATCGGCACGCAAATCTATCGACCGGACAACGGGTCGTTTGAGGTCAACAAGGGGCCGATATTCAATAATATCATCCTGGCAGACGAGATCAACCGTGCCCCGGCCAAGGTTCAAAGTGCATTGCTGGAGGCCATGCAAGAGCGACAGGTCACGATTCGGGATAGAACCTTCGACCTGGATGACCCTTTTCTGGTGCTGGCGACTCAGAATCCAATTGAACAGGAGGGGACTTATCCCCTCCCAGAGGCCCAAATTGACCGCTTCATGCTGAAAATCAAAGTGGATTATCCGTCAGCAGATGAAGAAAAAGAGATTGTTAAGCGTGTGCGAAGCGGATTTTCGGCGACAAATCCGGGAATCGTGGATATTTCCGCATTACGCTCGGCAAAGGAGGCGCTCTCCGGGATTCACATGGAAGATCGATTGCTGGATTACATCGTCCGATTGATAGGAGCTACCAGAACACCGGATGAATTCAGTTTGGACATAGCACCCTTGATCAGCTACGGAGCTTCTCCCCGGGCGTCGATCTGGCTTGAAGCCGCTTCCCGGGCACACGCATTTATAAACGGAAGAGGCTACGTAACGCCCCAGGATGTCAAATCCATGGCCCCGGATGTCTTGCGGCACCGGATCATTTTGAGCTACGAGGCCGAGGCTGAGGGTAAAACGACCGATGATGCCATCGATATCATACTAGAGCGCATAGAGGTGCCCTAACATGCTTACCGAGGCCCAGCTGCAAAAGATCCAGCGCTTTCACTTCCGCACCAGGAAGCTGGCAAATGATCTGTTTGCCGGCCAATATGAAAGCGCATTCAAGGGGCAGGGATTGGAATTTGCCGAAGTTCGGGAATACATGGATGGTGACGATGTACGTAGCATCGACTGGAACGTTTCAGCACGCTTCGGTCATCCTTTCGTAAAGGTGTTTCACGAAGAGCGCGAGTTGACGGTAGTGCTCCTTTTGGATCTGTCCGGCTCCCACTTGTTCGGAACTAAAAGCAAGTTCAAGCGCGAGGTGCTGGCGGAAGTGGCCGGCATGCTGGCCTTTCTTGCCATCCGAACCAACGACAAAGTCGGTGCTGTCCTGTTCGGTTCGAAGGTCGAAAAATATATTCCACCCAGGAAAGGGCCATCCCATGTCTGGGCCATGATCAAAGAGATCTTTACCTACGAACCGGAGGACCTGGGAACGAACATCAAAGCAGGACTGGATTTTTTAAACCGAGTGGTAAAACGCCACGCTATTGTGTTTCTCATTTCCGATTGTCTTGATGACGGATTTTCAACCCCACTGGGTATATCGGCCCGAAAGCATGACCTGACCGTTATTCGACTATTCGATCCCGCCGAAGAGAATCTCCCCGATGTGGGGCTGACATACGTGCGTGATCCTGAAACGGATCAGGTGCTGTTGGTGAATTTTCGCAACAAAGCCCTGCGTGAAAAATACCACACTTATCGAGAGAAACAATATGACCGCCTGGCGGGTCTTTTACGCAGAACAGGCGTGGACCTGGTGGAAATCAGAACGGATAGGCCGGTATCCGAACCATTGATCCGCCTGTTTGATAACAGGAGGGCGCGTCGTTGAGAATTCCGGGAAGAGCCGAGCTAAAGATCAATGGTTTGCAGGTCGCTGTATGGATGATGATTTTCTTACCGCTTTTGGCGTGGCCTGTATGTGCGAAAATCAATTCAAAGCCTTCAGCCCCCAAGCTCTTGATGTCAGTCGACAGATCTACGGCAAAGGTCGGCGATTTTTTGTGGTTGTCCCTGAAATATAATTTGCCGGAAGGCGCGAACTTGCCTGAAAAGGTTGACGTCAAAGGGATTGAGACACTGACAGTAGTTAACCAGGTTGTACAAGATAATGAGATCAGGATTAATTTTCAGATCGACCAGCTTGAAACCTTCGACGTCGGACCCGTCGGGTTGACCTATCTGGACAAGGACGGCGATGATCATTTCATCGAAGCCAAACCGGTAACGATCACGGTTGAATCCAATTTAGGGGAAAAACCGGAAACTAGTACCCTACGCCCGATCCAGGACATCATCTCGACTGAATCGAGATTTTGGCCGTACCTGATTTGGGGGACGGTGGCCATATTGTTGCTCGGCACGCTTGTTTTCGGGTTGTGGTGGTACAAAAAGCGCAGCGTGGGTAAGACAGCGGAAAAAATGGTTGAACCGCCACATGTACGGGCTGAGCGTGAGCTCGACCGCCTGTTGGCAGATAGACAGTTTGCAGACGGGGACGTCAAACAATTTTATTTCAGGTTTTCGGAGATCATACGGCAATACATGGAAGCAATCCGGCCATTCCCGGCGGCAGAATTGACCACCGAGGAGATCGTGCGACGCTGCAGGAACATTCCACAGGACCAGCAAATCGTTCACCTGTTGCGCCATGCAGACCTCGTGAAGTTTGCGAATGCATTGCCGACGCCGCAGCGCAAAGACCAGGATATCCGGGAGACGCGCGAATACATTCGGCAAACCCATCCGGAACCTTCTAGTGACGTACAGGCCGGAAACGAGGCGGATAAATGATGTTTCGCCTGGCATATCCCGTCTTGCTGGCACTTCTCCTCCTGATGGTTGGTTGGCTTGTATGGCAGGTCAAACGCAGACCCGCCGGTATTACCTATCCCATGACGTCCGAGCTGGCCAGGTTGGTTCGTGGCAATCCGTTCGCGGGCAAGATTCCGCTCATCGCAAGGACTGGGTGCCTGGTATTGCTGGTGCTTGCGGCGTCCCGTCCGCAATTGTACAACGTTTCGCGGGAAATTCAATCGTCGGGCGTGGACATCATGCTGTGCCTGGACACGTCCGGGTCTATGCGGGCCCTGGACTTTTCCTTGGACGGAGAACCGGTGTCACGGTTGACAGCCGTTAAAAAGGTGGTCAGCGACTTTATCAAAAAGCGAGAGACAGATCGTATCGGCATGGTGATTTTTGGAACGGAAGCCTTTACGCAGTCGCCCCTGACCTTGGACAAAGGCCTGTTGCTGGAGTTGGTGAAGCGAATGGAGCACGGCATGGCCGGGGAGAAGACAGCCATCGGCTCGGCAATTGCCGTGGGCGCCAAACGTCTTAAGGACCTTGAAGCAAAAACCAAGCTACTGATTCTGTTGACCGACGGAAGACAAACTGCCGGGGAACTCAGGGCGGAAGTGGCCGCCGAAGCAGCAAAGGCACTGGGAATCAAGATTTACACAATTGGTGTGGGGGGGATGGAACCCGCTCCTTTCCCGGTTCAGACAGCATTTGGCACCCGGATTATACGACAGCCTGTCGAATTGGACGAAGAGACATTGAAGCGTGTCGCTAAAATCGGCCTTGGGAAATATTTCAGGGCAGCCGATACTGAACAGTTGCAGGAAATTTACGACATTATTGACCAGCAGGAAAAAACCGAGGCCAAGGTTAAAGAGTTCTTTCATTACAAAGAGCTTTATCTTTATTTGCTTGTGCCGGCGCTTATTCTTTTGATGGCGGAGATCGTCATCCGCGCGTTTATTTTGAGGACTATTCCATGACACTTGCGCACCCATCTGTTCTTCACTTGCTCTGGCTGCTTCCCGTATTGGGCTTTGTGATGATCGTACAGAGCACGCAGAGGCGGAGGAGCCTGGAGCGATTCGCAGAAAAAAAGATGCTGGAACGGTTGTGCCAGACGGAGCGCAAGGGGAGACGTATGCTCAAGGGAATCCTTATAATCTTCATAACGGGACTTTTAATACTAGCTTTGGCCGGACCTCGCTGGGGCAGCCATTATCAGGAGGTGAGCCGAAAAGGCGTCGACATTATGGTTGTAGTGGATGCATCGCCCAGCATGTCGGTGGAGGATGTATCGCCCAATCGGCTGGAGCAGGCCAAACGAGAAATCATCGACTTGTTGAAAGTCGTCGAGGGGGACCGGATCGGACTGACGGCCTTTGCCCGCGCTGCCTTTGTATTGTGCCCGCTGACATTGGACTACAATGCACTCGAAATGTTTCTGGATACCCTCCAAACCGATATTATCCCATTGCCCGGCACCGACAGGGGGGCTGCTATTGACACCGCTATCGCAGCTTTTGATTTCAAAGTCCAAACAGATAAGGTCATGCTGCTCATTACCGACGGAGAAGATCATGAGCAACGGGGCCTGGAAGCGGCGCGCAGGGCGGCACGGCGAGGTGTAAAAATTTTTGTCTTTGGTATCGGCGAACCTGCTGGCGGTCCGATCCCTGCCGGTGGAAACCAAGGTGGCTTTAAAAAAGACCACCAAGGAAAAGTGGTCTTATCCAAGCTCGAGGAGAATTCCTTGCAGCAGATCGCCGCTACGACCGGCGGGGGCTATGTGCGCTCAGTTACCGGGGATTTGGATCTTGATCTGCTCTATTTCGATGGCATCAAACGAGCTACGGAAGTACAAACCCTGAAAAGCGGTAAAATTAAAATTGCCGAGGAGCGATTTCATTTTTTTCTGACAGCGGCATTTTTTCTGCTTCTTCTGGAAGGGATTATTACAGACAAGCAGCGGAAACTGTCCTCCGATAAAGTCAAATATATAGCAGGTATTGTGTTCTGCCTTTTCCATTTGATCAGGCCTCATATGGCCTGGGCGAATGAGTTATCTCCGGACGAACTTTACCGAAGCGGCCGGTATGCGGAGGCGGAAAAAGAATATGCTGTGCGCGATATGGACCATCCAAAACAGATCCACTATCGCTACAATCGGGGTTGTGCCGCTTTTAAAAATGAAAAGTTTCAAGAAGCCCAGGCGGCTTTCTCAAGCGTTATGAGACGTGCGCAGGATCCTGACTTGCGTTTCAAGGCCTCCTATAACTTAGGGAACACGGCTTACAAACAAGGCGATTTGGATGCCGCAACGGCGTACTTTAAGGAGGCACTTGCTGTTGATCCGACCAATGAAGATGCACGCCACAACCTGGAGCTGGCTTTGAGGGCCATTGAGCGGAATAAACAAAAGTCCTCGGAACCAAAACAGAACGGAACTACGGAAAAAAAGGGCGGGGAAAAGCCCTCCCCTCAAAAAGACGACAAAGAATCGGAAGACGGCGACCATTCCGGCAAATCAATGCCTGAAAACCAAAGCGAGCAGAAAGATACGAAAAATAATCGAGCTGCTGAAAGCGATCAAGCTCAACAGCAGTCCGTGCCAAAAGAAAAGCAGGCGGAACGGGGTAGTCAGGAGGGTAAAAACCCAGAACAAACCGAAGGTGCGTCTCTTGATGACGAAACTGCGAAGCCTGAAAGCCGGAGTGGTGAAACAACTGCCGGTGGTAAAAAGCACAAAAAAGAAGCTGATCAGAATTTAGCAGGCGAACTGAAACCGCTCCAAGAATTATCAGAGTCGGCAAAAGGGAAAGGCACTTCAGATGATCGTAGATCCAATACGGACCAAAAAAAGGCCGAAGCACTGTTTGATAATGTTCAAGAAAATCCAACAAAGATACTGCGCTTTATGATTCCCGCAGAGGAGATGAATAAAGTATGGTCAGGCAAGGACTGGTAGCATGAAGACCATTATTGCGGCATTTGTGCTGATTTTATATCCGCTTTTATTCTGCGAGACGGTTTTCGCTGATGTCAGCGTAAGCTTGAAACTGGACCGCGTCGAAGCGACTCTAACGGATACCGTTCGAATGGAAATTCGCGTTGACGGTTCCCGAACCAGTGATACCGTACCTCTTATAAGCGGACTGGAGTCATTTCGTGTAACAAAGGGGGGAACTTCGAGCCGCGTTAAGATTATCAACGGTAGCGTCGAATCAGGTATAGACTACGCGTATTTTATCCAACCGAAAAAAATTGGTGCCTTTGCAATCGGGCCGGCCGTGATTGAAATCGATGGACAAAAACTGAAAAGCAACACCGTGACACTTGAGGTAAAAAATGCCGCTCAGTCTGCCGGCGCCGATACCGGCCCTGTGTTTATTGAAGCATCAATATCTTCTAATGAAGTCTATATTGAAGAGCAGACCATATACACACTTAAGCTCTACCATCGGATCAATGTAGACGATCTTGCTTTGAGCCTACCTGAGATAGAACACGTTTCCTTTAAGCAGCTCGGTGATCCGCGAAACTACCAAACAGTATATGCAGGCAAGTCATATCACGTCTTAGAGGTTCGTTACGCGCTATTGGCATCAAAAGCGGGAAATGTTGATATCGGCCCTAGTAAGATGACCATGACTGTTCGTCAACCGGGTGGGCGGTCTTTGTTTGATGATTTTTTTAGCGATTCGTTTTTTAAGGGTCGATTTCCATCTATTTCTTCTGGACGTCCACTGCATCTGTCGACAAGGCCCATTGAGCTAAAGGTGCATGATTTACCTCAAAAAGGTAAACCAACTAATTTTACAGGACTTGTAGGTGATTTTAAAATTGAATCTCAACTAGAACCAGACAATGTGAGGACGGGAGAATCCGCAACGCTGACGGTTTGCGTCAGTGGCAAAGGAAACGCAACCCGTATACCTATCATTGATTTTCCTGATTTGCCGTTTGCCCAGGTTTACAGCGACCAGCCCGCTTTTGAGACCGAAATGACCGACCATGGAATTGGAGGGACTAAAACCATGAAATGGGCGCTGGTTCCTGAAAAAGAGGGTAGGTTCGACATACCGGAACTGACGTTGAGCTATTTCAACCCCGAAACGCATGCTTATCACACCCTACGATCACCTCACCAAGTTCTTACGGTTTTACCTGGGAAAAAACAGGACGAGACGGTTTTTAATGCCTCTTTAGATAACAATAGTAACGATCGGGGGTCGTTAAAGAAAGAAATAGAACAGATTGGAGAAGACATTCTTCCAATTCATACTGCTGCCGGCGGCCTGTCAGTACCATTCCGGATAATGACTTCGGGCTGGCGTTTTTGGCTGTCTTTAGCGGGACCTGTTGCCATTTACCTGGTGTTATTGGCTGGTCTGAATTTACGCAACCGATCCCATCACGGCCTTGCCAGATCGAGATCCAGGAATGCATACAAAAAGTTTATGAAGCGATGCCGGAAGGTTGGAGGCGACAGCATTGATCTTCTTGACGCTTTCAAAGAATACTTAAATGATAAATTCAGTCTATCCATCGGGACGCTGACATCGAGTGATGCAGGTCGACTTCTGGAGAAGCATAATGTGAATACCGGTACTGCAGGCAAGATTCGGCAAATTATCGAAACAATCGAAAGTGCCGTGTATGCAGGAAACAATGTGAAAGATTCAAATGTGGCTGACGATCTATTGAAGCTTGTCAAAACATTGGAAAAGGAAATCCGATGATTCGGCTGATAAAATTGACGACAATCGGATTGTTGATCGTTTACTTTTCATCATGGGGGCTGATGGCCAAAAATCTCGGGTCCGAAACCGAAATTTTTTTCGACGCCAACCAAGCATATAAAAATGGGCGATTCCAAATAGCAGCAGACGGATATCTGGAACTAATTGAGAACGGATTTGATGCCGGGCATGTATACTATAATCTCGGCAACACATATTTTCGTCTGGGATCATTGGGAAAAGCGATCCTGTTTTATGAAAGAGCACGCCTTCTGATACCAAGAAATGACGACCTTGCCTTTAATCTATCATACGCAAAAGAACAGGTCGTGGATGCCGTAGATGAACAACAGCGAATCTCCATGCTAAACATTAGCGGGCTCGATAGCCTAAATTGGCAGGAAACATTTTTCATTTTCACGATCACCAATATTTTTTTCTTTTCAATTTTAGGCATCAGATTGGTCAAAGAAGCGGATTGGTCCTACTACCTGTTCATTTTATCGGCAATTATTTTTAGCATCTGCGCATGTGTGCTTTTTATCAAATGGTATGGCACGATTTCGGACGATAGAGCGGTGGTCTTATCAGAAGAAGCCCTGGTAAGAGCAGGCCCCGATATTAAAGATACTGTACTTTTCAAGTTACACGAAGGAACAGTTGTTCACTATGAACGTAAAGAAGACAACTGGGCGCTGTTGAATTTATCAAAAGATAAAAGAGGCTGGGTAGAATCTATTCATGTTGAACAAATAGCGAAAATCGAAAGGAAAGACAAAAATGCGGCCCCATTTTCTGAGCGCAGGCTATAAGCAATGCGTGGTCGTTACGACTTTGATTTAAGTAACATAGTACCTATCATTGGCCAATGGACATATGGACAAAGATCTAAAGCTTGAAATTGACCGAAAAAACTTTATAAGGGCTGTACAAGTTGCGAAATCGTTAGGCTATGATGAGAAGATGATAAAAGAGCTCCAGTTTCAAGCATTATGGCAAATGGCAGCACTATATCGTAATGCATCTGGGATGAGGATTTTGGCTCAGCAATATGGCTTTCAAAAAGAAGAATTGAAAGATTACCTTGAGGATAGAGCAAGTAAAGAAAAGGAAAATGGGAATATTAAAGCCTTATCAACTTGTTTCGATATAACCACAGGCAAATATTTCAATTTCAACGAATGGCTGGATTTTCACACTAATAAATGGAAAGAATAAATTTTCAATTCTATTTAAAGGTAAAATAAGTAAGTCGCTGTCATTTCGCCATGCCGCGCAACGCATCCAACAAAACCCGCATGGCGATGCAGTCATCCTCGTTATAATCCAGGATGCGCTGGCGAAGACGACTGTCTTGCGTTTCCACCCAGCGGTGATACCATTCTATTGACGCGGCCCCCGATGGTTCTTTATCCCGCCACTTGAATCCGAGATAGGTTGCCAGGGTTTTAATGGAATAGTCATTGGTAGGCCACTCGGTTTTCTTCCTTACGACATCCGTATAAAGATCTACGGCTACCGAGGGTGAGAACAGGTTTTCAATTTCTTCCTCTGAGGCGACATCAGGGAAACGCTTCTGAAGCTTTCGCAACGTGGTCCTTTCATAATGCGAATAATAGTAGATCACATATGCGTCAAGGCTCCTCAGAAAATTTATGGCTTGATCAAAAGCATTTCGCTCCTGTTGCTCGGTTGGCTGATCGGCAAAGAAGGCATGGTATGTTTCTTCATCCGGTTTTAGTCTGTTGTGTTCAATGAAACCATGAAGATAGCAGCAGTCACGCATGGGGTCGGTCTCAACATCGAAAAAAAGCTCGATATCGGCGTCCGATAATGTGATCGGCTCTTTTAGATAGGGTTGGGAGCCGGGCCTTGCCAACAATCCGGCCCGTGCCTGAAACCGCCGAATCGTTTTGGCGCTGATCCGGGGGAAAATCGTTTTTTTGCCATGTACAATTCCGGTCAAGTCGGCTTGGGCCAAATCATGAACGGTTTTTCTATGGGGATATATGGCATCCCTTTTTGCTCGCCCTAATTCGGGTATCAAGGTCAGATCATCATCTTGTTTGAGTTGGGCGCGGCAATGCGACCGCCAGTGGCAGAGCTTGCAGACGGAGCAAAAGGCCGCGAGAGGCTCCTGCTCCCGTCTTTTAATGCCATTCACGGCATCAAGACATTCTTCATAGAGATTCCAAAGGCTACGATTATCCCTTTTGGAAATTGAGGTGTCCAGATCATAATCGATTTCTTGGCCGTGAGCATCCCATATAAACGGGAAATGGTTTCGTGTCAAAGACCCTAATTGGCCGAGGATATCGGTATACAAGGCAAGCTGGACGGCATAATGAAGCTTCAGTTTACCACCAGATTCATCATCAGGGCTCTCGATACCTGCTCCGCTTTTTATGTCACCCGCCACATAGCCGCTCCCTTTGCGAACCAGGAGATCTGGCTCTCCAACAAGCGTGTCGGTCCTGATTCGGCCGCCATAGATGATTTTCTCGCCCAAGCGCATCATCCGCAGCGTTTGCTGCTCCTTTTCCCGCAGTTTAAGAGAGCGAAGGTCAGCAAACGGTTCGTCCAATTTTCCCATTGTTTCGTGCTCGAAAGCATTGCCCCTTTCCCACAAAAGCCTTACGAATGCGCTGACGCGATTCTTTTTGGAAGGGGGGCCCAAAAAATCAAGCTGGACTCGACGGGGGCATTGAACATAGTTATATAAAATAGCGGCAGTAACAGTATTTCGCATATCTTCTGCGATATAGGTAGTGTAGTTATATATTATATTATTCACTTAGCAGTTTCATAAGCGTCAATTTTTTTCAAATCATGCCACGTTTATCATAGATGAAATATCCTTGCGCTTCACAAAAATAAAGATAGCTAGAGTCTGATGAACTAAATTGAATTATAAAAAGTTAGGTTCAATTTACCGTTACTGTTTGTTTAAAATTGATATCAATATAATGTATCACTGCTGTCCCGTTAAGATTTTGCAATTAGCACTTAACAGTTTGAATTAATAATAAATATAAACAAATTAAAGGGGAATCGATTTGAAATTGCTCTAAATCTATTTTCGTGCTTCCTTTGCAGGATACACTGCGAAAGGAGGCGACCTATGAATAGAGGGCAAACTATATTTTCTCAAGTAATCGATTTCCTACCACAAAACAAATTCAGACGATGCGTCAACCGTTACAACGGAAATTACCGAGTTCGCTCTTTTACATGCTACGATCAGTTTTTATGCATGGCATTTGCACAGCTAACCTATCGTGAAAGTCTGCGCGATATCGAGTGCTGTCTTCGCGCCATGCGAGAAAAGCTTTACCATATTGGGATAAGGGGTAAAGTCTCTCGAAATACATTGGCGAAAGCAAACGAAAACCGAGATTGGCGCATATACAGCGACTTTGCCCAAGTACTGATTCACGAAGCCCGGCGGCTATATGTCGATGAAGATTTTGGTCTTGAACTGAAAGAGACTGTCTATGCCTTGGATTCATCGACAATTGATTTATGCTTATCGGTTTTCCCATGGGCTCGATTTCGTAAAACAAAGGGTGCCGTTAAGCTGCACACACTTTTGGACCTGAAAGGCGATATCCCAACTTTCATCTGGATTACGGACGGCAAGGTTCATGATGTTAACGTTCTTGATCACCTCGTTCCGGAACCAGGTGCAATTTATATTATGGATAGGGCCTATTTAGATTTTAAACGATTGTACCAACTCCATCAGTGTTCAGCTATATTCGTAACTCGTTCAAAAACAAACACAGGGTTGCGACGGTTGTATTCACACAAAGTTGATAAAAGCACCGGGGTCAGATGTGATCAAACTGTTGTGCTGACCGGTTATTACAGCAAGAAAGATTATCCAGAAAAGCTTCGCCGAATAAAATATTTCGACGCTGATAAAGGTAGATCATTCGTTTTCCTTACCAATCAGTTTACTTTGCCACCATTAATAATTGCCGAGCTTTATCGATATAGGTGGCGAGTTGAGATATTCTTCAAGTGGATCAAACAGCATCTGCGAATCAAAAATTTCTTTGGAACGTCTGAGAATGCTGTAAAAGCGCAAATCTGGATTGCGGTATCAATCTATGTTTTGGTCGCCATAATAAAAAAACGGATGAAAATCGATTTGACTCTTTACACAATTCTACAGATTTTAAGCATTACTTTGTTTGAGAAAATGCCCATTTTACAGGCATTCACAGCAGATGATTACAAAATAAGATTTACTAGTAAGCATATACAACTGAAATTATTCGAATCTTAACGGGACACTACTGATTTATCATCTTTTTTTATCAGGCTTTAACCATTGGGCTTTCCACTGCAGAGGAAGAACACCATCGCGAAGGTTTCTGG